>Ga0209305_1002175_pt1 | contig 11741 bp, 12 predicted proteins | sample COGITO_mtgs_1103_FD_184792 | JGI IMG/M metagenome (GOLD analysis project Ga0209305, IMG submission 184792) | Pelagic marine microbial communities from North Sea - COGITO_mtgs_110321 (SPAdes) (version 2) | ecosystem: Environmental > Aquatic > Marine > Epipelagic ...
ACAACACGCAAAAAAAAAAGCGCGACAAAAAAAGAACCACAGACAGAAGAGAGAGAGATGATTTTGTCTTTTGTTCTTCTGAAGCAAAAAGTACCAAAACCTTTCTCCTCAACACACAGGAACTTTTTCAAGAATTTGCCCCAAGAAATTATTCGAGAAGAGGACGAGTTTTACTCGAAGCGCTCGCGCCTTAATTCGTGCACACACACCGCACAGTTTTAGACGCACGCTCGCGCGCACAGACAGACAGATTTACACGCACACACCGCACGCGCGACGATGAGAGTGGCCTTGGCGGTTGCGTCAACGCCAAAAGTCGTCGTTGTTGCCGCGCACGAAAAGGCAGAGAGACGAAGAAAAACATCCTCGTCGTCAGCGCGTGGCCTTTCCGCCTTGAATGGAGGCGGTCGTCATACCCGAGGCGACCACGTGCGATTGGACGCGATTCGGGACAACGCGAACAGCGACAGTTCCTCATCGAACGCGCAATCGGAGGAGTACGACGACGACGACGAAATGATGACGATGATGATGACCACGAACAAGACGACGAAGAAAGTCTCGCGACCCGCGCGTAAACCGAAAGTTTCAAAGACGAAGATGAAGAACGAGCGACGAAAGGATAACCCTCCGGGGACGTCTCCCGAAAGAGAGAATTCTTCCTCCTCTTCGTCTTCTCTGTCTTCTCGACAGACTTCGACGAAAGATAAAAAACAACTCTCCTCAACGTCGGAGTCATCAACGAAGTCGTCGGCGGCGGGCACGCGCGAACGCACGGCGACGTTCGCGTCGAGATACCAAGGCACGATGCAGGCGAGTTTCGGGAGAAGTGATGGGTCTTCGCCTCCCAGGAAATACGAACGAGCGAACAGCATCGACGAAGAGCTGATGATGAGCAGTAGTAATAGTAGTCATTCTTCTTACGACGATCACGAAGGCGGCGGAAGAAGGGATTCGTACAATCGAGGCGGACGCAGTTCTTCGTCGTCGAATCCGAACAGAAATAGTTTTCGAAGCGCGAACGTGGAGAGTTACAATCAAGTGTTGCGAGCGTTTGATTCGGTTAGTCGGGAGGACGAGGACGACGACGCGGACGAGAACGATGCTTTGAAAGCCGCCAACGTGGACAAGTTTGGCGACGATGGAAGCGATGAGTACGACACGTTGGCGATTTCTGCGCCGGGCGTCGGTCAGAGTTGGGCCAAGTTAGAGTTAGCCGCGGATACCGGGAACGCGCCGAAAGCTTTGGAGGCGTTGGAGGCGCTGTTGGAGATGGAGTGCGCGCAGCCGTTGAGGGCGTATAACTCGGCGCTGAGAGCGTGTAAACGAGCTCGGCCACCGGCGTATCGATCGGCGACGACTTTGTTACAACGCATGAGAGCACAAGAGAAGTCAGACGTGAAACCGAACCAAAGAACGTACCACGAAGTTATCGCGGCGTACGCTCGAGCGCACGAGTGGCGGTTAGCGGAGAGAACGTTTGAGGAAATGAAAAGAGATCCAAACGTTGGATGGCACGAAACTTTAGATAAAATCGCCGCGGAATACGAGAATAAAACCAATAAAGATGACGACGACAGAGAAGACGATGAAGATAGTTATAACAATAGCAGATACTCGAGGAGTGGTGGTGGCGGACGATATGGCGGCGGCGGATACGGCGAACGAAGACCGTTCGTGGCGAGAGATCGCAAAGGTCCGTCCAACGATATCGTGAGAGTGTACACATCCCTCATCAGCGCGTACGGGAAAGGTGGTCAGTGGGAAAAAGCGTTGGCGGCCTTTCAAGAATTAGAGAACACGCCTGGGTGCTTTTGCGATACGGGCTCGCACAACGCGTTGTTATCCGCCGCGGTGAGCGCGGCGAAGTATCCGGAAGCTGCTCAATTGTTCACTTCTATGGCGAAAAATCCGCGCGTGAGACGAAATGTCACCACATACAACTCGTTAATCACGAGTTACGGAAAGCAGCGCAAAATTGGCGACATGGAATCAATTTTTGCCCAAATGGCGAGGAATGGTGTGTTCGCGAATGAAACAACGCACGCGGTTATGATTGCCGCGCACGGGAACAATACCTCTACCGGTGATAAAGACTGTAAACGCGCGCTGGATTTACTCACTCGATGCGCGAGGAATCCAAAGTTACGGTGTTCCGCGGTTGTTTTTAACTCCGCTCTCGGCGCGTGCGCGAAACAATCCGACCACGAATCTTTCAATTTGGTTTTGAAAATGATGCGAGAAGAAGGCATCGTTCCGACTTTGATCACGTACAATACGAGATTGATGGAATCGACGGCGAGAAGAGACTGGCGAGAAGCCGCGAGAGCGTATAAAGAGCTACTCTTAGACGGTTTGTTACCGGATTCCATAACTTTTGATTGTTTGTGTGGCATAGAGAAGCTCGTGTTGGCGAGAGAACGCATGGAAGCTTTGGCGCTCGAAGAAGAAGATTGGAAAGGCTTGAAGATTGAGGCTTTGGAGGACGATCCGTCCACGATGGCCGCGAAGGATGTCGCGAAAAGAGATAACGCGCATTTAAATTCCGACGACGAAGACGACGAAGACGACGAAGACGAAGACGACGACTTGTTATCGAGATCCAACCCAATGGGCGAACTTCCAGACTTACTCTTGGACATTATTCGCGACGAAGCCTTGAACGCCAAGTTGAAGAATAACAAAGGCGTTCAAACCGCCGCGTACGACGCGTACCTGCGCGTGTGCTACGCCGACGGCCGTTTCGATGAGGTCTCGGATGCCTTCTCCCGAATGATTTCGGAAAAAGTTCCGCGAACTGTCCACACGTACAACTCTTTGTTGATCTCCTTCGAAGCCTCCTGCAAATGGCGCGAGGCTGAAAACGCGATGAACTTGATGAAGAAAGAAACGCCGGAAATCTTTCCGGATGCGTTGACCTTTGACGCGTTAATCGATGTGTGCGAAGAGATGGGACAATGGGACCGCGCGACGCAATACCTCGAAGACGCTCAAAACAAATACGGCTACCTCGGCTGCGAAGATGAATTAGGCGTTCTCGATTTGCACCGAGTCCGCTCCGCTGGCACCGCCCAATGTGTCTTGCGTTGGTGGCTGAGACGCATGCGCCAACGTGCGTTAGCTCCGATGGATATCCAATCCGCTGGTAAAGGCACTCGCACCCTCCTCACCGGTACGAGCAAAGAAACGCTCCCCATCTCCATCCGAGACCTTCCCGATGAAATCTCCGTCGTCACCGGTTGGGGCAAACACTCCACCGTCTACGGCCGATCCCCGGTCAAAACGAGAGTCTTAGCTACCATGAAAGCTTTAAATTCTCCATTCACGGTCCCGGAGAAAAACATCGGCTCCGTCGTCGCCGAACGAGGCGCCGTTCGCTCCTGGTTAGTCAAAGAAGAGTTGCTCTCGTTGGGAAGGTTCCTCCTCGGGAATCGCGACGCGTTAAAAAGGAACTTCAACCCGATGAGCGGTCCGAGAAAAGTCACCGACGAGGACGTGTTGAGCGAAGCCACCACGAGTAAGCCGCAATAATACTGATAATTACAATAAAACGCAACCGTGTTAGAGAGAGAGATGTCGTATATATCATCATTAAGGTACCTACTGGTAAATACTAAAAACTGCCATACTTTATCTGAGCCACAAACGTAGTGATGACGTGGATATTTTTGTAGAAGAAAAAAGCATCCCCACAAATACACACACACATAAGTTATGTTTGTTTCCGCGCAAAATCACGGAGCGCTCGTCGTAGCTTCGGTACGTCTCTTTCTCTTTTATTATCGTCCCTTTGCTGCGCGTGTGTCTCGCAACATCGTCTCTCCTCGTCATCATCGAAAGTAATAGGAGTAGGAGTATTATTCCCCATTTTGATAAGAGAGAGAGATTTTACGCGGGGCTCCTTTTTCTCACGTAACGCGCGCGAGAACACCAACACCTTTGCGTCATTCTCTTCCACAAAACTCGCTCTTTATTATTCCGTTGTTTTTGCTCTTGTTTTTTATGTGCGATGACTCACATTCTCTCTCTCTCTTCTTATTCTATTATATATTCTAATCACACAGACTCGAAATCTTGGCGGTCAGAAGAAGAAAGAGTTGAGCACCGCCACCTTTAGACAACGCTCGTCGTCCTCGAAAAGAGCGTCGACGTCGGGGTATAAAGTTACGGCGGCGGCTGGAAGCGAGGACGACGATTTCGTTCCCGCGCAAGACTCCTCGCGGTTTCGCCAAAAACCAATCGAGGACGACGACGAAGACGACGAGAAACCGTCCGGTTTGCTCGGGAACTTGGTCTCCAACCTCCCGACGTTGCGCAAAGAAGACGCTCCGGACTCTTACGGCAACCGACCGGAATCGAAGACGTTGACAGAAGGCAGATATAAACGACCGACGACGGTCCGAGTCGGCAACGTGGACGAAGCGACCGTCCGCGGCGAAGATTTTGAAGTCGCCGAAGGCGGACCCGGCATCGGTTTATTGGTGACGTTGTTGTTCGGCGCGGCGGTGTTAGGCGGCGCGTATTTAACCGTACAAAAGCTCACTTCGGAACCGCCGGCGGCGACGAAACGATCGTCCAGACGCATGCCAGCCAGCGATAAACCAGAGTTAAAATCCGCTCCTTCTCTCGTCCCCGCCGCTACTCCTCCCGCCGCTCCGTCTCCTTCTTCGGAGGAGTAGACAGAGCGCGTAAGTATTTAAACATTCAAATACGATGAATAGAAGATATATATATACAGTACCCCGGATGAAACAACGCTCTCGTCATCGTTTATGCGTGGTGTTTTCGCGTGTGCCCTCTCTTGCACTCTCCTCTGCTCCTTCTCTCGCTCTCGCTCTCCGTCGCTTTAGAGGTGTTTTACAGCCACAAATCCAAAATCTTCGTTTTTGGATCTTTTTGAATTTTTTTCCATCGGTCTGTCGTCATTACTCCGATTTGGTGGTGGTGCACTTGCGCGCGCTCTGTCTCTCTTTTCGGACGAAAACCGATACGCTTTCTCTTTTTCTATCTCTTTGAATACTCTTCGAGGTTGAGTTGATGATGGTGTTGATGATGCGTGCGCCGTATTTTTCCCCCGTCGTCGCGCGTCATCATAATTCCTTTTCCGAGAAAGTCCCGAACGCTTCGTCTGCCTTCGGCCACGTAACGACCAACACGAACACCAACTTTAAAAGAAGAAGACGAACGACAGAGAATACTAAGAACAAGAACAACAACAGAAGAAGAGGCACTTTGATCGTGCGAAACGGGGATTTAGGTGGCAATTACGGCGACTCCTTCGCGGACGTGGACAACTTACTGGTCAATTATTTCACCTTCAAAGCGTTGAAGTCCTCCTTAGCGCAGATGCAAGAGACGGATTTGAGCCCGGGAAAAGGCGAGTATAAATGGCTGTATAATTTTGCCAGCGAGAACTATAAAAACGACGGACAGAAATTCATACGAGCGTTATTCGCGGAAGGAAGAAGAGATCACGCGGAACGATTGATTAAGCAGAGGGAAGATTTGCTTCAAAGATGGATAAAACGCTTCGCGGATACCGGCGGATTAGACTGCGGCGTAAAAATGAACCGAGAGAACTTGAGTTTGTTGCGAGAACACATGATGAATTCAGTCTCGTTTGCCGAGGAAGGGGAAGGCGGTATTGATTTAGACGGGAGGGGCATGGACGATGCCAAGGATGAAGGAGAGGCCGGAGAAGACGAGGAGTGCGAGGAGTGCGATTTGCAGTCTTAATAGAAGGGCGAGCGAGAAAGAGAAAGCGCAAGCAACGGGTTGCGAGGCCGCGAATATATAAAAGTAACTCTCATAGATCCTCGTTGAAAACCTGTATGCATGTATATAAATTATGATAACAACGCAAAAAACCCTTCCTTCGATAACGTCTGTCTCTCTCTCTCTCTCTCTTTTGCTCTCGCGCCTGTCGGCCTGCGAAAGTCCCACCGCTAAAGAGGAACAAACGAAGCTGCTTTATCTTCACTTTTTAGACGCGCAACTACGAGCTGAAGAAAGAAAGAAAGAAAGAACAAACACGTAAGAATCAGACGCACCACCGAAAGAAAGAATGGCCGCGACGTCATCGTTCCGAGCGTTTTTGAACCACCCGGCCGGGCCGAAAACCATCTTCTTCTGGGCGCCAACCATGAAGTGGGCGATAACCATCGCCAACGTGAAAGATTTCCAAAGACCGCCGGAGTTACTTTCGGTGCCGCAACAAAGCGCGGTCGCCTTGACCGGGTTGATCTGGATGAAATATTCCTTGGATATTACGCCGAAAAACTATAACTTGATGGCGGTGAACGCGGCGATGGCAGTGACGGGATTGTATCAGTTATACAGACGGTACGAGTACGATAGAGAGATGAAAAAGATAATGGAACAGAGCGAGGGCGGCGGCGGAGGAGGAGGAGAGCAGACATAACTCGATAAAAAGAGACGTAGATAGATTTAGAAGAAGAACTTGTAACATTACACATAACGATAACATCTTGTACCGCGAAAAATGTGAGTGATGCGTCAGATAACGAGACTAAGTACTCGCATTCGTTCAAAAGCTGCTTTACATATCAGTATAATCACACTACTACAAACTAAAACTACGATTATAAACTGACTGAGCATGATGACCAATAATGGCCAAGAACTAACCAAAAATACGCGTGTATAATGTTTCTAATATCTCGGATTTCCGTGTACTCTGACGTAACAATGTAACCACGTCGATCCGCTATTGCGTTTTACTTTTTGTCCCTCTTCCGTCGGCGTCCCTCGTCTCAACAACTCCACGCACACGTCTGAGTTTAACTCCTCTTCCGTCATCGGTCGGAACAACGGATGCATGTCTAACTTCTCTTTCATCCAATCCCCGACGTCTTCCACGTCCGTTTGCGTGTATAAAATCCCGCCCTCGCGCAAACAAAACGCGTACTCTGCAATCAACGCCGTTTGTATTATCCGTCGACGTCGTTTCGACCGTTTAAAGTGCGGATCCGGGAACAGAAAGAACAACTTCTTCAGCTGACCTCTCTGGAAATAGTTCGGTAAAAACTTCATCGAGTTTGTCCTCAAACCTGAAATGTTTTGATACTCGCCCGGATGTTCTTTCCTCAGCGCCAAAGCGCGTTCGCGAACGTACTCGGACACTTGCGCCCGAATTTCCATCCCAATAATCAACTCTTTCGGAAACAACGGGCTCAACCGAACGAGCAAACCGCCAAACCCGCACCCGATATCCGCGAACGTTATTTTCGCCTCCTTTTCTCCTTTCTTTTCCATTCTTAACTCGTCTAAAAACGCACTCTCAAAGTGCGCATCCTCTCGAAACGAATCCGGCGCCGTCGGTAAATCCTCCCACTTTCCGTTCGATAAAGGGTTACAGTGCGCTCTCTGTCGGTAGTCTCGTTTCCTCGGGATGGATTTGCCTTGGTTGTTCGCCGAAACTGCGATTTCGCCCAGTAAATCTACCTCTTTTTCTTTGTCTTTAATGTCTCCTTCTTCTGTTGCCATAGTGCTCTCTTCTTGAGTAAAACTCCCAAAGTTTAGCCGTCGTTTTTTTGCTGTTTTTGGTCTCGTACTTTTTTTCTCCTTTTTTCAACGAGGGGAGGAGGAGGATATAGTAGTTTACGCGCATATCTGTTTTACGTGATGCGTCAAAAACAACAACGCTTTAATCGTCTCAACGACACATCGCCGTTTCATTTTAAGATACGAACTGTACGAATTTAACCTTTAGGAGTTAAATTTTATTTCGCGAATAACACACGAGTAACCGCTAAACGCGACGCACAATCATCAATCGATAAAAAAATGAGCCAATCCTTCGCGCTCCAATCACCATCATCATCGAGCACATTCTCGGTTAAAAATGCCGCGAAAATCAACACCCGAAGATCTTCCTCAAAAGGTCAGCGCGGGAACCAGTTACGCGTGAAAGCTGAAGAAACGAGCACTTCCGGTACGTTTGAATGTATATTTCGATTCCTTTCCCTCGTTTTAATCCAGATCCGACCTCGTTCGTCTCCGTTTACGACGTGAAAAGATAAATTTCGTTAGAAAGAATTTGCTTCGTCAGAGAGACGTGGATACTGGATACGGTTTTCTTGGGAAAAATGACTAATCTCGTACTAAATACTCACCGCCTTAATGTTCTCTTCTCTTCTCTCCTTAAAGGCGTGACTTCAGTCGTGAACGACCAAACGTTCGAACAAGACGTGTTAAAATCGGACGTCCCGGTTCTCGTTGATTTCTGGGCGCCGTGGTGTGGCCCGTGCCGAATGATAGCCCCTCTGATCGATCAGTTGGCGGAGGAATACGCCGGGAAGTTGAAAGCGGTGAAGTTGAACACGGACGAGTCGCCTTCGATCGCGACGGAATACGGGATCCGATCGATCCCGACGGTTATGATTTTTAAGGACGGGAAGAAGATGGATACAGTGATTGGAGCGGTGCCGAAGAGTACGTTGACTGGGACTATCGAGAAGTATTTATAATGTGTTGTGAAGCGTATATAAAAGAGAGGAGGACGGAAGCGCTTTGAAAAGGGAAGGAGAGAAAAAGTGAGAGAGAGAAGAAGCGCGAGTCAAATTATATAATAAGAGAGTACAATTAAATATATTAGAGAGTAAGTGAGAGAGAGAGAGAGAGAGAGTAAGTGTTTGGCAGGCGAGAATGGAAGACTGGATATGGACGAGACATTGTTGTCGTTGTTGTAGACGCGAAGAAGGAGAACGAGAAGAGTTTACAATAATTCGCACAAATAATTTTCCGTTTTGTAATAATAAATATAAAGAGAGAGAGTAAGAGAGTGAAGAAGATAACAATGAATAATAAATATAGTAACAACGTGCGTTATGTTATTGTCCAAAAATTTCTCTAATACGTAGTTTGACTATTCAACTCGTCTTGAACCTCTTCTCTTTATCGAGCGGCGTCCCGTTATACGGCGCCGTGACAAACGGATCCCTATAACTCCCACCTAACTTGTCCCAAAACACCAAATATTGCCCGTAGTTATAATTAAATCCCGTGTGGTGGACGGTATGATGCGCTGCCCCGTTCACGAACGGTAAATTCCACGTCACGCGATCGTGAATGTTTATCGTCCACATACCGACGCACGCTAAAGATATAAAATACGCCACGTGGTGCATCGGGAATAAAAACACAAAAATGTGGTACGGGCACCCTTGCAACCACCCATCGATCGGGTGAAACGCGTACGCGCTGAACGGAGTCGTCTCTTTATACCTGTGATGCAACTTATGCAACGGTTTATACAACTTCTTATGGTGCAATCCTCGATGTATCCAATAAATACAAGTATCCGAAAACGCTACGAACATAATCGGCGCGATCACAAACGCGTACAACTTCCCGCCGTGTTCGTTCAAATCCCAATATATCTTCGTCTTCCCGCTCTCCACCAACAACTCGAACGGCGCCGTCATCGCCGTCATCACCGCTATGGACCACAAACTCGTCTTGATCTCGTTCTTCACCTGGTCCTTCCCTTCCCGTTGGAACCAATTGGCTTTATTCTCTCCCGTCTTTTTATCTTTCCGTTTGAACAGGAAATAATACGTCAAAGGGCAAAACGTGAAATAAAACAAATACGTCATCACCAAAAGAAACCCCCAGATGACGAGAAACTTCCGAAGTAAACCGTGCGTTTCCGGGTTGAAATCTTCCGATTTGATTCCAAAGAGATACGGGTCAACGATAAATTTGTTCACCCAGTTCGCGGAGCCGTCGAATCCTAAACCCAGGCCGATGATTGTCGGTACTTCTAACATTATTCTTTTACGTTGTTATTCTTATTATATAATTCACGCGAAAGCGTGTTTTTGTCACTCCTTCAAAGTGTCTCCTCTCGTCCGGTTTTAAAGATGACGATGAGAGTTCAAAACGACGTGAGAGAATAAAAAAACCGAGATGACGTCAATTTTTTCAGCAGAGTGAAAATCAGTCGTAAAAACGAGAGAATTGCCAAAAACGTCAAATTTTTTAAAAACACACGAGAGACGACAAAAAGCAGACGACGAATGCTACTACTACTACTAATAAAATAATACTAATAACAGTAAAAAAAAGTAAGAGTAAGAGTAACACATGCGAGACCCTACTCTCACTCGTGGTGCGAGGAAGGAAGGTCATCAAACGGCGGCGTTTTTGTCGCGGAGAGAAGAGAGAAGCAGTGGCGGAGAGACGCACACGACGACGGATTTGGACGAGTTGAAGAAACATCACAGATTTTTACGAGAGGATGATGATGATGATGATGACAAAAAGGAGGAGGAGGAAACAAGGGCTCGCAGAGGAAGAGGCGAAGAGGAAGAAGCGATGTTATCGTTATTAAACGAAGGCGAACGCGTGGCGAAAAAATACGAGGGAAAACTGTTCAAAGAGTACGCGATTCCGGATTTGTCCCGATGGGACACCCAAGGCGTCGGTTTGCGATGGAGAACGGAGAAAGAAGTCGCGAGAGGCAAAGGCGTGGATATTTGCGGCGAGAAGAGATGTTCGGAGAGGAAGAATCTAGGAACGTTTGAGTTGAATTTTCGGTATAAAGAAGGGGGGAAAGGGGAAGTGAAGAACGCGCTGGTGAAGGTGGTCGTCTGTCCCGCGTGCGAAGAGAAGATGAACCGAAGCCGCCGGAGGAAGAAGAAATAGAATTAGTCATAGATAAATTATTAGAAAGAGAAACGTTGTTGCAACAACAACAACAAAAGTAGTAGATTTAGAAGAACATGCCTCTGCGCCGACCGTAACCACCGTAACCACCTCCGTATCCGCCGTATCCACCTCCGTAGCCGCGTCTCCCTCTCCCGTTTCCAATTAAACCGAGATTGTTCGCCAACATGTACAAAGTAAACGGAGACGCGCCGTTCTTATAGGCGACATACAAAACCATCCAAGAGAGAAACGTTCCAAACGTGAACGCGTTATCGTCGATGTAATCACCGTAATCGTGATCGAATCGATCTCCATACGTGCTCCGCCCCATGCTCCGGGCGCCTAAACCAATCCATCGTCTCAGGATGAAGAACAAAAACGCCGCGATGACGCAGTTCGCCGCAATTCTTCCGTTATCCGACAACCCGTACGAATATTGATACCTGACCGCGCCTAAGAAATCTCCCAGGCGAGAGAGGAGACCCCCACTCTCACTCGCAGTGTCGCTATTACTTCTAGTATTCCCTCCTCTCTCTGCTCTTCTCCTCTCCTTCTCTCGCGTCAGCTTCTCCTCGACCGCGCGCAAAGTCCTTCTTGCCTCCTCGTTCTCGCTCGCCAAACTCAAACACTTCTCCAAAGCTCTCTTCGCCTCCTCCAACTTTTTCACATCCCCGCCGCTCGATGCCGCGAGTCTGTGCAAACATTGTCCCAACCGCGACCATCCTTTCGCGAAATCTCGTTTCAGTTCCGTCGTTTTCTTCGCATCCACCAACGCCTCTTCTATTTTCTCCAAATTCATCCTCGAAGCGCATCGATTGCTGTAATACAAGTGTAAACTCGGATCATCTTTATTCGCTATGGATATGGCTTCCGTAAACGCTTGCTCGGCTTCCTGGTATCGCGCCGCGACGTAATGGTCGATGCCTCGCTGTTTCGCACTCAGCGCTGCTTTGTTCTTGTCTTCGTTCGTGGTGTTGTTGTTGTTATTGGACATTTATTGTGACGAGACGAGATGAAACTGTCGCGTCGTTCCTCTCTCTCTCTCTCTCTCTCTCTCTGTTGCGTGTGTG
>Ga0209305_1002176_pt1 | contig 11738 bp, 7 predicted proteins | sample COGITO_mtgs_1103_FD_184792 | JGI IMG/M metagenome (GOLD analysis project Ga0209305, IMG submission 184792) | Pelagic marine microbial communities from North Sea - COGITO_mtgs_110321 (SPAdes) (version 2) | ecosystem: Environmental > Aquatic > Marine > Epipelagic ...
ATTACCGGCTTAACGGCGGCGGGTGGTCGAGTGACTATTATGATGCCTCATCCAGAGCGAGTATTCCGCGCGGTTCAGAACTCTTGGGTTCCGAATGATTGGACTGAAGAAGATGGTGCTTGGATGCGCATGTTCCGCAATGCGAGAGCTTGGTGTAAGTAAATTGCTCTTGAGATTATAAGCGTTTAATTGCGCTGTTCTTGGTTAAGCGTTTAAAAAGGCCGCTCGATTTTATAATCGAAGCGGCTTTTTTATGTCTGCGATTTAGGCTGTCGTTTTATTAAGTACGCCAATTGCGCTAGTTAAAAGAATTGCTTGGCGCTGATGGTCAGGATATTACTAAGGTATTCCCAGGTTTACCCAATCCGGGCTGGTCGATGAAGTGGACAGTGTTGCAAACTATCACTAAAAAATTCAAAGGGATTTACGAGAAAGAGGAAGGTCCTGCTTGGGCGCCGGGTAAGAGTAATGTTGCCAAAGATATGTTGATTTACCATATGCCAGCCGGTGCCGGTGAGCATAATATGGTGCGTATTAATGGCGAAGGCAGTCATACCGATAACGACTACCAGTTCTCGCCAATTGCAATTCCTAACGTCACTAACTACATGGCGATTCGTCGTTCACTGTCTCATACGGAATCCTATGTCGGTTTTGAAGGTTCTTATATTCACTCGGAAGAACCTGATGGCGCCCAGGGTGCGATGCGTAAAGCACCACTGGAAGCGTTAACCGCGTATATGACGACGCTGGATGAAAGTGATGATGATTTGCGCCAGGTGGGATTGTACCGTTGGTTGCGTGATAACGATCGCTTAACGGTTCAAACGGAAACGCCACTGGTGACTGAAAGCTATGTGGAGATGATTCCTCAGCCTGCTAAGCGCCAATGGTGGGGAGGTTATAAGAAACAGCCTGATTTAGCGGTGACCAAGACTCGTCAAGTGCCTGCGTTGCAAGAGGGTCAGTTCTTAGCGCAAGGTTGGCAGGAATATCCTAAAGTTGCGGCTGCGGTTGAACGTGGTAAAGAAGTCTTTGAACGTGATTGCGGTGCTTGCCATAGCGATGGCTTAGGGGCGAATAGTAATGAAAAAATGGTGCGCTTAGATGAAGTCGGTCGTTTCTTTACGCCGACGATTTATCAAAAGGAAGTGGAGTCAGTACGAGCTACTTTCTTGCGTGATATGTACTGGACTCAGAGTCGCGGTTTATTGTCCGATGGTCATGTGCGTAATATGACCGACTTAGTCGATCCTGCTCGTTGCGAGGAAGGTTCGCCGCTTTATAATCAGTATTATACCCTGCATACGCCGGTGCGCCCTGAACCAGGCAGCGCAGATCAGCCGATTACGGCCCCTGACTTGAATCGTAAAGGTGATGTGTTTCGCGTACCGAAATCTAAGTATCTTACAAAGCTGGATAAAGGTTATAAACGTAACTTGTTTATTGAGCGCCATAAGTACTTCTCGGAAGTAGAATGGGATGATAATAACTACTACTGGGATTATCAGAAGATGCGTCAGCAGTACGGCCCTGATGAAATGGGAACTGCGGGTCCTATTGGCATGCCAGCGACGCCACATCCATGGTGTGCAGGTTCTAGCGCTGAAACTGCTGACCTAGTGCAGTTTGTTATGACGCTGTAATTTACTCACGGGTTTATGCGTGAGTTAAGTGTGGAAACAAAAAGCGGCCATTTACCGATGGCCGCTTTTTTTGTGTCTGTGTTTGGAGCGAATGGGATTGGATTAACTGAGTAAAACAATAGTAAATTGATTTGTACTACCTGTTGTTAATATGGTTTAAGGTAGTAAGCAATAATTATAATATGGGCAATGTCATTGATTATGAGTATAAAGTTTAAAATTGTAAGTGTTTTTGTTGTTATCTTTTTATCCGGTTGCAGTGGAAATTCTGGAACTGAGAGTTTAACCCTGAGTAGCGATATAAAACGATTTTCTGGGGTGGTCAATAATGCTTCTGTTAAAGGGGCTGAGGTCGCTGCGATTCCTATTGGTAAGCACGGCCAATTCACTTTAGGGGAGGATGACGGGTTAGTAGGGCTTACCAAGTTCATTGATGATAGAGGTCGCTACCATTTTAATCTGGACATTAAGGACGTGGGCCCTTATGTAATAACAATAACCACACCCGAGTTTGATTCTGAAACAGAAAATGAGAAAGCGGCCAAATCAAGTTGCCAGTTAGCATTGGGTTGTGATGTTAATGAAACGTCTCTTATTAGTTTTGGTGAATATTACACCTTAGCAGGTAAGCAGCAGTGGTCTGCTGCTGTCGAGTCGGTATCGGAAGGACAGTTCGTTGTTATAAATCCTATTACCGAAATGGCGAGAGCATTAGGCTTTTCCATTTATAAAAATGACAGTGTCGAGACTAGTACAACAAAAGGCAGTATCCCAGCTGCTAACTATTATAGTAATTACGGCATTGTTAAGGGCAATTCTCAGACCGCTGGGGTATTGGGTTTAGGGGATATACTATCGATAGAGCCCGCTAATTTGGCTCTTTTACATCTGCTAGATACAAATTCATCCACCGCTATCGAAGAAAGTATTCGCTATGGTGCATTGCTAGCCGCTTGGCAGCAGCTCGAGTTGGAGCATGATAATGCATCACTTGAAGATGATTTTAGTTTTCAGCAAGACGTTATCTTTCAATTTCTCGCGAATCAAGGTCAGTTATATCAAGCCGATTCATCCGGTGATCAAGTACTCACATTAAAAAAATGGTATGAGGCGGCGTTTAAAAATTTAGAAGAAGCTCGAGATTATCATGCCAATATTAATAGAAAGATGCCTGAGGAAGTTGGATTAGTTATAGCTCGTTTTAAAAATGAAATTAGTAAGTTGATTGATGGCCAGCCGACAGCAGCTGTCCCAGTCATTCATCCACAGTTTGTGGATGATTACTCTGATGCGGTCATTAAAACCAAGGCCATGGTGAATTACCTGAGTAACCTGCAAAGTAATTTTGCGACAGAAGAGTATAGAGATAGCATTAAGGCATCGTCCGATTTAGTAACGGCCGAGGCTCGTCGTTTATCACCTAAGCTTGATTCGATATTCCAAAAAATATTATCTATTAATGCATACTACCTGTCTTGTACTTATGGTGCTTGTGATACTCAAAGTGAATGGCACGGTGTTGAGGGTAATACATTTATAGCAAGCGAAAATAAATTAACGATAGTGCAGGCTGGTGGTACAAATATCGAGTTGACTCAGGGGCTTGTTTTTGATGAGTTAAATCCTGAAGGGTCCACTAGTACAAATACACATGACTTATTCTTGAAGGGTGTTTTAGAGTTTGATGGATTATTACTTGAACTATCTGATTTCACGCCCGAAGATGAGGTGAGTGTTAGGAGCAGTGTACGATTTTCTTTTCCAAGTTCTTTAGAAAAATTACCTCTGCCTCCTGAAAAAGTAGCAGGAGGTATCGGTGCTTCGGTAGATGAGTCTCTAGTTCCTGATTATATAGAACTTGTCATGCCTGGTTTTAAGCTATATGACCCCTCCCAAGGTAATACAAGCAACGAACTGACAGTATCAGGCTTTCTTACCGCGTTAATGATCGCTAATATTGATCCAGCTGATGCTATTGAAAATAAGGCGGATACGGAAAAGTTAGGCAAGCGTTATAATTTAGCTAATGTTAAGGCGACATTAATTCTCAGTGGCCAAAGCAGAGGTCCGCTAGAGGGCTCAGATGAGCTAAGAGATAATGCGTTCTTTTATTTAGAAGCTTCCGCCAGTGAATCCTTCGTTTCAGGACAAGGTTCTACCGCTTATTTCCCCGATACTGTGTATCCAACATTTGAAGAATTTTTTAAACCTAGAGAAGGGTTTGAAGTGGGTAAAGCAAGCCCCTTCCCGTTGGTGGTTACGCGTTTAGGAACAATGAAGCTGCCAAAGTTGGATGGTGATGGCGAAGCAAGTGAAGATTTGGGTGAAGTTGTTGAGGTTGATTACATTGAGCTGGATTACGAAATAGGTGGGCTAGAACGTTATGTTGTTTATCCAAATATAGATGGTGAGGATGAATATTGGGGTCTGATTTGTACCGCTCAGCCAGCAGATGAAGCCGATTTAGAGGCTACGGATGGATATACAAAACCTATGACGGATGATGACGGTGAACCCGTGCTGGACAGTGACGGTAATCAGCTTCAAAGATCCTTGATAGCCTGTCCTTTTAGAGACAAGTATGCAGGTACCGCTAATCCAGATGATTTTGTTAATCAGGTTTACGCAAAAAATAAAAATCTGTTCAATCTGCGAGAATATAACGGACACGGTGCATATCGAATTGATTATCCTGTTAACGCAGCAGGGTTATTAGAGCCGTTTACTCAAGAAACTCCACACTTAGGCATAATGGAAGAGCCAATTGTTTTAGGTGTCGATAGTATGCGCTTGCAGTTTAAGCCTAACCTAGTCAATCAAGCGGGAGCTTCCTACTTACCGGAGTCTGTACTTGATATTAGCTTGGTATGGAGAACGCACGACCTGATCGATGTGAATGCCTTATTGGCTTTTGATTCTACCCAAGTCATTAATAATCCAAATGGAAGCGGGTTGCCTTACCTTGCAGTGGGGAGTGATTCAGAAAGTTATTCGGTTGCCTATCGAACCGATGCAAATGGTAACGAATCTGGTGAATATGTTATGGCTTGGGCTGGGGTTAATTTTGTTGATGGACCTATTCCAGGGGGGGAGGTAATGCAGAGAACCGATGATGAAAACTTGAAGCAAGGTGTTTTTGCGGGAATAGGTTCGAATGTATCGTATTCACCCTATAGTAAGCGCGAGCTTGAAAAGCTAAATAGCGTTGATGGTGCAGGAATAAGCGAAGAGAAATGTGGTTTCTTTGCCCGAGGAACAACGCCTACAGACGGTGAAGATTGTGATGCGATTGCTTATTTAACCTTTAGAGGTCTAGTGACGGGTAGCTTAAGGGAAGAGCGTGACGGAGTTTATGTGATTCGTTACATTGATGGTTCTTTTCAGGTGCTTGGGGGTTAAATAAGTATTTGTCTGTATTAGAAATATAGAAGCGGCCATTTAACGATGGCCGCTTTTTTTATGCCTGCTTTTTATCTGCAGCTATAGAATGACAGGCAGCTTTAATTTAAAATGCCACTCCATTTTTAAATTGTCTATCAATCATATGCTGCTATGAGTATATGATTCATAACTGAAAACAGGCCGCACCTTGGAAATCAATCCGATCGTCGAAACCATCAAAGACCTAAGCGCACGCACCGATATGCTTAGGGGGTATCTTTGACTATGCTCATAAAAAAGAGCGTTTAGAAGAAGTTGAACTGATATTGGGGGAGTCCGCTATTTGGGATGATCCTGAAAAAGCCCAAGATCTAGGGCGTGAACGTTCTGCTTTAGAGCTGGTGGTTCAGACCATCGAAAGCCTGGATATGGGCTGTAATGATGCTCAAGATCTATTGGATATGGCAGTTGAAGAAGACGACGCAGGCGCGGTCGAAGATATTGTTGCTGAGCTTGATGCTTTAGAAACTAAGCTAGCAGTCCTTGAATTCCGTCGTATGTTCTCTAACGAGATGGACCCGAATAACGCTTATTTAGATATTCAGTCGGGTTCAGGCGGTACTGAGGCCCAAGATTGGGCGGAAATGATTTTGCGTATGTATTTACGCTGGGGTGAAGCGAAAGGCTTTAAAGTTGAATTGCTTGAAGTTACTGCGGGTGATGTTGCGGGTATTAAAGGCGCGACGATTCACTTTCAAGGCGAATACGCCTTTGGTTGGTTACGTACTGAAACGGGTGTGCATCGCTTAGTGCGTAAGTCGCCATTTGATTCGAGTGGCCGTCGCCATACGTCTTTTGCGTCTGTTTTTGTGTCGCCGGAAATTGATGATAATGTTGTGATCGATATTGATCCGTCGGACTTGCGCATCGATGTGTATCGTTCATCAGGCGCGGGTGGTCAGCACGTAAATACCACCGAATCTGCGGTACGTATTACGCACATTCCGACCAATGTCGTGACTCAGTGTCAAAATCAGCGTTCGCAGCATAAGAACAAAGATCAGGCGATGAAGCAGTTGAAAGCAAAACTGTATGAGCATGAAATGAAAATTCGTAATGCAGAATCGCAAGTACTAGAAGACTCGAAAGCCGATATCGGTTGGGGCAGTCAGATTCGTTCGTATGTATTGGACGATTCACGAATTAAAGATTTGCGTACAGGTGTAGAAAACCGAAATACAGGGGCCGTTTTAGACGGCGCCCTAGATCCATTTATTGAAGCCAGTTTGAAGAAAGGTCTCTAGTCATGACGGACAAGAATATGAGTAATGAAATTGAAAATAACAATGCTGAATCGGCATTGGAAGAAAACAAACTGATTGCAGAGCGCCGTAGTAAATTAGACAAACTACGTGAAGGTTCTTCTTCAAATGGTCACCCAAATGATTTTAATCGTGAGCACCTTGCGGGCGATTTGCAAAAAGAATTTGGCGAATTAGATAAAGAAGCGTTGGTTGAGCTGGATAAGCCTATCTCGGTTGCTGGTCGTGTTATGCGTCGTGGTGGTCCATTCGTCGGTATTAAAGACGGTTCTGATTTTATCCAGATATACGTGGGTAAGAAGCTACAGAAAGAATCGAAAGCTTGGGAAAACCTAGATATAGGCGATATCGTAGCGGCTGAAGGTCAGTTACGTAAATCAGGTAAAGGCGAGTTGTACTGCGAAGTAATGGCCGTTGAAAACTTCCAGATTCTTACTAAGTCTTTGCGTCCATTACCGGATAAATTCCACGGTTTGGCTGATCAAGAAGTTAAGTATCGTCAGCGTTATATTGATCTTATTATGAGTGAAGAAACGCGAAATACGTTTAAAGTACGCTCGGGTATTGTTAATAGTATTCGTCGTTATTTAGCGGATCGTGACTTCATGGAAGTTGAAACGCCAATGCTGCAGGTAATTCCTGGTGGCGCAACGGCTAAGCCTTTCGAAACGCATCACAATGCGTTAGACATCGATATGTATTTACGTATCGCCCCAGAGCTTTATTTGAAGCGTTTGGTTGTGGGTGGTTTCGAGCGTGTGTTCGAAATTAACCGTAACTTCCGTAACGAAGGTCTTTCGACGCGCCATAATCCAGAATTCACCATGATTGAATTCTATCAGGCGTATGCTGACTATAACGATCTAATGAACATCACTGAAGATATGCTACGTACTGCGGCGCTTGAAGTATTGGGAACTACCGATATTAAGAGCACGACGAAAGATGCTGAAGGCAATGTGGTTAGTGAAACTATTTATGACTTCAATCAGCCGTTTACGCGTTTAACTATGGCCGACGCAGTGCTTATGTATAATCCTGATTTTGATGCGGCTGTGATTAACGACCCTGAAAATAATCTAGAGCAAATGATTGCTTATGGTCGTCAGGTTGGCATTCGTGAAGATGATAAGCAGTCTGCATGGGGCGCGGGTAAGTGGTTGTGCGAAATATTCGAAGAAACTGCTGAAGAGAAATTGGATCAGCCAACGTTTATCACAGCTTACCCTTGGGAAGTTTCTCCATTGGCACGTCGTAACGATGAAAATTCGTTTGTTACTGACCGTTTTGAGTTCTTCGTGGGCGGACGCGAGTTGGCGAACGGTTTCTCTGAGCTTAATGATGCAGAAGACCAGAAAGCTCGTTTCTTGAAGCAAGTTGACGAGAAAGACGCCGGTGATGATGAAGCCATGCATTACGATGCTGACTATATACAAGCACTAGAATACGGCATGCCTCCTACTGCGGGTGAAGGTATTGGTATCGACCGTTTGGTTATGTTGTTTACTGACAGTCCAACGATTAAGGATGTTATCTTATTCCCACACATGCGTCCTATTGTTAAACAGGGTTAATGTTAAACAGACTAAGTTTTAATAAAACCAAATAGGTAGCGTGATGAAAGAGCAATTCAATATGTTTGGTAATGAGCAGGCGACTGAAGAGTTAGTTCCTCCTCAGGCGCGTATTGAATTGTCTGCTTCGCACTTACCTAAAGACTGGCAGGGGTTGCTAAAGGCTGAATTTGATCAACCTTACATGCAATCGCTGCAAACCTTTCTTACCGCGGAGCAAGCTCAGGGCAAGATAATCTACCCACCTGCAAATCAAATCTTTACCGCGTTTAACCTAACGCCACTCTCGAATGTGAAAGTCGTTATTCTAGGGCAAGACCCTTACCATGGCCCTAATCAATCTCACGGTTTAAGTTTTTCAGTACCAGGCTACGTTACCAAATTGCCACCTTCACTTAAGAACATCTATAAAGAATTGAATACTGATTTGGGTATTCCTATTGCTACAAGTGGTGATCTTACCCGTTGGGCTGAGCAGGGCGTATTGCTATTGAATGCTATGTTGACGGTTGAGCGAAAAAACGCCGGGTCGCATCAGAAGCAAGGTTGGGAAAGTTTTACTGATCGGGTTATCCAATTACTTTCCGAACATTGTGAGAATGTCGTGTTTGTATTGTGGGGCGCTTACGCTCAGAAGAAAGCGTCGCTTATTGATGACAGTAAGCACCGAGTACTTAAAGGTATTCATCCCTCTCCTCTATCTGCTTACCGTGGTTTTTTTGGATCTAAACCTTTTTCCCTTATAAATCAGTATCTTAGCGATAAAAGTAAGACTGAGATTGATTGGTCTTTATAATCTATTACACGTAATCAACAAGTGTTCACTTAATGTTCTTTTATTTACAATAACTTTAAATCCGTCTAAGTCTTTGAATTATAAGAGAAATATTATCCTCTTTGCCTCTAATGTGTTGTTTCGTAACAAAATGTAAGAGCAGCCAATGGCGCATTGGTATTGCATCTGGTATCTTTCCGTACCAGTGTGCCACTTCCTCTTTGAGTGGTTACACCAATAAGATAAAAATAATAAATATAAAAAGGAGTTCTCATGGCGGCCCGAGCCCTGACTACATTGTTGATGATGCCACTCATGGTAAGTGCGTTAGAGCGACTGGATGATTCCAGTATGTCTGATGTGGTTGCTCAGGAAGGTGTTATTTTACGCTCCGAATATGAAATACAAATTGATAGTGTTCAGTATTTTGATGAAGATGATTACGGCAGTGTCACGATGTCGGACATCAATATTGCTACTCGATCTCAGCAGGTTATTGATGTCGATATTATTGCTGGTGCTGGTGATCGAGCTGGGCGAAACGGTATTCGTTTTAGCAATAAAGAGCTCCCCATTGATTTATCAGTAGATACTCTAAAAATTAACGGAAAATCTGTAGGCGGCTTCGGTATGAGGCATCTTACAACAGGTGGAGTAGATCCTCTCGTTGTTGATGTGTGGGCTGGCGGATACGACTCGAACAACAATAATATTGCAGATGAATCAGGCTTTACATTAGATATCTCCGTTCCTAAAGAAACTTCTTACGACCTTTACTACACTGATGACGGTTCAGAGCTGTCAATGACGATTGATTATTGCTCAAGCTATTCCGGAGGCATATGCGATGCGGGTGGTATTGAATTCACCGGAATGACATTTGACGTAACGGATAAAGGGTTGCGTGCTGGTATACCTGAGATTACGGGCGGTCAGGTCAATATAAGAAACTTCAGATTAAACGAATCTGTAATTAATGATATCAGTCTTAAAAACTTTACTATTCCTGAGGGCGGTTACATTGTTTTGGGAGCGCCAGATGTTGCCGGTGAGTCGGCCATTAATTTTGATGCGTATTTTGCCGCAGGCTCGGGATTTGATTTTGTTTATTATGATACCTCTGATACCGATGTGCAGGAGTTTAATGCCACTGTCTCTTTTGATGCATTGGCTTCTGATGCAGGTAATCCAACGACTAATTATTTTTATGTTAGCGACAGTTCAATCAATGTTCGTTCTGGTGATGATGAAGGGATATTTATAGCACTGGGCGATCCAAATACTGGCCGTGGTGGTATCAGAGGAAGTATGAGCATTAATGATATTACACTGAAACCAGTAGGCGATACATCAGCACAAGTTTTAGGGAGTATCAAAATGAACTTGCAGGTTCTACCGGGTAGCTACTTAGAAGTGATGGGGCATTGATTATGAAATTATCTACAAGATTAATAAATTGTTTTTGGTTGTTATTAGTGCTGCCAGTAAGTCAGGTTAATGCGATGCAGAGTATTGAGGAGGAAAGTCTAAGACATGTCTCTGGCCAGAGTGGAATGGATTTAGATTTGAACTTCAAAGGCACCATCGGCAGAACATATTTTGAGACTGAGGGTAATACATTAAATATAAGGAACTTCAGTATTGATACTGATGGCTCTAACGATGATGCAATCAACCCTGGTACTGACAGGCCAATTAAGATGGTTTTAGACCTGGTTACTCGTGGTACTAAGTCAGGATTATCCCTCTCTATCACTGAAATTAATGATCTAGATCTGAGGTTCGACCAAATTAACGTCAATGGTGATCAGACTGCAGATTCTATTGTTGGTCAAATGCACTCATTTGGTGGTTTAGCACTAACCAATATTAATGATAATGGTGGGATTACCGATATAAATGTCTTTGCTCGTGGAGCAAGCGGTGAGGAAGGCTTGCAGCTTGAGGTGAATCTTCCAGAGACACTTTCTATGAGGTTTGACTACATAGACTATGGTGATGATGATCTAGCAAGTATTGATGATTTTACGTTTGGTGGAGATCTGACATTAAATAATTTTAGTATTGCTAATTCAATTGATTTAACAACGGGGCAGAACGCTGCCGGCGAAGAAATTGGTGGTCTGCATATTGGGGTTATTACTCAAACTGGCGATATGACATTAAGCAATGTACGTGCTGGTGATCAGTTGGGGACAATGGGGCGTTTAGTTGTTAATGGCTACACGATGACTCCTGATAGTTATCTGACGATACAGGGAAAATAATTATGAAAAAAACAATCTGTATGTCATTTCTCCTTAGTACTAATTGCTTTGCGCTACTGCCGATGCAAGATTCTGATCTCTCGGTTGTGTCGGGTCAAAGTGGAATTACTATTGATATCAACACAAGCTCTGATGTAACTGTTGGCGAAGTTCGGTATGAAGATAGTGCTAACGGAACATTGGAAAAAGGCGGCGGTGGGGCGTTCTCGTTACGCGATCTAGTGATTAAAGATAGCGCATTCTCATTTGATATTGATGTGACGGGTACTGGTGAGTTAGTCATGAAACTCAATAGTTTTGATGTTATGGATGTATCACTCGGTGCGCTTCAGTTTAATTACGACAGTAGTTTAGCCGCCGTTGATCCATTATCCAGTACTGCATCTTCAGAGGCTCAGTTGCAAAACCAGTATAGTCGAGTAGGTTCATTAGCCATTAATGACTTCACTTTGGCTTCTAACGCCGATATTACGTTCAAATTTACTAATGAAGGCGAATTCGCTTTTACGGCGGGTATGCCAACAGGCTCTTTCTTCTATTTTACTTATATCGATGATGGCGAGTTTGATTATGATACTGGCAATGATGGCGATGCAGTAAAGAATGATACTGCTGGAAAAAATTACATTTCTACTCGAGTAGAGTTTGATGATTTTAGATTGAATGATATCAAGTTGAAAGGTGAAGGTATTGGTAGTGACTCACATCTAAATATTTCTTTGGGTGGCACGCAGGGAGCTATTTCATTTAGAGATATCAATATTAATGGTGCC
>Ga0209305_1002201_pt1 | contig 11640 bp, 9 predicted proteins | sample COGITO_mtgs_1103_FD_184792 | JGI IMG/M metagenome (GOLD analysis project Ga0209305, IMG submission 184792) | Pelagic marine microbial communities from North Sea - COGITO_mtgs_110321 (SPAdes) (version 2) | ecosystem: Environmental > Aquatic > Marine > Epipelagic ...
CTTTAATTACCGTTGGAATATCCTTAAATAATGGACCATTATGTTTAACAATCCCTTCTAATGATTCCCAACTAAGATTTAAACCGTCAAAATTAGCATATTTTTTTTCTAGCTTAGTAACTATTCTTAAAGTTTGAGCATTATGATCAAATCCACCTTTACTTTTCATCAATTTATTTAAAGCTTCTTCACCTGCGTGACCAAATGGAGTATGGCCTAAGTCATGAGCTAAAGCTATGGTCTCTGCTAAATCTGAATCTAAACCTAAGCGTGTAGCAATAGTTCTAGCTATCTGCGCAACTTCAATTGTATGAGTTAGCCTAGATCTAAAGTTGTCCCCCTCATGCTGAACAAAGACTTGTGTTTTATGCTCTAAGCGTCGAAAAGCTGCAGAATGAACTAGCCTATCTCTATCTCTCATAAAAGGGTTTCTATAAGATGACTCTTTTTCTGAATAAAATCTCCCTTTACTATATTTAAAATCAGTTCTATATTTTTTCAATTTAGACATTTTTTAATATATTAACTTTCCTAAAATTGATTTATATGTATATACATAACTTGAAATTATATAAAATTGAACTAACATTATATATATATATGATAATAATCTTAGAATAGGTAGATATATGCAAAAATTATCAATTACTGATGAGGCCTTAAAAAGAATTAAACTAATTCAATCTCAAGAAGGAGAAGGTTTTCTTAGGATTACTGTTGATGGGGGTGGATGTTCTGGTTTTTCTTATTCATTTAATTTTGATAATAAAAAGTTAGAAGATGATATTATTGCTTCTAGTGATAAGAATGGATCACCTGCTCTAGTTACTGATACTATATCTTTAAATTACTTATCTGGTTCTAAAATTACTTGGAAAGAAGATTTAAGCGGAGCATCTTTCTCTATTGATAATCCAAATGCAACATCTAGTTGTGGTTGTGGAACATCTTTTTCGGTAACTTAATATGAAAATAGCCAGTTGGAATGTAAACTCAATCAGAGTCCGACTTCCTCATGTACAAGATTTTGTTAATAAACAGTCTCCCGATGTTTTATTACTTCAAGAACTTAAAGCACAAGAAAAAGATATACCTATATTAGATTTAGAAGAGTTAGGTTACAATGTCATTTATAAAGGTCAAAAATCCTACAATGGTGTTGCCATATTATCTAAGCATCCTATAGAAGACGTTAAAGATAAATTATATATAGATATAAAAGACGAGCAAGCCAGATATCTTGAGTGCTGGATAGATGCTAAGAATAGTGGTTTTAGAGTTGCCTCAATATATTTGCCAAATGGCAATCCTATAAATACAGAAAAATTTGATTACAAAATAGAATGGATGGAAAAATTAAAGAATAAAGCCAAAGAATTATTAGAAAATGAAGAATGTATAATACTTGGTGGCGATTTTAATGTTTGTCCTGAAGATAGAGATGCATCCAACCCAGAAAATATGAGAAATGATGCCTTATTTCAACCAGAATCAAGAGCCAAACTTAGAGAAATTATAAACTTAGGTTACTATGATGCATGGAGAGCAATACACCCAGATAAGACGGAATGGAGTTATTGGGACTATGGTAGAGCATTTGAACAAAATAAAGGGGTAAGAATAGATCATTTTTTACTTTCTCCACTAGCTTTAGATAAATTAAATTCTGTAGAAATAGATAAATATCATAGATCATTAGAAAAACCTTCTGATCATGCCCCAATAATTATAAACATTTCAGATTAGCTTTTAATTAGCATATAAATAAATGATATTAGTTAACCAAAACAATACTCTTATATATAAAGAAAAAACATATAGATGTTCACTTGGAATAAATGGGCTTAATAAATCAAAAATAGAGGGTGATAAAACTACTCCAGTTGGTGTTTATTCTTTAGGTAAACTATATGTTAGAACTGACAGGATAAAAAACCTTAAAACAAATTTTAAATATATATCTATATTAAAAACAATGGCCTGGTCAGACGATCCTAAGAGTAACGATTATAATAAATTAATAAATATAGGCTATGACCATAAAGAAAGACTATATAGAAATGATCATATATATGATTTAATTTTAGTAGTTAATTATAATATAGAACCAACAATACCTCATAAAGGAAGCGCTATTTTTATACATATATCAAAAAAAGATTATTCTTCTACTCAAGGTTGTATAGGATTAAGTCAAGAAGATTTTACAGAAATCCTACTTACACTAAAACCAATCGATACAATTAAAATAATTGAAGATTAATAATGTTTATTAATAAAAACTGACTATATAAATTAAATCATTAATTAATTATCATTTTAATCAGTGTCCCCTGCTTTAAGGGTTCATTGCTTTTATCAAGTTCAATGCCATTCAATATACAAAAATATTCCAACTTTTTATCTTCTATGCCCATTTTAGTAGATAAAACTGCAGGAGTATCATTTAATTTAGCTTCAATAATTTTTATATATTTTGGTTTTGCTATAACTCTTTCTTCTTCCGTTAAATTATGCAAACTTAATGCTACTAAATTTCCTCTTTTAAAATTAATATCCTTATTAGAAGGGTTTATTAATATAGAAAACCTCCATATTCTTCCATTACCCCAATTTATTAAGTAAATTCTACTATTATACTCTCTGCCTTCATATTTTATAGTATATTTTTGATCAAAATATATTGCTAATTTAGCATTTATATCTATTTCTTTAAATCTATTTATATCAGACCTATTATAAATTGATTCTGCTAATTCTATAAGTGACATACCAGGCTGATTATCTAACCCATCAAAAATTATTATTTCTTCTTTATTCTTAGTAAATAGAATTATAGAATTATCGTTATTAGAAACTTTGTATTTTTTTGGTATATTAAAAGAGAAATCTAACTCGCTGTGGAAAAATTGATTATTTTTTATTATCCCCTGTGAAGCATTATCTCCATAAACCATATTATCAATTATACTTAAATATTTTTTTCTGTAACTCTTATAACTAATATTAGATGGAATATTTTCTTTAGAAATTTTCATTCTATCTATAGTTTTAGGATGAGTAGAAAAAATAGAATTTATAACATTTTGTTCATTATCAGATGATACTTTTGATAACTTATCCAGTCTACTGAGAAATCTATAAGATCCTTCAGGATCATATTTAGCTTTAAATATGTATTGATTACCTAATTCATCTGCTTCCAATTCTTCAGATCTACTAAATGATGAAAGAACTCCTTGAACTCCTATGCTGGCTAAATTAGTAATAATTGGCTGACCTACTAATACATTTAATAAATCTAACCCTATTCCTGAAAGTTTTGATTTTGCATGCCTTTGTGCGGTATGCCTTGCTGTCACATGAGCAATTTCATGACCAATTACACTTGCAATTTCTGCTTCATCATTAGCAAGCGCTAATAGACCTCTAGTAACATAAACATATCCACCAGGAAGGGCAAAAGCATTAACAATTGGACTATCTAATATTGTAAAAGTCCACCTTGCATTAGGTATATTAGCTTTTGCAGTTATGCTATTACCTATATCCTTAATATATTCCTGAAGAGCTGTATTCTGATATATACCTCCAAAACTTTTAATTATTTTGGGATGTTCCTTAGCTCCAATATTATTTTCTTCTGCTTCTGATAGAATAACTAATTGTCTCTCGCCAGTAGCATTATTTTTTGCACAACTACTAATAGATAAAAATATAAAAGTAATAAGAAAAATATTTAATAAAAAAAAATAACTCTTTATCATATATATACTAAAATATTTTATGTATCTGCATAACAATGTTTCTCTTTTTTTGCACCCGGATGAGTAACTGCCCCATTAACTGCGGATCCTACTAGTTGAGAATACTTCCATATCTCACCTGAACCATATTCATGTTCGCGAGGCTCCCAATTTTTTCTTCTTTCAGTTAACTCGTCATCAGATAAGTCCACACTCAATTCGCTTGTTTCCGCATCAATAGTTATTATATCTCCATTTTTTATTAATGCTATAGCTCCACCAACTGCGGCTTCTGGACCCACATGCCCTACACAAAAACCCCTAGTTGCGCCTGAGAAACGTCCATCAGTAATAAGAGCAACCTTCTCTCCCATTCCTTGACCATAAATAGCTGCTGTGGTTGCTAACATTTCCCTCATTCCAGGCCCACCTCTCGGGCCTTCATAGCGAATAACAAAAACATCTCCTTCCTTATATTTTCGTTCTTTAACAGCTTGATATGCATCCTCCTCACAATCAAAAACAATAGCAGGACCAACATGTCTTAACTTAGACATGCCAGCAACTTTTACTATAGCTCCTTCTTCCGCTATATTGCCCTTTAGACCAACTACTCCACCTGTAGGTGTAATTGCATTTTCCACTTTATATATTACATCTTGATTTTCAGGAAAGGTAATATCTGCTAGGTTTTCTTCCATAGTCTTTCCTGTAACAGTCATACAATCTCCATGTATATAACCGTTTTCAAATAAAGTTTTTAAAATTACTTGAACACCTCCAGCTTCATGTAAATCTTTTGCTACATATTTACCACCTGGTTTTAAGTCAGCTATGTAAGGAGTAGATTTAAAAATTTCAGCAACAGCAAATAAATCAAAATCTATACCGGCTTCATTTGCCATTGCTGGTAAATGCAAAGCGGCATTTGTAGATCCGCCTGAAGCTGCTACAACCCTAGCAGCATTTTCTAGAGATTTTAAAGTTACAATGTCTCTTGGTCGTATATTTAATTCAATTAATTTCATTACTTGTTTTCCAGCTGCCAATGCATATTCATCTCTAGATTCATATGGAGCAGGTGCACCAGTACTATTAGGCAAAGCTAAACCTATAGCTTCACTTACACAAGCCATTGTATTTGCCGTAAACTGTCCTCCGCAAGAACCTGCTGATGGACACGCTGCACGCTCTATTAAATCTAACTCTTTAGCATCTATAATACCTGCATCATTTTGTCCTACTGCTTCATATACATCTTGGACTGTAAGGTCTCTTCCTTTATGCCTACCAGGCATAATTGAACCTCCATATATAAATACACTTGGAACATTTAACCTAAGCATTGACATCATAACACCTGGTAAAGATTTATCACATCCTGCAACACCAACTAAACCATCGTAACAATGGCCTCTTACGGATAATTCAATTGTATCCGCAATAGCCTCCCTACTTGCTAAAGATGCCTTCATTCCCTGATGCCCCATAGCTATTCCATCCGTAACAGTTATAGTAGTAAATTCTCTAGGTGTACCTTCAGCAAGCCATACTCCCTTTTTTACAGATTGCGCTTGTCTTCTTAAGGTGATATTACATGGAGCAGATTCATTCCAAGTTGTGGCCACTCCAATAAATGGTTGATGAATTTGTTCGGTTGTTAAATTCATGGCATAAAAAAAGGATCTATGTGGAGCTTTACCTGGTCCTTCCGTCACATGCCTGCTCGGTAGCTTATCTTTATTAAATTTTGTCATCATACCCCCTATATTTTATTATCTAATCTATTAATTGCTAATTGAAGCCTATCTGCCAAACTTTTGATACCTTCCTTTTTACTTTTTTGCTCTTCTATTACCTCCTTAGGCGCACGTTCTATAAAATTTTTATTTAATAACTTAACATCAATTATAGAAATATCATCTTTTAATTTTGATAAATCTTTATTCAATCTATCTAGCTCTATATTTATATCTATTACACCCTTAAGAGAGATATTAAAAGTTGCATCATCTACTAATATTTGAGCGGAGTTGTCATAATCATTAGCATTGAAAGAAAAACTTTCCACTCCTGCAATACTTTTTAAAGTTTCAATATTACTATTAATAATATTAAGGTATTTTTTATCAATAGAATTATAATTTATATTTATCAATGATTTAAATGGTATATTTAACATTGCTCGTAAAGATCTAATTTCACTAATAAATTTTATGGTCCATTCTATCTCTGTATTATTTTTACTTAATTTAATTTTTTCAATATTTGAATCAGGCCAATCCATTAAGGAGAGCATTTCTCCAAAATTATGAACCTTACTATATAAATATTCCGTGTTAAAAGGTATAATTGGATGTAGAATTGCTAATATTTTGCTAAATACAAAAGCTGTAGTATTTTTTATCTCTTTATTTTCTTCAATATTGATTTCAGATAAAACGGGTTTTACTATTTCTAAATACCAGTCACAAAAATTATGCCAAACAAAATGATATGCGCTATTTGCTGCTTCATTAAACCTGTAAGATTCTATCTCTGAAGATACATTATCTGCCGTTTTATAAAGAAGATTTATAATCCATAAGTTGATAGGTTTTTGTATCATTTTGATATCAAATTCTTTATCTAAAACACAGCCATTCATTTCTAAAAATTTTGAAGCATTATGTATTTTAGTTATAAAATTCCTGTATCCTACTATTCTATCTTCGGCTAGCTTTATATCTCTTCCCTGAGTTGCTAAAGCTGTTAATGAAAATCTGATTGTATCTGTACCATATTGATCCATAAGCACTAAAGGATTAACCACATTACCTTTAGATTTTGACATTTTATTACCTTTTGAATCTCTAACTAAAGCATGAACATAAACTTCCTTAAATGGAGATTTTTTCATAAAATAAATACCTAGCATCATCATTCTAGCCACCCAAAAAAATATTATATCAAAGCCTGTAACTAAAATATTTCCTGGGTAATACTTGATTAGATCTTTACTTTTATTAGGCCATCCTAATGTTGAAAATGGCCACAATCCAGAAGAAAACCAAGTGTCTAATACATCTGGATCCTGTTTTAATTCTATATCTTTGCCATACTTACTAAACGCTTGTATTTGCACTTCCTCTAATGTCTTACCAACAAATATAGTTCCATCTGTAGCATACCATGCTGGTATCCTATGCCCCCACCATAATTGCCTAGAAATGCACCATGGCTCAATATTATTCATCCATTCAAAAAAGGTGTTTTCCCATGTTTTTGGAACAAATTTTGTTTCGCCATTTTTTACAGATTCTATAGCAGGACCAGCCAATTTTTTTGCATCTACAAACCATTGGTCTGTTAAAAAAGGCTCAATTACTGTATCTGATCTATCACCATATGGAACAGCATGAATTGTATCTTCTATTTTATCTAGTAAGCCTAATTCTTCCATATCAGCAATTATCTTTGCTCTAGCCTTTAATATAGTAAGACCTTGATAAGCCTTAGGTGTATTTTTATTTAAAGTTCCATTCGTATTCAATATATTAATAGGTTCTAAATTATGTCTTTTACCTACTTGAAAGTCATTAAAGTCATGAGCAGGAGTAATTTTTACCGCTCCTGTACCTTTTTCAGGGTCAGCATATTCATCAGCTACTATTAATATTTCTCTATTTACAATAGGTAAGAGAACTTTTTTTCCTATTAAACTTTTATACCTTTTATCTTTAGGGTTAACAGCAACACATGTATCACCTAGTAATGTTTCAGGTCTTGTAGTTGCTACTATAATATACTTCTTAGTGCCTAGTATTGGATATTTAAAATACCAATAATAACCTTTTTTATCTTTTTGAATAACTTCCAAGTCAGAAATCGCAGTTTCTAACTTAGTATCCCAGTTAACTAATCTTTTATCCCTATAAATTAAGTTATTCTTATATAAGCTTACAAAAACTTCTCTAACAGCTTCAGATAAACCTTCATCTAAAGTAAATCTTTCTCTACTCCAATCAGCAGAAGCTCCGAGCCTTTTCAACTGGTTTACAATAGTTCCTCCAGATTCCTTTTTCCATTCCCAAACTTTTTTTAAAAAATCATCTCTTCCTAGCTCTGCTCTAGAAGTTATTCCTTCCCTTAAAATTTTTCTTTCTACCAACATTTGTGTTGCTATTCCCGCATGATCTGTTCCAGGCTGCCATAAAACATCTTTTCCCTTCATTCGCCAATATCTAGCAATAACATCCTGTAATGTCATATTTAAAGCATGCCCAATATGCAAACTTCCAGTAACATTAGGTGGGGGCATCATTATTGTAATAGATTTTTTAACAGAATCTATTTTTGCTTCGCTAATTTTATTATTATCCCATATAGAACTAGAATAGTTTTCTATTTCAGAATTAGAAACTTTATTATATACTTTTTCTTCTGCTTTTTTTATGGGCATCTTTTGCATTCCATTACATCATATATTTATAAAACTAATTAATTAGTATAGTTAATAGTTTTTAGAGCTTTCTTAACATAATCATCTGTAATTATATGCATATTAGCCTTTATCCATAATTTTATATCAGATTCTATTATTGATTGAATGCTTTTTTTTACAACAGCTCTATTTGAATCTTTTTTGAAAAAAGGTGACTTTTTAATCACGTTTGTTAAAAGCAAAATATCAGAAGGTATAGTTTTTTTAATTACTTTCTTGTTTTTTATTAAAGTCTTTTTGTTTTTTTTAACTAAAGGTTTTTGCTTCTCCATTAGAGCAGTTTCTAATTCTTTCATAGCTGCAGTAATATTTTTTTTTACTATTTTAGTATTAACCATAATTTTAAATATCTACTTAGTTAATATTTAAAATATCAAGTATAGATTTACCTTCTCCAGAAAAACCTTTTACTTTATTATAATATTCATTAGAATCATGTAAGCTCGTAACGGGTAAATTTAGATACTTAGCATTCATATTACCAGTAACTTCTATAATTTGATAAGAAGCTATATATAGACTAGTATTAGCCTTTATTAGATTTGCTTTAGCTCTAAACAATTCATTTTCTGCATCAAGAACATCTAATACGGTTCTGGCACCAACATTTTCTTCTTGAACTACTCCTTCTAAGGCAATTTCATTTGCTAAAATAGATGCTTTAAAAGATATTACTTGAGAGTTTAAGCTTTGTATTTTATTCCATAAAATCATAGCTTTTTCAGATTCTTCTCTTAATATATTGCTAATATTAGAATTGCTCTTACTTATCTTTTCTCTATACTTTCTAATGTTAGCTTTATCTTTTCCTCCCTTGTAAAGAGGAAGTTTCAGATTAGCTGAAACATCAAAATACCTTTGTTCTTCGAAGAATGTATTTGGATCATATGCTTGATTTGCTCTAGCCCTAAAGTCCACAGTCATAGACATTTCTTTGAGAACCAATTTTAGCTCTTCTTCTGCTAAATCTTTGTTTCTTCTTGCGAAAGTAATATTTGCATTACCACTTTTAACACTCTCCATAATATCCTGAAGGTTTAAAGGTATAACTGGCATTGTTTCAGGATAAAAGATATCTTCAGCTTCCAAACCAGTGTCTGAAAAATATATAGCTTTGGCACTATTTAAATCAGCTTCAGCCTTTACCAAATTAGCAGATGCATCTGAAAGTCTAGCCTCAGCCTGAGAAACATCTGTGATTGTTAAGTCTCCTACATCAAACCTATCTTTTGTTGCTTCTAATTGCCTTTCAATTACTTCTTTATTTTTTTTAGCAATACTTAGTAAATCTAGCTCTTTAAGCAAATCAAAATATGCAATAGCTGCTTGTAATAAAACTTCATTTTCTATCATCATTAACTTTGATTTAGACATTTCAAAGTTAGCATTTGCTATTTTAATATTTTGATTAGTTTTTCCAGCATCGTATATTTTTTGCTCTAATACAACTCCCATAGATATTGGAAGGTTACTATTTGTTTTTGAAGTAGTATTTGTTGTTGTAGTATCTAGAGATTTTCCTATAGATGCATCTAAATATACAACAGGCTTCCATCCTGCTAAAGCTTCAGCTATATCCTCAGTCACAACTCTTTCTTCACTTCTTTCAGATGCTAATAAAGGATGATTATTATAAGCATTTGCAAGAGAAGAATTTAAGCTTTGGGCACTAGCTTCTGATAAAAGCATAAAGATAATTATTGACAGGTAAGCCATATATTTAAAGCGAAAAAAATTTACTATTCTAAACATTATATATCCTTCTAAAAAACTATTAAAACTCAAAAACATCCTCATGATCAAAACCAAGCATAGCTGGTATATTTACATTAAATATAGTTGAGCTACTAACTATACCTTTATTTTTTTTAAATACAACTGCCTTTCCATATGATTCATGATTATTTTGGTCTTTAATACCACAAACTATTTTACCATGATCTGCTAATTGATTAAATAATTCGTCAGGTATAGATTTGACAGAACCAAAAATAAAAATTTTATCATATGGTGCACTTTTAATATTACCGAGTGTATGATTTCCTTCTACTATTAATGAGCTATCTGCACCAATTTTTGTTAATAGATCATTAGCATAATTTCTTAACTCATCATCTTGCTCTACACCTACAACTAAAGATGATAATTTTTCTAAAATGGCTGTAGTATATCCTGTACAGGAACCAATTTCTAATATTACGTCTTCTTTTGAAATAGAAACTGCATTTATTAACCGCCCTATTAAGCCAACTGATAATAGCCATCGCCCTTCTTTAACTTCCAGGTTGCCTTCATGATATGCTATTGATTCCTTATCTTTATCTAAAAACAATTCACGTGGCACACTTTTAAAAGCATCTAATATTAATTTATTATTGACTCCCATAGGCTTTAATTGCCTATCTATCATATTCTTATTCATTACTTCTATTGAAACAGACAATTATGAGCTCCTCGTAAAAACTTTGGTTCTTAATATAGTATATGCTTAAAAATGTTAAGTTTGTTTTGATAAATATAACCTTTTAATCGTTATAAGCTTTAAATGGCTTAAAGGTTATTAATAATTGAGGCAATAAAATTAATGATGAAAGTAATGCCATAAACATAGCTAAGCTTGTTAACAGCCCAAAGTATATACTCGGAATAAAATTAGAAAAGACTAAGATACAGAAACCTATAATTATCGTAACAGAAGTATAGTACATGGCGAAACCTATGCTCATGTGCGTTCGTCTCATAGCTAGGCTATAATTATTATCTATAATTAATTCATTTTTGTACCTATATATATAATGTATAGTGTTATCCACTGCTATCCCCATACTTATAGCTGCAATCGTAATAGTCATCATGTCTAATGGAATTTTAAACCAACCCATAAAACCTAATACTAAACCTATAGATATAACATTTGGTATTAATGCAATTAGTGAAACTTTAATAGATTTAAATAAAAGCAAAAACATAAAAAACAACAAAATAATAACACTCCCTATTGTAAGTATTTGGGACTTAAATAGACTTTGCAGCATATTATTATATAAAATTAAAACATTACTATAGTGTACCCTATCAGGATCAATATTAGCTATATTAGGAATCTCTATATTGATTTTTTTTAAAAAATCATTTCTTCTTAACTTAGGCATAGAATCTTTAATTCTCACAGTTATCTTAGCTTGATTATCATCAATAGATATATAAGGAGAAACAATTATTTTTTTATATTGATCCGGCAGTTCAGAATATAATAAAGCTAATTGAATTATATCCAAATCATTACCATTATTAAGTAATTTTCCAACCTTTAATAAAGTAGCAAAAGACATAACTTTACCAATTTCAGGTTGTTTTTCTAAATAATCATGTATCTTTGTTATTAAATCCATTTTTGAGGATGTAAAAAAT
>Ga0209305_1002202_pt1 | contig 11639 bp, 17 predicted proteins | sample COGITO_mtgs_1103_FD_184792 | JGI IMG/M metagenome (GOLD analysis project Ga0209305, IMG submission 184792) | Pelagic marine microbial communities from North Sea - COGITO_mtgs_110321 (SPAdes) (version 2) | ecosystem: Environmental > Aquatic > Marine > Epipelagic ...
GAGCTCTAGGATAGGAGTTGGTATAACCATATTTGTTCTCATTTCATTAGCGCCAATCATAAAGTCCCCTTTAACGCCAACGCGGTAATCGCAGCAGCATAGCAAGAAAGTTCCTAGTGCAATTCCATGACCTGAACATGCTGCCAATATTGGTCTTGGAAATGAAAATAGTCTTGATAACAATTTAAATCCACTTAATGACATGTCCATGGTTGCCTGCATGTCGCCTGCTGAAATAATTTTTAAATCAAAGCCTGCAGAAAACATACCCTGTCTTCCAGTAATAATTAAAGCACCACTTTCTAATGGAACTTTATCTAAACATTCATTTACATCTTGAATCATGTCTGGAGAAAAGACGTTTGCCTTACCGTCATCCAAAGTAATTATCGAAATATCATCTTCGCTGGTTAGAGTTGCTAGTTTAACTGACATAGTTTTTCCTTTTAAATATGAAGTTTAGCAAATATTCTGATAATGATATAAATGAAATTTTAAGCAATCAGGGAGCAATAGTTATCGAAAGAGCTTTTAAAGCTATGCATGCACTAGGTAATAAATTTAATGTTAAGGACTTTCACTCTGCTTTTTGAGTCATAGAAACCCTCCTCTGTTAATGCTTGAGAGGAAAATTGATGAAATGATTTCTAAGGGCTTAACAAATAATTAATAATTTTCAGGACGCTTTGCTTGGTATTGCCTAAAATATTCTCTAATCCAAGCTAAGTCCTTTTCCATGTTTCCGGTTGGATTATAAAATTTATCGAGCACAATTTTTTTATTACCAAAATCAAACGCGCCTAAGAATATTTGACCTTCAACAGCTTTAGCAATTCTTAAAAACCCTGATTTCAACTTTTCAGTCTTTGCTCTTGTTCCCTCAGGAGACATGGCTATTAATGAACCATTAAGCTTTTTCATGTTTGCTATAGCAACCTCAGTTAAACCTGCCCCAGGTTTAGTCTTGTCCACAGGAATTCCACCCATGTATTTCATAAACCTACCGAGAATAGGTTGTTTGAATAAACTATGTTTACCAAAAAAAGTAATCTTGGCATCAAGGCCAAGAATGGCTGCAAATCCAAAAATACCATCCCAGTTTGATGTATGAGGCCCGGCAATAAGAATTAAGTTTTCATTACTGGCAACAGGAGGAACTGCTCCTTCAACTTTCCAGCCAAAAGCCCTTAAAAAACATCTGGCTAACCATTGAACAATCTTCGGTCTAGAGGCTCTAAAATTAATAGGTATCTGCTTTCTTGAAACTATTTCTTTTTTTATCTTTGACATTTCAACCTCGAGATCTATCTCTTAAGTAGTATGGTAAATAAATAGCGTAACAGATAACGATAGCGGCTATATATAGATCAATTATGTGAAAAGGTTCTGGTCTCATAAACGAGGTTATATTATCTCCAATAGGTTTTTCTGCCAAGAACCAATAGTTGGTACCTAAAATATAATTCATAAAATAAGTAAACAACAAAAGCACTGAAGCATAAAAAAGTGCTTTAGGCACATCAATCAAGTAAGGTCTTTGTTTATCTATTATCATGGCATAAGTAACGCCCATTAGAATCATTGTATGGCCTATTTGACTTTGTATATAGCCAATATAAGGAAAACCATAGACAGTATCTGGAGTTAAGATTGACATACCGCCACCAGCTATACCAAAGAAAAATGCAAAAACAAAAAAATCTCTTTTTTTTGTAAGAAAATATAAAATAATAGCCATCGTAGAAAAATCGCACAAATGAAGTGGTAGTCCTTCTTGCCATCTTCCAATAGCAATTCCCTCCCTATAAAAATCCATAATCTGATTAATGAGTAACAAAAAAATTATTAGGTATTTAAAAGAATTTTTTACCTTGAAAGATGTGTCTTTAAGATATTTAGGGATTAAAATAATACTGGATATACTTAATATAACTGTCAGAATATGAGACAGCCCTAGAACATCTAACTCAACCATCTTTTGTAAATAATCTGATTAAGGCAGCTCGGGTAGAGATTGATAATTAAGATCTTCGTATGGGTTTTGAATACCTATCGCGTCAGGGTGAACAACAGAAATATCGATATCACTTCCATAATCGCCTGCTATAAAACCGCCAACGGTAGAACGAGGTGAAATATATATAGTTGCGAATCTTCCGGCCTTTGAATAAACCAACGTAACCTCTTCACCAACTTTTGAGGATATTAGCTGCCATCCGGTTGAAAGAGTTTCAGTTCCATAAAAAATTAAGTTTTCAGCAGGACTATATCCTGATGTCATAATTATCCTTCCGGATATTGAATCACCTGTTCCTAAAAGTACTGTCGGAACTTTTATAATTTCAGCGTCTTCAGGTAGTGGCAAATCTTCAAGAAGATAAGCAATGACTTTTCTTTGATTTGCTTGATATTCGTCTGTTATAAGAGCACAACTTGATAAAATTGTTAAAAATAGAGCCGGTATTAAAAAATTTTTATATTTCATAATAGCTATATTACACTTTTTATAAGTAATTTCATTAAATAGAATAACATAAGACAAAAAATCTTATGTCAAGTATACTTGACATATTTTTTTTATATCTTATATTGTTTTAACTTAATATTATTTTAAATAATGAGGGATTGTAAATGGCTAAAATAACGCATAAAGGCGGATGGGTAAAAATTTCGTCTTTAAACAAAGAGGATAAAAAAAATTATCTTATCTCCATAACAATGTTTTTCATAGGCGCAATCTTTTGGGGGATACACTTAACAAGCGTTGATGGGGTTATGGGCCCTGCTCAAGATGTAGATCCAACCTCAACTTTCTTCGGTATTATAAGATTGTTCATTGTATTTTTTTGGAGTATGGCGGTATATTTCTACAATAAATTTCTTAAAACCCAAGATGAACTTTTTCATAGGTATTCCTATTACATAGGGGCATGGGGCAGCATTGGCTTTGTATGCTTTGGGATGTTGATGTCTATATTTTCTCCATACCTTGGCTTTGTTGTTGGTTTTTATGAATGTTTCCTTGCATTATGCATAGGAACATTTATCGGTGGATTTATATTCGATAAAAAATATTTAAGAAATGAATAATAATTTAAAAAGTCTGCGCAAGATAAAAAATGTCAGTCAAAATGATTTGGCTAATGCTTTATCTGTTAGTAGACAAACAATTAATTCAATAGAAAATGGAAAATTTGATCCCTCTCTTACATTGGCTATTAAATTGACCAAATACTTTAATGTTTCTATAGATGAAATTTTTAAGTATGAAGATTAGTTAAATATAAACTTTTCCAAAAGGGTTATCAATAAAGTCTTCCCAGGAAATTGATTCTTGCTTTACAAAACCTTTAGATTTTATTTTTCCATTCAAATACATATCCAAAACACTACAAACACCTGAGGCTGTTGTTAGCTGAATTGCACTAAATTTTTTATTGCCGTATATTTTTTTTAAATATGTCTTCTCTTGGAGTATGCCATTGATTTCGCCAATAACCTTTACAAAAAAAACAATGACATCGTTTGTGGTCCTAGGCACTTCCTTATCAAATAGTTTTTCTAAGACATCTTTATTCTTTTTTAAGTGCAGATCATTGAATAAAAATTTCATATGATTAAGATGCCCTGGGTATCTAATTGTCTTGTATGAAAGGTTGTCGACTTTATTTTCATATGTTTCACACATAGTTGCACAACCGCCGCTGGTATTAAATGCCTCGTATGCCTCTCCTTCAATGGTTAACTTTTCGGCCCCCTCTAAAGGCATTACTTTTATGGATTTTCCCTCATAAATTGCATCTGCTTCATTGCAATATTCATTTATCAAGCCATTTGTAGACCAGCTCAAATAATAGCTCATTTCATTATTTGTAAACCTAGGAAGAGCGCCAACTCTCATCATGACTTCTTTTACATTATCAAATTGGTTTATCATCCCAGCCGCACAAATATTAATTGCACCAGGAGCTAGTCCACACTGGGGCATCATAACGCTTGGAGAGTCTATTTTTCTTATAAATTCTGTGGTTTCCACATCTTCAGTTAAATCAAAATATCCAATACTCATTTCTGCAGCAACCGTTCCAATGTTTTTATTAATTGCAAATGGGCCAGCAGATATAACAGCATCCATTCCTTTAAGAAATTCTCTTACCTGAGATATATCTCGGGCATCTAAGCCTTCTGTTATATCGCCATGTTTAATCTCATAGTCTTCTTTTAAAAGCTGTTTAATTGCCCAGCCTATGTTGCCTTTACCAATAATTGCTATTTTAGCTTTCATCAAATTCTACTCCTTGAGCTAGTGGAAGATCTTTTCCATAATTCACTGTTGCTGTAACTCTTCTCATATAGGTTTTCCACGCATCTGATCCTGACTCTCTACCACCCCCAGTTTCTTTTTCACCGCCAAAGGCTCCGCCTATTTCTGCGCCACTGGTTCCAATATTTACATTTGCTATTCCACAATCACTTCCTTCTGAGCTTAAAAACAGCTCAGACTCTCTAATATCATTGGTAAAAATTGAGCTGCTTAAACCCTGTTTAACATTATTTTGCATATGAATAGCGTCTTTTAGGTCTTTAAATTTCTTTACATATAAGATTGGTGCAAAAGTCTCATTTAGCATTTCATCTTCAATTTCAGAAACCTCAACAATTGCAGGCATTACATAAAATTCTTTTGGGTCTCCTGTCTCTAATCTTTGCCCTCCATAAATATTTACATCTTTCTTTCTGAGTGAATCCAGAACTCTTTGCATGTTATTAAAACTTAATTCTGAAATCAACGGCCCTAGCTGAGAAGATTTATCAGAAGGGTCTCCAATTTTAAGGGTTGAGTAATATGCATGAAGTTTGTCCATAAATTCTGCATATACATCCTCATGGACAAAGGCTCTTCTTAGAGTTGTACATCTTTGTCCTGTTGTCCCGCATGCAGAAAATGTTATGCCTTTTACTGTTAAATCTAAATCCGCAGTTGGGCATATAATTGCCGCATTGTTTCCGCCTAATTCTAATAAAGTTCTTCCTAGCCTAGCCGATACAATCGGAGCAAGCTCTTTGCCCATCTGAGTACTTCCAGTTGCAGAAATAAGAGGAATGTTATTGTCCTTACATAGAGCTACGGCCTCCTCTTTTCCTCCTTTTAAAAGGATAACCAAATCTTTATGCTCTCCCGAAACTCTGTCCCATATCTCTTTAATAGCATCAGCGCATTTAAAAGAATGAGGACTTGGTTTCCAAATAATGCTGTTGCCACACACTGAAGCTAAACAAAAGTTCCATGCAAATACTGCCATAGGAAAATTAAAAGCCGTTATACAGCCAACCACTCCTATGGGTTGCCACAGTTCTTGCAATCTATGATCGGGTCTTTCGCTTGGCATAGTTAAGCCATAAAGCTGCCTACTAAGTCCTGTTGCAAAATCACACATATCAATTGCTTCTTGAACCTCTCCCTCAGCCTCAGAAACAATTTTTCTTGCTTCAGCAGTAATTACACTTGCAAGTTCTATTTTGTTATTCCTTAACTCATTCCCAAATAGTCTAATGACGTCGCCTCTTTGTGGAGCAGGAATCAGTCTCCACTTTCGATGAGCCTCTTTAGAGGCTTTAACCAAGTTATTATAATTATCAGATTCCATCTATATCCTCCCTATAAATTCTTACCATTTGATAAATTGCAAAAATGCCGAAAATGCCAACATATGCCATATAAAAACTTTGAACTAACGGATCTTCTATCGAGTTTGCAAAAGGATCATTTGGTGGAAACCTTTGGAGAACTTCAGCGGTTGTTGGCAACATGCTAAAAAATACTGTTCCAGTTAAAGCAAGCTGCTTTAAGTAAACTGTTAAAAATCCAAAAAGATTAAACCTTTGTAAGACCAATGCAAAAAGGATAGCGAAGATGGTTATAACAGAAAGCAGATGAGCGGTATTAAAAGAGCCTGTCGCTGCATATAAAAAAAATGATGATGCACATGTAAAGAAAGTGCTCAACAAATAGAAATTTGTAAGCTTGGTGTTCATAAAAATAAATCTATCTTTTATTAAAAGATAAAGCCCTATAACGATGGCAGCAGTTCCCAAAATAGTATGAAACCAACCAATATATGAAATTCCACCAAACATATTTTCCCCTAAAATATATATATTTATTTTACTCTATTTACCTAATAGGTAATTGAGTAAAAGCTGAATTTTTTTTATTCCGCCAAAATAGGAAATCTCCGCCTCATCAAAACCCCTTAAACTATTAATTAAGTCTTGTTTTTGCTTAATGTGTTCGTGAATTAATTTAAGAGGCTGAAAAAAAACATTAATGGTAAATAAAGAATAGTCTTTATGGAAACGGCATAATGTTTCTCTTTCAGATCTAATAAACCACCCAGATGGGTCTGTTTTAGGTAATGTTTCTTCTCTTATATAAAACCTATTTGTATCGCCATGAATTAGCCAGTTCTGTCTTGAAAAAGGCTTCATGATAGGTGCTTGTCTTATAAACGTTTCTATCCTATCTCCAATTTTTTCATTGAGTGTCGTAACAGGTTTATGTATTTCTCTTAAGGGTCTTCCAATCTTTGATTGAACATTCCAGTAGCTAGGAGAGCAAACACTAGCAGCTATGAGCTCTTGGTCACCATTAGATCTAATTAAACAAAGATCATCTTGAATAACTAAACTCATGTCAGCTATAAGATCTGGGTACTGTCTTTTATCTACCTTGAGGTATTCTTTTAAAATGTTCTGAGCTTCTAATGAGGATTGAGTTACAGCAACAACCTCTTGATAGTTATTATCTAACAAATCTTTCTTATGCTTAAAAAGACTGTCTCCAATTTTACGATTGAGCCATTCTTCTTTAGCTATAGGGCTAAGACCAAGCCTATATTTTTGTTTGCCATCGCCCCAGGGAGGATTGCTCCAAAAAGACTCGTCCGCTTTAAGCATTTATACTTTTTCTGTTTTAGATTCTTGGGGAGATCGAAAAATTGGCCAGAATAATTGTGTTAAAGCTGAAACTTCAGACAAATTTTCAACTCCAACCTCTTTAGGATATTTTCTTGTAATCTTTGCGGTGCCAAAAATCATATCCCATATAAATAATAAGTTTCCGTAGTTTCCTTTATAGTGAGTGTTTTCATCATCAAGATGTTTACCATGATGGGCCCAATGAGTAGAGGGGGTTGAAATAGTTCTTTCCAAAACCCACATAATGGGATTCATCCATTTAATTTCATATAATTTTTTATCCCACCTTAAATCTGTATGTGCTCCAAAAATAACTGCCTGCTTTACCACTATATAAACAAAATATACCCACCCAGAACCCATATAAAATAATATCCCAGCAAACCATAATCCTGGCATTAATAAGTAATATGCTAAAGCATTTCTATAGACAACTCTTATGGATAAATATTCTGAGTCATGATGGGCTCTATGAAGGTTATATAAGACAGGTACATTATGGCAAGTTCTATGCCACCAATATTGGGTTAGGTCATCAAAAATAAGGAGTAACCCAAAAATAGCAAAAAAACCCCAATCAGAAATCATGCCCTTAGAGGATGGAAGAAAGGTTTCTGCAAGACCATAGCCTAAACCAAATACTAAAGGTAGAGCCAAAAAGTTTAATTGAAAAAATCCTACAAACTCAACAACCCCATCTTTTAGTCTCTGATTTTTCTTATTAAAAAAATTTGTGAAAACAATCTCTAAAACTACTAAAAAACAAAATATAGATAAAACTACTATTTGATAGGTTTGCATATTCTAGAAAATTTTATGCTTGCCCTGAAGTATTTCTAGATACATTTTGTGATCGCCAATAAAGCTCCATAAAGGATATTTAAAAGTAGCGGGTTTATTCTTTTCAACAAAAAAATGAGCAATCCAAGCAAACCCATAGCCAGCAAGAAGAGAATAAAGCAAAAAAATAAAATCAAATGTCATAAAAAATCTTACGTACAAATATATTGCTATGCTTGTTCCAATGAAATGCAACAACTTAGTTGTTTTATTACTGTGCTCGCTTAAATAGTATGGGTAAAAATCTTTAAAATTAGTATATCTTTCCATTCGCTTCCCCTTTAATGAAATATTAAGATACCTTTATTTTTTGTAAGAAACAAATATAAAATTATCTTTTTTGCCTAGTAAGTGAGGCTGAAAATAAGCGGCCTCTTTTTTAGAAGCCGCAGAATGTTTTATTTAGGTGCTGCCGTGGGCTGATAATCGTAATATCCGGTCATAGGAATCATAAGATGAACATAAGGAGTTCCTTTAAACATCACATAAGGTGCTCCTGTTGTATAGTCTGTGGATTGCCCATCTAAAGAAGACGGATCTTTTGGCATCAACATTAAATGAGCCCCTGTCTCAATTGATGAAAATATATAATGTGAAATAATTTCAATCTTAGTATAACTGTCCCTTTCAGCTGAAAGTTCTGTTAATGTTTTAATCTCCAGCGATGAATCAAAAATCCTATTTATATAATTAACATAAATCTCATCATTCATTGTTCCACAATCAATAAATTTGGAAATATTTTCGGGCTTAACTTTAATTTTAAATTCAAAAAGATTTTGGTCTTGTGAGTAATTTTGATTAATTATGTTTGGTATTTTTTGTAAGGCTTTATCTATATCAACATTTAGATAAATTATATTTTTAAGCTCTTTTGTGGTGTTTGGTGGGGTATAAATATTATCTTCTGGTATCTTCTGACAAGAAAATAAAAAATACTACTGAAGAGTATTAATAAGCGCATGTTTTTATCTAATACTTTCTGCTATTGCCCTAAACATTGCCACATGAGCAGCTTTTGAGTATTCCTTTTCAGAAGTATATCTATGATTTGAAGATGTTTTCGCTATCACCACATTGGTTAATGGGTCAATATAAATATATTGATTGTATACACCGGAAGCGGTGTAATCTGTATCTGGAAAGCCTGGCACCCACCACTGCAATCCATATCCCCAGGGCGATGAAGATAGTTCAGACTCACCCGGCTTTAAATGAGGGCCGTCTGTGTTGTGAGATGCATCTACCCAGCTTGCTGGAACTACCTGTTCGCCATTCCATTTACCCCTATTTAAATAAAGCTCACCAAATTTTGCATAATCTCTCAAGGTTGCATTTAGCCCGCCAAGAGCCATTTCTACACCATTATTATCCACAATAAAAAAGGCCTCATCCTCCATGCCAATTTTATTCCATATTTTTTTATGTAAGTATTCTTTTAATGACATTCCTGTAACTTCTGCAAGCAGGAATCCAAGTACTTGAGTGTCTATACTCACATAATCATGATAGGTGCCTGGCTCTCTTCCTCTTTCAAGAGATTTTGCAAAATCTCTGAAAGATGACCCTCTCGCTGTTGCCCTTCCAAATCTATTTATATCTGATTTTGGGTCGGCATAATCTTCATTAAAATCTACTCCTGAAGACATTTGCAGAATGTCTTTAATTCTCACCCCTTCATAGCCAGTGCCATTAAAGTCAGATAAATATTTTGTAATAGGATCTTCAATACTATCAATTAGTCCTTCGTCAAGAGCTATTCCTACCAATGCTGACACAAAGGATTTGGTTACTGAAAATGCTATGTGCTTGCTGGTGGCTGAATTATTATTCCAATAATTTTCATAGAGCAAATCTCCATTATGCAAAACAATCAAACCATCGGTTTTAAAGTGCTCCAAACCTTCAGAGAGAAGTCTTTGCTCACCATCAAAAAAATAAGTTTCTGGTAGAACAAAATCTCTTGTTGGAAATGTATACGGCTTATCTGAGGAAGGAATAGGCTCAGAAACAGAAAAAATTTTATCTATATTAATAAAATTACTAGCTATTGAATCCTCATTATATAAATTTGCTAAATGATAAAGTCTTGCAATTTTGGGACCATAAAAAACCCCAATAATTATGAGCAACACTGATAAAAGAATTAAAAGTATCTTGTACATGCAATTAAGTTAACATATAAATATGTTAAATATAAAAAAAATTGATCACGCTTCGTTTCTTGTTGGAAGAACTATTCTTGGTTTATATTTTTTCATATTTGGTTTTGCCAAGCTTTTTACATATCATGACATCGGTGCCTTGATGCTTCTAAAAGGAGTGCCGTTAGTAACAATTACTCTGCCACTAACTATAATAATTCAGACAACATTTGGTCTATTTATAGTGTTTGGTAAAAATTTAAGATTGAGTGGACTAATATTATTTGTTTTAACTTTTCTAATTAACTACTACATTCATAACTTTTGGGATTTGAGTGGAGATCCTTCCCAGGCACATGAGATGCAAAATTTTATTAAAAATACTGCTATTGCTGGAGGGCTTTTAATTCTAGCAACTAAAGAAAATAACTAGTCGACTTGCCTTGGTATTCTATACATAGCACATATCTTGTTACCAGCCGGGTCTAACAAATATGCTAAATATAACTGAACACCGCCACCCTCTCTAATGCCTGGGGGGTCGCATAATTCAGGATCAGATCCCCCGGCATTTTTTCCAGCTTGATACCATTCGTCTACCATATCTGCACTTAAGGCATTAAATCCAATCGTAGCGCCGTTCCCATGAGTTGCTTCTTGATTGTTAATTGGTTGTGAAATTATGAAGCTATTTTTATTGTTAACGAAATAAATATATCTTGTATGTCCGTCATGATTTAAGGAAAGCTTTCCTGGCCTTGCGCCCAAAGCCGAAAGAGTCTCATCATAAAATACTTTTGACTCTTCTATATTATTTGCACCCAACATTACATGACTAAACATATATAACCCCTAAGTTTAAAATTATTGTTTATAAAATAGTACTATATCTTTGGTAACTATTTCGCATTTCCAACCTCTTTGTTTTGCTATAGCTTCAAATGTTTTTTCTGCATAGAAAACTACATGGGTTGGGTCCCTTCTATAATACCATTTATCAAAAGCCTCTCTTTCGGTTAAAAAACATGTCATAACACCAAGCCAGCCCTTGGGTTTCAATAAGCTATTTAATATATCGAATTCCTTCTTTGGGCTAAAAAAGTGTTCTGCTGTCTCAGTACAGGTTATAAAATCATAAATTTTTGAGAATATTTCTTTATTTGGATAAAAAAATGGATCATATAATTCAATCTCAAAGCCATCTTTCGTTAAGATATCTGCAAGAGCAGGGCCGTGACCGCATCCAAAGTCCAGGCCACAGGAACCTGAAGAAAGTTTTTCTTTTAATGGATTTGTAAGTTTAGATAAAAAATCTCTATAGGCTGTATCTTGAATAATATTTTTGTGTTCTAGGTACCTTTCTCTTTCAGAGGCTGGGTCTATATGATGTTTGCTATCTAAGAATATAACTTCACATGAGTTGCAATCCCAATATAAAAGATTATCTGAAGTATTAAAGGGTTTAGTTAACTTGCTTTCGCAAACTATACAATCTTGCATATTAAATGGACTGGGTTATATGTTCTGTGGCCTATTAAGCTCTTTTTTCAGTCTAGCTCTAAAAGAGAAGTCATCGACTGTAATAGTGTGTCTAGGCGTATCTATTTGCTTAACATCAGGTTTTGCAATCTCCTCATCAATAAGTCTTTGAATTGACTTGCGTGGCTTCCAATTGCC
>Ga0209305_1002219_pt1 | contig 11567 bp, 7 predicted proteins | sample COGITO_mtgs_1103_FD_184792 | JGI IMG/M metagenome (GOLD analysis project Ga0209305, IMG submission 184792) | Pelagic marine microbial communities from North Sea - COGITO_mtgs_110321 (SPAdes) (version 2) | ecosystem: Environmental > Aquatic > Marine > Epipelagic ...
AATCAGAAGAAGAATTTTAGCAGAGAGAGAGAGAGAGAGGGAAAACAACAGAACCAACGAGGACGAAAGAAGAAAAAAGTATGGTGTACGTGAAAGGAGAGGACGGGTTATCGGTGCAAGACTTGACTAAACTAGACATTTCCTCGCTGAACCCTTTATCGCCGGAAATCATCTCCAGACAGGCGACGATTAACATCGGGACGATTGGACACGTCGCGCACGGGAAGTCCACGGTGGTGAAAGCTATTTCCGGCGTGCAGACGGTTCGTTTTAAGAACGAATTGGAAAGGAACATTACGATTAAACTCGGGTACGCGAACGCGAAAATATACGAGTGCGAAGATCCGAAATGTCCGAGACCGGACAGATATTGCGCGTATTCGAGTTCGAAACCGGACGATCCGGATTGTTTGGTGAAAGATTTTGAAGATAAGAAGATGAAACTGATTAGACACGTCTCCTTTGTCGATTGCCCGGGGCACGATATTCTGATGGCGACGATGTTAAACGGCGCCGCGGTTATGGACGGGGCGTTGCTTTTAGTCGCCGGGAACGAGACGTGTCCGCAACCGCAAACGAGCGAGCATTTAGCCGCGGTGGAGATTATGCGATTGAAACACATCATCATTTTGCAAAACAAAATCGATTTGGTTCAAGAAAACGCCGCGGCGAATCAGTACGATCAAATTTGTAAGTTTATTCAAGGGACCATCGCAGACGGAGCGCCGATTGTGCCAATCTCTGCGCAGTTGAAGTATAACATCGACGCGGTGTGCGAGTACATCGTGAAGAAGATTCCAGTTCCGGTGAGAGATTTCACGTCCCCGCCGAATATGATTGTCATTCGATCCTTCGACGTGAACAAACCGGGCGCGGAAGTTGACGACATTCAAGGCGGCGTCGCCGGTGGTTCCATTTTACAAGGCGTTTTAAAAGTTGGACAAGAGGTGGAAATCCGACCAGGGATTGTCTCTAAAGATGCGGAAGGTGCCGTAACCGCGACGCCAATCAAAACGAGAATCGTCTCCTTATTCGCCGAACAAAACTTGTTGCAATACGCCGTCCCGGGCGGTTTAATCGGCGTCGGCACAACGTGCGATCCAACCTTAACCAGAGCCGATCGCTTAGTCGGTCAAGTTCTTGGTCAAGTCGGATGCTTGCCGTCCGTATTCACCGAATTGGAGGTGAACTTTTTCTTACTGAGAAGACTTTTAGGCGTCAAGACGCAAGGCTCGGAAAAAGCCGGCAAAGTCTCCAAGTTGAGCAAAGGCGAAGTGTTGATGTTGAACATTGGATCTATGTGCACCGGCGCGAGAGTCGTCGCGGTCAAGAACGATTTGGCAAAGATGCAATTAACCTCTCCGGTGTGTACCAAAGAGGGCGAAAAAGTCGCGATTTCTAGAAGAATCGAAAAGCACTGGCGTCTCATCGGTTGGGGCTCCATCCAAAACGGCACCGAAATCGCCGTATCCGGAAGCAAGTAACCGCGCGAAAACGTAAGAGGACGAGAAGAGAAAGAATTTAATTAAAAAGTACTAGGATAAAGAAAAACAACAACAACAACGGCGAGAACGGATTCGCACAATTTCAATTGCACGTGTCAGAGAGAGATATAGTAAGAGTTTTAATTCAGATGCGTTGTTTCGTTCGTAAGTGTTGTTTGTTCGTTTTTCTCTCTCGTTTATTTCTCGGCCGCCGCCACAAAAAACTCTTCACTTCAACACAGCGCTCGTCGGTGCGCGAATACTCACACTAAGCATCATCCGAAAAAAGCCCGTACAGCAGTAGCGCGTAATAATAATGTCCACCTCCCCGTGGGTCGCTCTCGCGGCGAAGCGAGAGGACCCGAACGCCGCTCTCAAACGTTTCGACGCAGAAACGTTTCGTCCGCCACCTCGAAATCTCCCGAACGAAACCATCTGCGTCGTCGACGCGAACGCCATCGTGAAAGGACAAAACTTGAGCAATTTGTCCTCAAAAAGCACCAAAGAGGAGGGGGGAGAATTGCTATTCAAAGAGTTGGTGACGACGTCGGCAGTCCTCAAGGAAATTAAAGACGAACACGCGCGAATGAGGCTGCAAAACGACCCGAATTGGCAGCGGTTGCGCGTCTCGGAAGCGGACGAGGAGACGGTGTCGCTCGTGAAACGGTTCGCGCGATTGACGGGGGACATTGGGCAGTTATCGGAACCAGATGTTAACGTCATCGCGTTAGCGTTAAAGTTAGAGAGAGAGAAGTGCGATGGGGATTTGAGTCACATTCGGACGGTTCCGCCGCCGGCGAGGAAATATCGACGCAAAGCGAGCAAGACGGGCGCGAAGCCGCTTCCGGGATGGGATTTCGTGAGCAACGCGGAGGATTGGAAAGAATTAGACGAGATGAACGCGGAGATGGAACGGATGGAGAAAAAGTTAGTGGTTGGGGAGGACGTCTCCGAACGGTTCTCGAAGATTGCGTTGGAGAAGGAGAAATTGTTGCAGAGAGGGTTGGAGGCGAAGAGTTTAGTGAAAGACGACGGGGACGAGAAAGAACGAAAAGAAGAAAAAGAAGCGGCGAACGAAGAAGGCGCGAACGACAACGACGACGACGAGTGGGAACCGGCGATTTCTAGAACCACGCGAGTGAGAAGAATGAAACGAGAACAAAGAAACAGAGAGCGCGAGGATGAAATAGAAAAAGAACGAGAACAAATAAAAGCCGCAGAGATGCAACAACAACAAGAAGAAAAAGAAGAAGAAGAAGGAGATGAAGGCGTGGACGAAAACGCCGGCGTCTCCTTTTTTCAATCCGAACCGGGAGAGATTCCAGACACTGACGAAGACGACGACGATGAAGAAGAAGAAGAAGGAAACGACGACGACGCGCTCAGTCAATACACGGAGAAAACGCAAATCTTGACCGAGGAGCAACAAAAGCACGAACAAAAACGGCAAAACTCTCTCGTTTCCGTCGTCACCGCCGATTACGCCATGCAAAACGTCATCTTACAACTCGGTTTGAAACTGTTCACCCCAGACGGCATGCGCGTGAAAGAAGTCAGACGATGGGTCTTGCGTTGCCACGCGTGCGAAACCGTCACTGCCAACACGCAACGCGTCTTCTGCCCAAAGTGCGGCAACAACGCCTTGGAACGGGTTGAAAAATTCACCGGCTCGGACGGCGCCGAACACTACGGCGTCCGAAACAAACACGTCTTGAAAGGCACGAAATATTCAATCCCGATGCCTAAATCCGGCCGAACGGGTAAAAAGATGGAACCCATCCTCCGCGAAGATCAACTCATCGGACGTAAAATCACCAAAAAAGAGCGCGAATTGAACAACATCTCCAAGAAAACCGAAGACGTGTTCAACTGCGAGTTTAGCGAGGATAAATACGGCGAATACAAACACGTCGGCGACGCGCAAAAGACGATCATAAGCATCGGCGGCGGGAACGTCAAGAAGAATCCAAACGAGAGGAAACACGTCGCCACGAATAGAAGACGCAAGTAGTAGTTTTAGTAGTAGTAATACGAGTATAATACTAATAGAGTATTATGAGTGCAGTTTCGCTGAAAAGAAGATGTCTCTCGTCTCGCTCTCTTTTCTCGCAAACAAAGTCTATTTTCACACATAAGGGGGGCTTTATCCCTTCCATCATTCTCTTTCTTTTAATAACAATAACGAAGAATACGCGCGAAACAACGCGTAGTATTAGTAGTACAACTGTAGTGTTTTATTCGATCACAACCGCTCTCTATTTTCAACAACGCCTTCTCTGCCACGCACCACGCGCGCATAATACTACCACGAATAGAAAAGAGAGATCATTTGGATGATTTCTTGTCGTAATAGCTTTGAATTTCCTTACGCGTAGTATTAGTAGTACAACTGTAGTGTTTTATTCGATCACAACCTCTCTCTATTTTCAACAACGCCTTCTCTGCCACGCACCACGCGCGCATAATACTACCACGAATAGAAAAGAGAGATCATTTGGATGATTTCTTGTCGTAATAGCTTTGAATTTCCTTTCGTCTTTCCCAGTGCGAATACTTCCAAACCGCCCCGGCGACTAAACCTAAGGACATCCCGATGACGGCTTCTTTCACGAGGTAGACTTTTTGCGCCACGCCGTGGTACACCGTGGGGCCTGCCATTTTATACGCGTGATATCTCAAACACCGACGAATAAAATCTGATGAAATTGGATCTCCTTCTTTTTCTAATGAGAGACAAAAACCTCGCAGCCTTTTAGGGTTTAAGACCCTAAATGACTACACGCAAAAATTTTCAAAATTCTTTTGCTTGTGAAAAAACAACGAAGACGGCATTTTATATCACACAAAGCACACACATACAAGGATGAGGAATACTCGCACTGCTACTATTCAATCGATCGACCCCTCGTCGGTGCACAGAATATGTTCCGGCCAAGTCATCTTGGACATCTCCTCGTGTGCGAAAGAACTCATCGAGAACAGCGCAGACGCCGGGGCGACGAACGTGGAAATTCGAATGCGAGAGTTTGGATTGGAATCCGTCGAGGTGAGCGATAACGGTTCCGGAGTTGCGAGAGAGGACGTGAAGATGTTGACGATGAAATACGCGACGTCGAAACTGAGAACGTTTACGGATTTAGAGGATGGGGTGGATACGTTTGGGTTTCGAGGCGAAGCGTTGTCGTCCTTGTGTGGGACGTGCGAGCGATTGATAATCACCACGAGAACTTCGAGCGACGAGGAAGGCTTGAAGGTGACGTTTGATAAAAACGGCGACGTCGAGACGGAGGAGATTTGCGCGCGGTCGGTTGGAACGACCGTGAGAGTTGAGAAGTTATTTCATCCCTTACCGGTGAGACGGAAACAGTTTGAACGAAACAAAGCGAAAGAGTACGCGAAGTTGTTGCGGGTTTTACAAGGCTACGCGTTGGCCTCGGAAACGAGCGGGTGTCGATTCGTCGCCACGCACCAGCAAGGTAAAAACGGCGCCAGGCAAACGGTGTTGCAATGTCGAGCGTCTGTTTCAAATGGTGGTGGTGGTGGTTTCCGCGATCGCGTGGCGTCGGTTTTCGGCGCGAGAACGGCGGAGAGCGTGTTTGAAATCGACATCGGTTTAGAGCGAGAGAAGAGCGCGGATGAAATTTTAGAAGAAGAAGTAAAAGAAGAAGAAGAAGAGGATGTAGAGGATGTAGATAACGACGACGACGATCGTTTCGGACGATGTACAGGGTGGGTCTCTTTGCCCGGTCTCGAAAATAAGAAAACCTCCGCGCGAGCTTCGGCAGATCGGCAATTCTTTTACGTCAACGGACGCCCGGTAGATTATCCGAAAATCGCGAAAACTCTGAACGAAACGTTTCGCGCGTACAACGCGACGACGACGAACGCAAATTATCCGTCCTGCGCATTGAATTTTGAAGTGCCGAAACATCTCGTGGACGTGAACGTCTCTCCTGATAAGAGAACGGTCATGTTTACGAACGAACACGACATATTGATGTACTTTAGGAACGGGATCAAGAAAGCGTTCGAACGCGCGGTTGGCGGGAACGGAGAAAGAGGGTCGGCGGATGGTCTCGTGAGGAATTTTAGAGCAACCGGGGTGGATCTGTCGCAGCTGCCGATGACGCCCGCAGACGCGTTGATTGATGGCCCGATGAAGGGTACGATGATGATTGATACCGATGAGTTTGAAGTGATTGACGACAGCGATGGAGAACAAGGAAAAGAAGGTATCGCTTGCGCGTTACCCATGCCGCCGATCCAAGTCAAAGAGGAGAAGCCGATGCGAGTTTCCGCCGACGCTTCGACGCAACAACAACAACAGCAGCAGCAAACAGATTTGCAAGCCTTTGGTTTCACTCGAGAAGCTGTACCTGCCACGCAAAGGAGAAACGCAGCCGTTATCGATAAGATTGCGGCCGAAATCGCCGCGGTTGAAAACACGGAGACCAAGTTTCAATCGTTACCGGAGACATACAAGGAACGCGCGGTGATGTTACCGTCGGATTCGGAAAACGACGAAGACGACATTATGGATGCAGATTTCGACCCATTCGCGATGAAAGCGACGATGGCGGGTAAAATTTCGTCGAAGAAGCGCAAAGTAATCGATGATCTAAACGCGACGACCGAAGCGGAGGAGAATGAAATAATTGAAAACGACGCAGACGGCGAGAAAGAAAATAACTTTGAGCATCGAAACGCTCAACAACAACGACAACAACAGCAAACGCTTAAAGAAGTCGAGTTTAACATCGATGTCGTTCGCGTAAAGAGGTTGAAACGAGCGAAAAGAGAGAAACGTTTAGCGCTCGAAAGGGAGAAAAAAGCCTCCGCGGATGCCGAGTTGCTGAAAGAAGCTTCTTTACACAACCAAGATAACGCGGCGGCAACCAACGCGCTCATCCGGCGGTTCGATAAATCCGAGTTTGCCAACGTTCGCGTCGTCGGACAGTTCAATCTCGGCTTCATCATTGTCGTTCGCGACAATACCGATATATTCATCGTCGATCAACACGCCAGCGACGAGATTTACAATTTCGAGCGACTACAAAAAACGACGACGTTGAACAAGCAACCGTTGATTCAACCGCAACGGTTGGAACTGTCACCGGCGGAGGAACAGATCGCGAGATCGAACGAAAAGACGTTCTTAATGAACGGGTTTGGGTTTTGTGACGTTGCAACATCTCCTCCCAACTTTCCGGGCGATGAATCCTCCTCCTCTCGCTTGGCGCTCGCCGCGGTCCCGTTTAGCAAAGACACCGTCTTCGACGCCTCAGACGTCCACGAACTCGTCGCAATGCTCGACGAGGGAGAATACGCCGTCCCAGTTCGTTCTCAACTTTCCGTCGGTTTATTAAAAAACTCCGCCGCCGATGCCGGCGGTAGTACTAAAACCGTCCTCCGTCCGAGTAAAGTCCGAAACATGCTCGCCATGAGAGCCTGTCGGTCGTCGATCATGATCGGCGCGCCTTTGAGTCGACGCAGGATGAAGAAAATCTTGCAAAACTTATCCGCGTTGGAGAGGCCGTGGAACTGTCCTCACGGAAGGCCAACCATGCGACACGGCTGTCGATTGTAATATTATAATATTTAGCTTTTTTTAGGGGATTTCGACACCCACGCACAAGACAAAAACTTCAGAAGAAATGAAGTGGCCACCCGCGCTTATAATCCCATCTGCTTTGGAAGACTCTCAACAGTTCATCGATGGTACTCCCGAATCATTCATATGCGCGATAACGCTGAGAGTTATGAAAGAGCCAGCTTTGTCGGTGAAATCTGGGCGAACGTACGAGCGAGAAGCGCTTCAGGAATGGGTGGAAAAAAGAGGGACGGACCCGTTAAATCCATCCGCGCGAATGGATGTCGAAGATATCGCGCCGAACTTTGCGATTCGCGATTTGATCGAGCAGCACGTGAAAGACGCCGCGCTGCGTTTCCTCGTGATGAATGAGAGCAATGTTGGAAGTAAAAATAGTAATGATAATACTATTGATACTAATATTGATAATAATAATAACGGTAGTAGTAATAGTGTTCGTGAACGAGATGATGACGATGATGACATCAGAGAAAGATTTCTGTTTCCAAGACGCCGCGTGGTTGCCATCGCGCCGGAGTTCAAAGTGACGAGCGTCGAGTTTCCAGATCCGGCAAAGAACGAGCCGAGAGGAAAGTTTTTCCGATTCAAGATGGTCGATTTAACAAACGTCGTCGGCGAGTGGGCGTGCGAAGATGCGGAAGCGTATAAGACGCAGGAAATAAAAGGCGGTTCTGGAGCGTCGTTCGTAGCGAGAAGGAACGGGACAGAAGATGGAAACAAAGCCATTTGCGTTTGGGGCGGTCCAAAGGGCGAAGGGGTTGGGTGTTGGAACCCGGCTGGATACGCCAAAGAGAACGATTGGGAAGTTGGAGATACGGTGACGTTGTTGAATTACAGCGAATCGCACGCCATGCCACCTCTTACTTTTCCTCTCAGTATCTCTGAGTATAAAACGCACTCGCAAACTGGGTGGAACTTGCCCGGGGAAATGATTCGATTTGGAAACGCAGGTTTAGTCGGTCACTGGTGGAAAGAACTCGACGTGGAGTTTGTACTCGACAAATCCAACGTCGGAATTCGAGTTTGTGGCGTACACACGGACGCGCTTTACGAGAGCTTATGTTTTAACGTCAAAGCGCTTCGCTCGGACGGCCAGTGGCACGACGTTCCTTTGAGTTGTGACAAAGTCGCGTGGGGACGCGCTTTCGCGCAGCCGATTGACGACGCGAGGTCTATTCGAGTCACGTGGCCGGACACAGATCTGCATAAACTTCCCGGCTCGACGTACAGATCCGGAGGCGGGCTTCACGCAAATATTGTCGGGTGTTCGACGAGTATAGACGTCCTTTCCGTTTCAGAAAACGGGTTGCAATTCCATTTCGATACGGATGCGATGGCGGCTGCGTTTGGCGGAGATAAAAATTGGCCCGGAACGTACGTCTGCCACGCGCTTCGTACAGGTGTAACAGGTCCCGTTACATTCGAAAAGTCTTCTTCTTCTTCTTCTTCTTCTTCCAAGAAAGGCGTGCGCTTTTTGTTCGCGAAGATGAAAACGAGCGACGACGTAAACGACGACGAAAGCGACCCGCTCGGCGTGGGAAGCTTCGTGGAAAAGGACGCAAACGATTGGCGCGTCGGCGATATCCTACTTCTCGAAAAAAAAATCGCGAAAGGCGAAGAAGACCAATTGCCGCAGAAAGGATCCGACGCGTGGCTCGAGATTAACTTTCCAGAACCGAAAAAGAAGACTTCGAAAATGGAGGAATATCCCACCGTATGATGAAAATTTTAGTCATTTGCTGCGTTTGTAAAATACTGTATTATAGTACACGATTTTTGGGACTTGCCGCGTATGCGTATGCCATATGTAAAGTCTCCTCCCTAATTTGTTCTTCAATTTGCAACCCTAAACAGTAACAAGGATGCCTGATTTTGGTAACAAACAACTCTTTCACCGCATTGTAATCTCTCGCTCTTTGATTACACGACAACAGCTCTACGCAGCAGTAACAACAACACAAACACCAAAGAATATAAGACAAAGACCTGAGATCATGTCCAAAGAAAAGAAAGAGAAGAAAGAGAAGAAAGAAAAGAAAGAGAAGAAAGACTCTGAATCTCCCACGGGATCTCCCTCGAAAGAAAAGAAAGAAAAGAAAGAGAAGAAAAGGAAAGAGCCGGAACCTGCGACCATCGAGAATACTAAGGAGGAGGACACGAAGAAGGTACGCAGTGTTCGTTGTTTTATGTCGCGCTCGTCGAAGGTACGCAGTATGCGTTGTTTTATGTCGCGCTCGTCGACGTCTTTTCTCTCTCTCTTGACGCGAGAGTGATTAAAACGAGAGAGAGATTAGATTGATTTCGTGAGAAAGAGGCGCCGCCGCCACCCTCCTTTTCCCCTGTTTTACCAAACTAACACCAAAAATTTTCTTATTATTACGCAGGACGAGGAAGATGACGATGGCGATTTCAAAGTGCACAAAAAGTCGGACAAGCAAATAGTCGGCGGGAAAGTCTTGGACACGTTCGAAGACGAAACGTTATCCTGCCGAGACTGCGCGGAAGACTTTGTGTTTACCTCCGGCGAGCAAGAGTTTTACGCTTCGAAAGGGTGGGAAAACAAGCCGACGAGATGCGAGGCGTGCAAAACGGCGAAGAAAGCGAGGTTTGGAGAAGATAAGCCGAAGTGTTACGCGTACGAAAGAGGCGAGTGCACCAGAGGAGAGAATTGCAGGTTTTCGCACGGGTCTGAACCGACGTACGGGGGCGGCGGCGGCGGCGGCGGCGCTCCGGTGTGCTACGCGCATCAAAGAGGCGAGTGCACCAGAGGCGATTCGTGCAAGTTCTCGCACGAAGAAGGCGGCGGTGGCGGTTCCCGACCGCCGTCGAGAGGTGGCGGTGGCGGTGGCGGCGGTGGTGGCGTCTGCTTTGCGTTTTTGAAGGGTGAGTGCACGAGAGGCGATTCGTGTCGATTTGCTCACGATAAAAACGCCGCCCCGCCGAAAGCTTCCGGCTCGTGTTACGCGTTCCAAGAAGGGAGGTGCGATCGAGGCGACGCGTGTCGATTTCAGCACAATTAATGCACTGCGTGAAAACCGTGTTTGTGTGTGAGTGTGTGTGTGTGTGTGAAGGAGAGAGAGAGAGAGAGAGAGAGAGAGAGAAAGAGAGAGAGAAAGAGAAAGAAAGAAATATCAATATTATTACAAGTCTTGAGTTGAGGAAAAAATACGGGTACTTTCGTTCGTTCGTTTCTTTTCCATCATTCGCTCGCTAATGCTTTCGACTCTCTTCAATCGTCTACGTCCATCTTGTCGTCGCCGTCGTCCTTCTCTTCTTCTTCTTCTTCTTCGGAGTCCTCGTCGTCCGGCTCGTAATGCGTCCCTTCCGGTAAAGGGTAAACGAACGCCTTCTCCGCTGTTGCGGCATCTCTTTGTCTCTTTTCTAAACTATCCGGCTCTTTCGCCGCGTCGTTGACCATATCCGCGTCGTCGTCGTCGTCCTCCTCCTCTTCCTTCTTCTTCGCAACCGCTCCCGCGCCGTGTGTGTCTGTCAAATCTATGCCTCGTCGCCACGCGTCGTACACGCCTTTGAAATGTTCCAACGCGTACCCTTCTGGATTACCGTACCGAGCGGATTTCCAACCGTCGTCTGCTTTTTTGGATGGATTCACGTTCCGTTTACAATGAATCGCCCACGCCGACGGACTCGTGTACACTCTCCGATCGCAGCTGCCCACTTTGCACCCGCAAATAATCTCCCCTTCCTCGGTCAAATCTCCAGTATACACGTTCCCTAAATACACGACAAACATCTTCTTCTTCCCATTTAACAGAAATCCAAGCTTTGTCAGCGTCGCTAAATTCACCGCCACTTTCACCGGTCTCCCGAACGCCGCCATGTGCGCGTCTGCGTTTATCTGTCCTCTCTGCATGGCGTTCATCGCCCTGCTCCCTCGGTTCACAAAGCTCAACTCGTCCGCTCTCCTCGCTCGATCTCCCGCGACAATCCCGCTGGTATAATTCGGATCTTCCTTCTTCCTCCTCGCGGTTAACTCGTCGTGTCTTTTCTTCCATCGTTTCTTCGATTCAATCAACCACTTTCCTTTATCGCGTTTCCAGAGTTGCAACATGGCGTCCGCCTGCGGTTGCCGGTCCAAAACGATTTGCATCGTCGCCCAGTCTCGGCCGACGTCCACTTCGTTCGTCTCGTCTTCCGATTCTTCTTGCTCGTCTTCGTCGTCATCTTCGTCTTCGTCTTCATCGTCCTCGTTTTTTTGCGCATCATCCCCTTTCGTCGTCGTCGTCTTCTCGCCGCCTTGTTCTCCTCCTCCTCCTCCTCTCGAAGGATCGGAATTCAAATTCCTCTCGAAGGATCGGAATTCAAATTTAACGTTGTTTTCCGGTCCGCCTCGGCTGCGTTTAAGAATATGTCCTCCTCTTTTTCCTCCTCCAAAATGTCGTCCTCGGCAAAAGCCTTCTTCTTTCCTTCTTCGTTTTCTTCGTTTTGCTGCTTCGTCGTCGTCGTCAAAGTCG
>Ga0209305_1002233_pt1 | contig 11542 bp, 8 predicted proteins | sample COGITO_mtgs_1103_FD_184792 | JGI IMG/M metagenome (GOLD analysis project Ga0209305, IMG submission 184792) | Pelagic marine microbial communities from North Sea - COGITO_mtgs_110321 (SPAdes) (version 2) | ecosystem: Environmental > Aquatic > Marine > Epipelagic ...
AGGAACAGCTAATAAGGGTGCTCCTGCGCCAGTTGCACCTTTAAGAATACCTCCAAAAGCGAATGCGGTAGCAATGATTATTATGTTTTGAATATCCATTTTGACTTATAACTATTTTGGTTTCCCTAAAGGTATTAAGTTTTTAGGAGTTAGTATAATCTTTGCTCAGCTTACTATCAGTATAGGTTAAAAACTTTTTTGAAATTGCAAATAAGAACTTTCTAACCTCATCCTCCGTGTTGTAGTGACATATCGAGACTCTCACGCAGTCATTTATGACTAGAGGCTTTAAAACATTTCCTGAATAGTGATCATTTTTTCTTATATGAACCCGTATACCCTCAGATTCTAGGTATTCAACAAAATCAGAACTTTCTATTTCGTTAATTGAAAAAGAGACTAAACCTGTTCGAGCCGGATTTTTAGCACCCCCTAGAATATATATTTGTGGGTACTCGGACAAACCTTTCAAATTTTCTGTCCCGAACAAAAGTAAATCTGTAAGATACCTCTCATATTTGCTAATTGCTTCACCTGCTGCGTTAATCTTCTCTCGTATGCCAACTTGGTTGGAAACTTTCTCACCTAACCAGCTAAAATACTGAACAACTTCACTGAATGTCGCATATGAGCCTGGGTCACGAGTACCTAGCTCCCATGAGTTTTCTGGTGCACCATTTAGGGAGTTGTGTGGAATCTTTGCAAATCTATCAGAAATCCAAGCCACTCCATAACCATGTCTAGAAAATACTTTGTAAGGTGAAATAACATATCCATCAATATTATAGCTATCTATATCAATATTACCGTGAGGTGCATGCTGGATGCCATCGACGATGATAAAACAGCTAGGTGATTTTTTTCTTATTGCTTTTGAAATTTCTGAAAGATTTAACGTCATACCAGTAATTGGAGAAGTATGAATTATCGTTGCGATCTTTGTATCGCAACTAACGGAATCGTAATACTGGGTTGGAGATACTATACCTTCCTCATCACTGTGAATAATCTCTACGTAGCCAAGGGAGGCTATCCCAGCCCATCTTTGTGATGCACTTCTAGAGGATGGGTGCTCCAAAGTACTTCCTACTAAGTTTCCAGAGTTTGAGGTGTACAAGCAGGCTTCGCTTATAAGCCTAAATAATAACTCAGTACCACTTTCACCAACAAATATTTGACCAGAGGTGGCATTTAGAAAATCTGATAGATCATCTTTTCCTTTATGGATTACTCTACTAACCTCGTTTGAAGCTTCATTATTCCTTCCCTGATTGTCGGGGAGTGCAGAAAACTTTGAGGATGTTGAAATAACTTTTTTTAATGTAAGTGAACCACCTGCATTTTCAAAAAAAATCCTCTCTCCTCCCTCAGAACATTTCCCAACATTTTCAAACCTATCTCGTATTTCTTTAATAAGGTTTTCATTTTTTTTTATCATTTTGAAATATTCTTCTAATATTTAAAGCTACTGTTTTAATATCCTAAATTTTCTTACCAACAACTGATCAAAGCTGAACTATCCTCTGCCAATTTACTAATTTTTTCAACAGATAATGGAGTTACCTCTGTGCTAAGGTCAAATTCTATACGCTGTTTTTTTAAAAGTTTTCGTATGAAAGAAGACTTCACAGAGAAAGCCGTACTTTTTGGTATCTCTTTGTTCTCGATATCGTAGTGTAAAAGGAGTCCTATCACAGCTCCGGTAGCACTCAGTACCCCCGCTCCATAGTCCCCTTTTTCTGTTTGTATTAACAATTGCTGTAAATGTTTCTCTCTTTTTAAACCCCGAGTGTTTACGAGTGTTCCGGTGTTCATAGATGGTGTTCCTAATGCGCCTTCATAGGAGAACCCTGAAGCAAATACCCTAGAGTTAAGTTTTGTATAGGATCTTGAAAATTTAAGATAATCTAAGGGACTAAGAATAGTCTTAGGTTTGAGTACCGCTATTCCTTTACCTGTAGCAACGATATCTAACTCTATGTCCATGTCTAATGTTATCTTTTGGCAATTCTCAACTATTTTTGAGGATGTTAATATAGTTCCTGATCTATTTATAAAAAAGCCAGTTTGTGATGCCTTTGGAGTTCTAATTTTTAAACCAGAAAATAAATTTAGTTGCTCTTCTGTGTCAGGACTTTCTGCACTTAAAATGTTTGTTTCAATACCTTGAATGGAGTTTTTTGCTAAGTAAATAGCCATTTCGATATCAGTCTTTATGTCATCAGGGTATTTAAATAAAAACCCTTTGATAAACTCACCATCTAGATGCGCGTAGACAAAAACATTTTGTCCGTTATCATCTCCAGAAATCGTAAAGTAATTTGTTCGTAAACGACCCTTACTGTTTTGAGGAATTATTTGAAGCTTCTTTAGAAAACGATAAAAGTCATTCAATGTCTTAGGATTTCCAGGCAGAGAAATTAGAATGGTTTTAAGTTTTTCTCCAAATGTATTTTCTGAGAAATATGCAAATGGGGCTTCATATTTTTGGAACTTTTGCAGAATTGGTAGTAAAATTTGTATTCCAGATTTGGCTTCTATGATATGCGAGAATCCTATTTTTTTTAAATATTCTTCATAATTTGAGAGAAGTACTTCTCTTTGAGCAGAAGTTAAAATATTTGTTACTGGTAGTTTTTGACGCTGTTGCCAACTCCCCATAGCTGTTCTAGTTCTTTTTCCAAAATCACCATCGATCGTAGAGGAGTATAGGTCGAGATTTTGTAATGCCAGCTGTATATATTTTTTTCTAGATAGAGTTAAATTATCTTCGTTTTTCTTTACTTCCTCAAGTGATGTCTCAATTACTGCATTGTCTTCTGAATAGGTACTTGAATTAGACAACTTATTTTTGTCAGATAAGATCTCGGGGAGAATTTCCTTTAAAATTAAGGTTTGTTTAGGCCAGAATTGTGAAAGAAAATTAGAATCGTTTGTAATAGTTGCTGTAATAGGAACTTTCTGATTGGAAAGAAGCTTTTGAATTTCTTGTTCGGCTTTCTTTTTTGTGAATGGGCCCAGTGTTAAACCGTACGAACCATTTTTAAAATGGAATCCATGAATTTTGTGTGGAGTGTCATTATATTTAAAAACTCTGCCTTCGGCATCCTCCTTGTTTACATAAGTTTCAACTTCAATCCAGAACGATTGAGCAACCACCATTGAACTGAAAGTAAAGGAGAAATAGATAATACTTAGAATCATTAGGTGGCGCATATATTGTCCTATATGTATTTTTTTAATTATAATCTATACACTGTAGTAATACGGTTGCATGGATGATGCATCAAGAAAACTAATAGTTTCTGCAATTGACCAACATCTATGTGTTCCTTATTGAAAAAATAACACGTTAAAGGCAAAAAAATGATCAATAAAACGAATAAACCCAAAAGTTTTCAAGAAATTATTTTTAGACTTCAAAGTTATTGGTCAGATTTTGGGTGTGCGATAGTGCAACCTTACGATATTGAGGTAGGCGCTGGGACATTTCATCCTGCTACTACCCTCAGAGCTTTAGGACCTAAACCATGGGCCGTGGCGTATGTTCAACCATCAAGACGCCCAACTGATGGTCGATATGGAGAAAACCCTAATCGATTACAACATTACTATCAATTTCAAGTTTTGATTAAACCATCACCTGAAGATTTTCAGAGTTTATACCTAAAGTCTTTAGAAGTTATTGGTATTGATTTGGAGTTGCACGATATTCGGTTTGTAGAGGACGATTGGGAAAGCCCTACATTGGGTGCTTGGGGGTTAGGTTGGGAAGTCTGGTGCGACGGAATGGAAGTTTCACAATTCACATATTTTCAACAGATGGCTGGGTATGATTGTAAACCTGTTTCCGGAGAGATTACCTACGGCCTGGAACGTCTTGCTATGTATGTTTTAGGAGTTAATCACGTAATGGAACTACCTTTTAACGATCCTAGTTCAATGCATCATGTTAAATATGGTGATATTTTTAGGCAGGTGGAGGCAGAGTATTCTCGATGGAACTTTGATGTTGCTGACACTAAAATTCTTTTTCAGCACTTTGAGGATGCCGAAAAAGAGTGTAAAGCAATACTGGCTACTAAAGAAATTGATCCAAAATTTGAAAAGCGCATTGTGATGGCTCACCCAGCCTATGATCAATGTTTGAAAGCCAGCCATTTGTTTAATCTACTAGATGCGCGTGGAGTTATATCTGTGACTGAACGTCAGGCGTACATTGGGAGAGTTAGAGCGTTGGCAAAAGCATGTGCTGACGGGTTTATGTTGACTAACGCTGGCGGTTACTTGGAATGAGAGGAAAAATTGTTGTTTTGATACTGGTGTTTTCTACCATATTTGGTGGTGTTTCCATGTATTATCTTCAGGTTTATTATTTTTATACTATTTTGGATGGCAGTGACCCAGAGTTAAAGGTTACAATTCTATTAAGAAAAGATAAGACAACTGAAAGTATTGATTTTTATGATTTCAAAGGAATAGATGCAGATAATTCTCCCTTAAAATATAGGAGTTGTTTCAATATAGTTAATATTCGGCACATAAAGAATATTACTATACCTGTCCTTGATCCTGTTCCTATTACTGCTCCACATTGGTTTTCATGTTTTAAAGCAAAAGACCTGGGACTAGATATTGAAGGAGGTAGAGTGGAAGTAGTTTTTTCTGAGAAGGATATTTCTACTGGTATAGATAGAGTTGTGGCTTTTTACCCAGATGGTCGGGCATATTCTTGGCATCAGTTAAATAACAAGTACAAAAAGTGAGTATTAAGATGAAGGATCTTTTAATAGAACTGTTTTCAGAAGAAATCCCTTCTGGCATGCAGGCGCTTGGAAGCATGAATTTTAAAAAACTGATGACTGATGGACTGGTAGATGCGGGGCTAACTTATGAGAATGCTGCTGTTTTTTTTACACCTACTAGAATAGTGTTAATTGTCTCAGGTCTTACAGACACGTCTAGTTCTGAAATTTTAGAACGACGAGGACCTAGGACAGATGCCCCCGAAAATGCTGTGCTGGGTTTTCTTCGGTCTACGGGCTTGAAGAGAAATGATTTAGAGGTCCAGAAAGTTAAAAACGGAGAATTTTTCTTTGCTAAAATTAAAAAGCCTGGTCGCCCCTCTGGAGCTATAGTATCTGAAACTTTAAAAAAGACGATAGAGAGTTTTCCTTGGCCTAAGTCCATGCGCTGGGGTGCCGGCACAATGAAATGGGCTCGACCTCTAAAAAATATTATGGGTATTCTTTACGATGAAACAGGAGCCAACGTAATTGATTTAACTATTGATGGTTTGGTTGCAAATAATAAATCAGTAGGCCATCGGTTTTTGGCTGGACAATCGTTTTCTGTTAATTCCTTTGATGAGTTGAAGTTAAAACTAAAAAAGTCTTTTGTTATTTTAGATCAAGCAGAAAGAAGAGCTGAAATAAAAAACAGTGCAACTAACGGTGCTTTTGCTTTAGGGTTTGACGTTGTAGAAGACGAACTTCTTTTAAATGAAGTGACGGGTCTCGTGGAGTGGCCTACGGTTTTAATTGGACAGATTGATAAAGAATTCTTGGAGCTTCCAGCAGAAGTTTTGCAGGTATCTATGCGACAACATCAAAAGTTTTTTAGTTTAAAAAGAAAAAAAACAAATCGTATAGAAGGTTTTATAACTGTTGCTAACATAAAGACAAAAGATCAAGGGGCAACTATTTTAAGGGGGAACCAAAAGGTTTTATCTGCCCGGTTGTCTGACGCTAAGTTTTTTTTAGAAAATGATTTGCGAGTTGTTAATTCAGGAATGCTTTCATGGATTGAGAAATTAAAAAATGTTACGTTTCATAAGAAATTGGGTAATCAAAATGAACGCGTAGAAAGACTTAGGGTTAAAGCCATTGAACTATCAGATATTGTGGGTGCAAACAAAAAGTTGGTTGGACAGGCCGCACTCTTCGCTAAAGCAGACCTTGCTTCTGAAATGGTTTATGAATTTCCTGAACTTCAAGGCGTAATGGGTTCTCATTATGCTAAGTTTTGCGATTTCCCTGTAGAGGTGGCTTTAGCTATTAGAGAACATTATTCTCCTCTAGGTCCTACAGATAAGTGCCCAACGGAACCTGTATCGGTTACAGTTTCTCTAGCCGATAAGCTGGATGTATTAATTAGTTTTTGGAAGGCTGGTGAGCGACCTACAGGTTCAAAAGACCCGTTTGCTCTGAGGAGAGCAGCTCTAGGTGTTATTCGGCTCTTAATAGAAAATAATATTTCTTTGGATTTAGTCTCTCAGATGTCTTCATTAGAAAATGAAAAAGCTTTAGACCTTTTGAACTTTATTTATGACCGATTTAGAGTTTTTCTCAGGGATGACGATGTTACTCATGATATTGTTGACGCTTGTTTGGCTGCAAATAGTAATAACGATATCTTTATTTCTTATTTAAAGGCAAAGGCACTTTCAAAAGTACTAAACTCTGAAAGCGGTCGAGATTTAGTTCAGGGGTTCAAGCGTTCAAATAATATTCTAACAAAGGCAGAAAGTGATGATGGTGTTTCTTATGAACTCGATCCCGATACAAAGTTTTTTGAAGTAAAAGAAGAACACGAACTCTGGAGTAATCTTAATAACCTTAGTGATGAAGTTGCTAAGGCTGTGGCTCAAAACAATTTTTCTGTGGCTGTTGAATATCTCGCTGAGTTAAGAAAACCAATAGATAATTTCTTTAGTATGGTTAAGGTAAATTCAGAAAATTCAATTGTAAGGAGAAATAGATTGTGTTTGTTACATCGTATAAAGACAACAATTACTAAAATAGCTGATTTGAGTCTCATTGAGGGTTAAGGGCGTGAATTAATAAAAACTTTAATGCTTGGATAATTGGATTAAGAACATGTCAAAAATTGTTAACTACGAACTGATTACTTCGACATCTAATATCCAAGCAGATATGTATGGTTCTAGGGCAAAATGCCTACAGCGACTGATAAGGCTTGGTTTACCTGTTCCACAGTCTGTCGCTTTGTCTGTGCCTTTTGTAAATTCTATTGCTCTAGGTAAGAGTATTGATCTAAAAAAACTTGTAACATGTTTCCCTGCTAGCCCAATCATTTCTGTTAGATCTTCTCCAGTGAGTGCTGAATGGGGAGGACCTAGTACTATTTTGAATATAGGAATGAACAGTGAGATAGAGAAAGTTTACTCTAATACTCTTGGAAGTTTTGCAGCTAGAGAGTTGCACATAAAATTTATTAAATCGTTTGCTATAGAAGTTATGCGGCTGGACGATGAAATTTTTGATCATATTAATATTACACCTGAAGTTGCTATAGATGCCTATGAGCAAGAAATAGCTGAATGTTTCCCTAGAACTATTGAGGCTCAGTTGTCAGAAGTTTTGAAGTCTATGTCACGAGCTTGGCAGGGAACTTCGGCTCGATTATTAAGAGCTTCTAAAGGGGCAGCAGACGATGCTGGGTTAGGTCTTGTAGTGCAACAAATGGCTTTTGGTTTAGGGAAGGGAGAGAGTGGGGCAGGTGTTATACAATTTGTTGATTCAGATACTGGAATTAAAAGAGAAATTGGTCGTTATCTAAGTCAATCGCAAGGTAGAGATGCCCTAATTAATAAAAAAGCAGCTATTTTTCTAACTAAAGATGAGCGAGGGCCTTCGTTAGAGGATACCCAACCAGATATTTTTTATGAATTAACCAAAGCAGGTGTAAACTGCTCTAAAGGGTTAAAGGAAGAAATGCAGATAGAGTTTACTCTTCAAAATGGCAGGTTATTTATTCTGGATGCCATTCCTACCCCAAGAAATGCCCTGGCTGCTGTTGAAGTGGTTACCTCTCTGGTGAAAGAGAAAATTATATCAAAAAAAGAGGCACTACTTCGTATCGATCCAAAATCTTTAAGTGATCTTCTCCATCAGCAAGTTGCTCCAGGGTCAATCAGGAATATACTTTCAAAAGGTATAGCAGCTAGTCCAGGCGCTTCTACTGGGAAGTTAGTTTTTAGTTCTTTGGCAGCACAAGTGTCCGCTGCAAAAAGTGAGAGTTGTATACTTGTTCGAAGAGAAACTACGCCAGAAGACATAAGAGGAATGCATGTAGCAAATGGGATATTAACTGAGCGTGGTGGCAATACTAGCCACGCTGCAGTTATTGCACGAGGTCTCGGTTTGCCCTGTGTGTCGGGTGCTCTAGGCATTAAAGTTGATCCTAAGCAAAAGTCTCTAGTCACAGAAGATGGCCGTATCTTTGTTGAAGGCGATTTAATAACCCTAGATGGAACTACTGGAGAGGTTCTGGAGGGCCAGGTTCCTCTTGTGTCAGTAGGGTTAATGGATAGTTTTTATACTTTAATGAAATGGTCTGATGAGTATAGAGATATAGGAATTAGAGTGAATGCAGATACGCCCCAAGATGCCGGTGTGGCAAGTAAATTTGGTATTGAGGGCATAGGCCTTTGTAGGACTGAACATATGTTTTTTGCAGAAGAAAGACTGACAGTTTTAAGAGAAGCTATATTTGCTCATAGTTCACTGGATAGAGCGACCGCATTAGAGAGAATATTACCTATGCAGAGAAAAGATTTCTCTGCATTGTTTAAAATTATGGCGCCTTTGCCTGTATGTTTACGGTTATTTGACCCACCTTTACATGAATTTCTTCCAAATAGTAGGGCTGGTGTTCAACAATTAGCAGAAGCAATGAACTTGACTTTGAAAGAGGTACAAGAACGTATCGAAGGTCTTTCAGAGTTTAACCCTATGTTGGGTATGCGAGGTGTCAGACTAGGTATTATTGTTCCTGAAATATATGAAATGCAGGCACGAGCTATATTTGAAGCAGTGATTGATATTTCGATATCTAGCAAACAAAATATTGTTCCAGAAATAATGATACCGCTTGTTTCCGCAAAAAGAGAAGTTGAATTGGTCAAGTCCTCAATAGATTCTGTTGCTAAGCAAGTTTCAGAAGAATCTGGCTGCAGTATTGATTATAAACTAGGTGTAATGGTGGAAACGCCAAGGGCAGCACTTAGAGCTGGAGAGATTTCAAGGGATGTTACTTTTTTTAGTTTTGGAACGAACGATATGACGCAAATGACTTATGGATTATCTAGGGATGATGCAGGTAGGTTTATGTCTAACTATGTTAGCCAAGGTGTTTTTGAAGAGGACCCGTTTCATATTCTTGATCGTGATGGCGTGGGAGAACTACTATCTTTAGCTTGTGAGCGTGGTAGGGAAACAAATAAGAATTTGACGTTATCAGTTTGTGGAGAGCATGGAGGAGACCCAGAGAGTATTGAATTTTGCCGAGCCTTAGGTATGGACTACGTTTCATGTTCACCATACCGAGTGCCAGTAGCAAAATTGGCTGCAGCGCAACTTGCCATTATAAACAAGTAAAAGAGTAAATTGGCATACATAAATAAATGTTCAATTTACCCTTTATCTTTCTGTGTTTTTAATAGATAAGCCGATTTGCTCGATTTTTAAATAATTGGTGAGATAACTTTTGTTAATCCTAGTGAATTAATAATGATTAGTTTTGTTAAAAAAAACTTGATAATATTTTTCTTTATGTTGCTCACAGGGTGTGGGACAGGTATCGACGGGAGCGCTATACTTTCAAAACTTAACCTTGATAATATTTATAACCGCCTCAACTTTCGACCACTTAAAAGGCCTGGCCGAGCAATTTATATAACAACTGTTATCAATGGAAAAAAAAGAGTAACTGGGAACTTAAATGATATAAAAGTTTTGGATGCTCTTCCCGTTGCTACTGGAAATTCGGAGTGGAGATGTTTGTCGGAGGCCCTTTACTTTGAATCTAGAGGGGAGCCTGTGGAAGGGCAAATTGCTGTAGCTGAAGTAATTCTAAATCGAGTTGACTCAAAAAAATTTCCTAAGTCAGTTTGCCGGGTAGTAGGGCAGACTACGGGTCACCGACACAAATGCCAATTTAGTTATAATTGTGATGGTCTCTTAGAAGTATTTCCTGATAAAATAGCCTATCAGAGAGTTAGTAAAATCGCTCGCCTAATGCTAGACGGTGCATCTAGGGATATTACAAAAGGTGCTACTTTTTATCATAGTAAAAAAGTTGATCCGTTCTGGCGGACCTCAGTGGCTAGAACAACCAATATTGGGTCCCATATCTTTTATCGTTTCAAGTCTTAAAAAATTTTTTATGTTGGTATAAAGGTTAAGTAGAGTTTAGTGTTTTTCACTCGGTGGGGGGTCTCACTTTAAAACGTTTATATGAAAAGATTTTTATGGTTGATGAATTAAAACTAGCATTTGAGCACCCTGAGAAAAGGTCAAAGGAACCTCTAGAAGTCAACCCTCTTGATAGGATTTCTCTTAGAAACCATATTCGAGAAGTTGAAATTGGGGCATTTCATTCAGAGAGAGGTGCAAAACAAAGAATACAGTTCAACATAGTTGTTGAAGTGATAATTCCCATGAATCCAGATGATGATGTTGATTTAATATTCTCTTATGACACTATTACCTCAGCCATTGATAAAGAACTTTCGTTAGGGCGAATAAACTTACTAGAGACATTAGCTGAGCGATTGGCGAGTAACATTTTGTCAGATCAGCGCGCAGTTAGAGCTTTTATTAGGATCGAAAAGTTAGATAGAGGTCCTGGGTTTCTTGGTGTTGAAATAGTTAGAAAAGCTAATGAAAGTGCTATTTCTAGTAAGTTAACCCTTCCTGAGTGTCTTATTGTATTTATAAGTAATGAGTTGATTCAGTCTGATTTTACAATCGAATTATTAGAAATATTAGCTTTGCAACAGTATCCTGTAATTATAACGGTGCCACCAATTTTCCAAAGTTTACCAGTCTCAATGTCAATTTTTTCAAAAATGAGAGTGGCTTTGTTGGCAATGGATCAAAATGCTTGGATCCTTTCAGATCTTATTCCTGATGTTCAGGTTGTTGAGACACGTACAGAACTGGAGTGGGCTATAAGAAACAAAAAGGTTAGTGTTTGGGGGCCCTCTAAATTAGTTATGAGTTCTGATATAGATTTTAAAGAAAATTCTTATAGTGTGGTTGATTTAACTTTATGGTTAGCACAACAAATTAATACGAAAGATATTTTTTCTATGGGGTCTGAAGCCAAAGGGCTTGGTGAAGAGCTCTCGTTAGACTCTGTACTTAAATCAAAAAGAATCCTTCCTCAGAATTAAATAAAGAAAAAAATGACATTATATTATCGTCCTATTCCACAAATTGATAGATCTAGAGGAAAAGACTCCTATTCCCTTGCTGGAGGAAAAGTTTGGTTTTCTGAAGTCGAAATCCTAGAACGAAACAGAGATAGTTGTATTGTCCCTGGGCTAGAAATTCCTGATCAAGTGATGTCTGCATTAGTTGATGAGCGTGCTAACGTTCTGGGTTTTTCGCCCTCAAGCCCAATTATAATGGGTATACTTAATGCAACTCCTGATAGTTTTTCTGATGGAAATAAATGGTCTTGTCCTGCTCAAGCATTGGTAAGAGTTAAAAATATGATAAATGCTGGGGTTAAT
>Ga0209305_1002239_pt1 | contig 11521 bp, 8 predicted proteins | sample COGITO_mtgs_1103_FD_184792 | JGI IMG/M metagenome (GOLD analysis project Ga0209305, IMG submission 184792) | Pelagic marine microbial communities from North Sea - COGITO_mtgs_110321 (SPAdes) (version 2) | ecosystem: Environmental > Aquatic > Marine > Epipelagic ...
ATATCGCCGTGAAAATCCAAAACAACACAAGCCCCAATCCGATCATCCCGATTGGGCTGTCAAAGAGCTTGCCATATAGGCCCAGCTTGCGTTTGAAGAGGATCGACAGGGCAAAGGTTACCGCAAGAGCGATCCAGGTGGGAATGAGGCGTTGAGAGATTGCCCCAACAATGCCCATGGTTTCGGGCTTCACGAACACACCGATGAGCAGATAAAGGCCCAACAACATCAGCGACACGTAGAAGGCTAACCAGACCAATTTGAAGATCATTTCAGCAGGAATTTGGAACAGGACAAATCCGGCAATAGCGCCCAATATGAGGCATAGGATTAGTGAGAGCCAAATATTATCCATGGCCAGAGGGGCGAGCAGGGAGATCCCCGCGAGGCTCAACAGCCAAAGCGCCAGTCCAATCACTAGGCTTGGGCCAATCAGGGACATGGAGGGTGGGGTGGGGTTGATTAAATTGTGCCCATCTGCGCGTGGGGAAAACCCCCGCGCGGCGGCAGCTACCGCCAGGATTAAGAAAGAGACGAGCGCCATTAAAAACAGGGGATTAAGATACGTACCCACGGTGCCGGTCCAGGATAGATGTTGCATGGAACTGGTCTCCTTAAGAAATGCGAATACGAGGGTTTAAGAAAACGTAACCGATATCAGAAATCAGCTGTGTCAAAAGCACGACAATCACCCCGACAACCGCCACCGCCAAAAGCAGATCAATGTCATTGTTGCTGGCGGCTTGCACCAGCACCCATCCAAAGCCTTTAAAGTTGAAAAGGGTTTCCACAATCACCACGCCATTCAGGAGCCAGGGAATTTGCAGCATGATGACGGTGAAGGGTGCAATCAATGCATTGCGCAGCGCATGCTTCAGCACGATATTGGCAAAGCTGACCCCTTTGAGCCGGGCGGTGCGGATATATTGGGCGGTCATGACCTCTGTCATGGAGGCGCGGGTCATGCGGGCAATATAGCCCATACCATAAAGCGCAATGGTCAGCACGGGCAGAAGGAAATTTTCCAATGTGGCGTTGTCCATGGCGGAGGTGGCCGAGCCCTTAAACCACTTCAATCCCACGGCGGAGGACGTGAAAATCGCGATGAAAATAACACCAGAGACATATTCGGGCGTGGCCGTGGTGACAATCGCTCCGGTTGAGAGTGAGCGGTCCAGCCGCGAGCCCTCGCGCATACCGGCGAAAACGCCGATGATCAGCGCACCGGGGATCATCACGATCATCACCCAAAACATCAATTTACCTGTAAGCGCCAGACGGGTTTTGACCACATCACTGACGGGTTCCTTAAACACGCTGGAAAATCCCCAATTGCCTTGCAAAACGCCGCAAAACTTCGGTGTATCAGGTTCAACCACGCCATGGTTTGAACAGCGGCCGCGGGTTTTCCCATCCACACCGTCAATGACATAGCCCGGCAAAACACCCAGCCATTCACCATAGTTTTGCAATTTGCCCTGTGTATAGCCACGGTTGCCCAAGTAGCTGGCCACTTCAGCATCCGACATTCTGAAGTTACCTTGGTTCTTGGCTAATTTTTCCAAGTTTGGGTAAAGTGTCGTTAGGATAAATACAATGAATGTCAGGCAGAGAGCGGTTAGCAGCATAACACCTGTTCTGCGTAGGATAAACATCCCCATGGTGTGGATTCCCATTGATTATTCTGTAATAGCTTTATCGGTCGAAAAAGGCCGCCCCCAAAACTTGGGGACGGCCTTCTGATTTAGTGTGGGTTAGGCTGCCCAGCCCCACTTATAGATTTGAGGCAGATAAGCGATATGCATATCGCAGCCCACCAAGCCTTCAACATGGTGACGCTGCACATAGCGCCAATACGGCTGACAGGTCACACCTTCCTCGATGATAAGGGCTTGAATTTTGCCCATTACAACTCGGCGCTCATCGGCATTGGCCAAAGAGTTGGCTTCTGCGAGCAACGCATCGAACTCAGCGTTGTTCCATGCAAACTCATTCCAAGCTTCGCCGGACCGATAGGCCAGACCCAGAACCTGAGTGCCCAAGGGGCGGTGGTTCCAGTTTGTGGCTGAGTAAGGGAATTTCGCCCAATCGTTCCAGAAGGTGCTGCCTGGCATCAAAGTCCGTTTCACCTTGATCCCAGCGTCACGCAGCTGTGCGGCGACCGCATCACAAGTGTCTTTCCAGAAGCCTGATTCGAGTGAGCGCAGCTCATGCTCAAAATCGCCATGTCCCGATGCGTCCATAAGCTCTTTAGCTTTCGCCGGATCGTAGGGCATGCGTGTGACAGATGGGTCATGCTCTGGGTGAATTGGACCCACGTGGCAATTGTCCGCGGCAACCCCGAGGCCAGCATTGCCCAGCTCGTTTAACACTTCGTTGTCTACAGCCATCGCCAGGGCCTGACGCACCATCTTATTGTCGTATGGCGCATGATCTTGGTTTGGACGTACAACGATTGTGGCACCAGAGGCCACTTGTGATTTAACAAGGCCCAGAGCGTCATAGAGATCAACGAAATCACCTATGCTTTCCCAGTTCAGGTCAAATTCTTCGGATTCAAAACCGGCCATATGGGTTGCTGGATCGGAGCCATAGTCAATGAATTCAATCCGATCAACGTGACCGCCTTTACCCGCGGCATAGCCCCACCATTCAAAGCCCTCATTGCGGACAATAGAGGCTTTAACGCCAACTTCCCATTCGTCAGGCAGCATGAAGCCTGTGCCGACTGGGTTTGACAGAGCTGTCTCAACGGTGAAGGACTTATGAACGATTTGTGCGGGGTAGTCTGCCATACCGGGCACAATAGTAATGTCGGGCTGCAAAAGGTTTAGATGAACGGTGTTTTGGTCTACGACCACAACTGCGCCGTCACGGGCTTTGCCCGTGTCTGCATCCACCAAGGACGCCATGCGGCCGGCCATGGAGTTGCCTTCAAGGCTCTTGTCACACCAGCCGATGATGTTGCGTGCAACGTCGTCTGCGGTGAAATCATCACCATTGTTCCATTTCACGCCTTCACGCACTTTTAAAGTATACTGTGTGGCGTTCGCATTGGCTTCCCAGCTGGTCAGCAGCATTGGCTCAAAGGAACCGTCGCTGTTATACTCAACAAGATACTCAAGCCAACCGGCTGAGACGATCGAGATCTGCGTCCAGTCATGGGTACGCGGATCTTTGAATGCTTTCACATCCATTTGCATGCGGATCGTACCGCCTTTTTTCGCGTGGCCGCCCGCTTGGGCCGGGGTGTCGAGGCCCAGCAAGCCGTAAGCTGCAACGGTTGTTACACCCAAGGCCGTTGCGCGCGACAAGAATTCACGACGGTCAAGCTTGCCGTCCTTCACTTCTTGCGCGTACATCTTTGCGGCTGGATGCATGAAATTGTTTTTTTGGGTCATGTGTTTCTCCCTGTGACACCGTACGTCATAACAGATTGTGCTCTGGGCCGCTTATGCGACCTTCTCAACGCAAACTGACTGTCGCCCATTCATGCGCATATTGGGCCATAGGTCAATGTAAAATTTCGCGGAAAATAGCGCAAAACCGACGTTTTAACTTCGTTTTAACCGCGACCTTTGCCTTGACATTCGGCGAAACTTCAGGGGCTAATTTTTTCGCAATGCGCTGTTAAATACGAGGAGACATGGCTTTTTGCCGGCTAGGTTTCCTGTTTTGATGGCTGAAAGGATTGGGAAGTGCTGCGATTTTGGTGTGTCAGCTTCGTCGCAATGGTCTATTTGCGACATTGCGCGTTACAGCTGCTCGGCCGCGACGGTTTGCCAGGCGACCATGCGCTTGCGAAACCATGTTCTTTGGCGTTTGGCGAATTGGCTTGAGGCGGTCACAGCGCGGCTCTTGGCTTCATCCAAAGTGAACTGCCCCTGCAGGTGAGCGATCAACTCAGGGGCGCCAATGGCCTGTGAGGATTGCCATTTGGAGTCCCAAAGTTCAAAATTGCGGCGCGCTTCTTCCAATGCACCCTCTGCGATCATAATATCGAAGCGTCGCTTCAGCCTGTCGTTGAGCCAATCCACCGGGCTGGTTAAATGCAGCGCATGACAGGCCTCCAGAGGCAGCAGCGGCGGCGGGGTCCGTGCCTGCCAGCTCCGAATAGACTGACCGGTGGCCTGCAAAACCTCCCAAGCCCGCGCAACCCGCATCGGGTTTTGCACATCAATCTGCGCGCGCGTTTCATCATCTAAATCCTCCAGCATCGGCTGCAATCCGCCCTGAGACAGAAGGCCCGCCGATTGAGCGCGAATATTGGCCGGAATGGGGGGGATATCTGCCAGCCCTTCTGTCAGCGCGCGAAAGTATAGCCCCGTGCCGCCCACAATGATCGGGCGTTTGCCTGGACTCAAGATCGGGCCGATGTCGCGCAACCAATCGCCCACAGAATAGCTTTCGTGATTGGCCACATGCCCATATAAAGCGTGCGGTGCGCGGCTTTCTTCCTTGGCCGAAGGGCGCGCGGTGAGAATGCGCCAACCGCTGTAGACCTGCAAAGCATCCGCATTGACGATAACGCCGCCCAATTGTTCTGCGATTTGGAGCGCGAGGGCGGATTTTCCACTTGCAGTTGCCCCGGCAATCAGAACGGGGCGGGTTTCGCCCAGCGTTGAGAGCAAAGATTTATTCACCATTTATTGCATTTTTCCGCTTTTTTGCATTTGCTCTGTCACACGCCGTTGCTCTTGGTCGATTTTTGCGACATCTTAGGCCAAAATAGCATGAGGGCACAATGCACCAAACTTCCGGTTCCCAAGGTCAATTCAAACGTGTTCTATTAAAAATTTCTGGAGAAGCCCTGATGGGAGACCAAGGCTACGGTCTTCATCCCCCAACTGTGGAGCGGATCGCCGCTGAGGTCAAAACGGTTCACGATCTCGGGGCCGAGATTTGCATGGTCATCGGTGGCGGTAATATCTTTCGAGGTCTGCAGGGCTCTGCCCAGGGCATGGAGCGCACCACCGCCGATTACATGGGCATGCTGGCCACCGTTATGAACGCGCTGGCGATGCAAAGCTCTCTGGAAGAGCAGGGCGTTCATACCCGAGTTGTCTCAGCCATACCAATGGATCAGGTCTGTGAACCCTATATCCGCCGCCGCGCCGTACGTCATTTGGAGAAAAAGAGGGTGGTGATTTTCGCAGCCGGCACCGGCAATCCCTATTTCACCACAGATACCGCGGCCACGTTGCGGGCCAGTGAAATGGCCTGCGAGGCGATTTTCAAAGGCACGCAGGTCGATGGCATATATGATAAGGATCCCAAGCAACACAGTGATGCGGTGCGTTATGACGCGGTGACCTATGATGAGGTGTTGCAAAAGCGCCTGAAGGTCATGGATGCGTCAGCGATCGCTTTGGCGCGTGACAATAATTTACCGATCATTGTATTCTCCCTAGATGAGCCCGGCGGGTTCAGGGGGATTTTGTCGGGCAACGGAACATATACCAAGGTCCACGGTTAACCAACTTAAGAAAGAAAAATCATGTCGGATGACCCATTAGATATTGATATTGATGACCTGCAACGTCGCATGGACGGGGCCATGGTCTCTTTGAAAACCGAATTTGCCTCTTTGCGCACGGGGCGGGCCAGCGGATCTATTCTCGATCCGGTGATGGTGGACGCTTACGGGCAGATGACTCCCATCAACCAAGTCGGCACAGTGAATGTACCGGAATCGCGTATGGTGACGGTCAATGTCTGGGACAAAACACTGGTGGGCAAAGTCGAGAAAGCCATTCGTGAAAGCGGTCTGGGAATCAACCCTCAAACCAATGGCACCATCATCATGCTGCCCATCCCCGAACTCAACGAAGAACGGCGCCGGGAGTTGACAAAAGTGGCCGCGGGCTACGCGGAGAACTGCCGTGTGTCTGTGCGCAATATCCGCCGGGACGGCATGGATCAGATCAAAAAGGCCAAGGCCGCTGGCATGTCCGAAGATGACCAAAAACTTTGGGAAACAGAGGTGCAGGCCCTGACCGATGCGCAGATCAAATTGGTCGATGCCGCATTGGAGACCAAACAAGCCGAAATCATGATGGTTTAGAGTGGGCTTTATTGATGGGACAATCCGCGGAACATGTTGCGATTATCATGGATGGAAATGGCCGTTGGGCGCAGCAACGCGGCCTGCCGCGGTTGGCCGGCCACCACGAGGGGGCCAAAAGAATTCGTGAAATCGTCCAAGCCTGTCCCAGTGTTGGTGTGAAGCATCTGACAATATTTGCCTTTTCAACAGAAAACTGGAAGCGCACCCAGGTTGAAGTTGGCGGCTTAATGCGCCTGTTCAAGCGTTACATATTGCGTGAGGCCCAGGATTTGGTGAATGAGGGCGTGCGGGTTCGCTTCATCGGGGATCGCTTGCGGCTCGATAAAACGCTGATCAGACTGATGGACGAGCTTGAGGCATTGACGGCTCAGAACGCCAAAGTGCACCTGACCATCGCGCTCAACTATGGGGGCCGCGATGAGGTGACGCGCGCGGCGCAGCGCATGGCGGGGGATGTGGAGCGCGGCAAGCTGGCCGCAAAAGAGGTGACGGCGGAGGTCTTGGCGCGGTATTTGGATACGCATTCACTGCCTGATCCCGATTTGGTGATCCGCACCAGCGGCGAAGCGCGCATTTCCAATTTCCTTCTGTGGCAGTCCGCCTATGCGGAATATGAGTTTATCGACACGCTTTGGCCTGATTTTAGTGCTGGCGAATTTACAAAATTGCTGGTCAATTTTGGATCGCGCGAGCGCCGCTTCGGAGCAATTCCCGCATGACACAGGACCGGTGGGCAGATCTGCCTTTGCGCTTGGCCTCGGCGATTGTATTGCTTCTTGTTTTTTCTGCGTCCCTCTATGTGGGACGCCTAGGGGTTTTAGCGCTTGGCCTGGTTGCGGTGGTGGCCATGCAATGGGAATTGGCGCGCATGTTTGGCCTCAGCGGCCGCCGCCTGTTGGCGGTGACCGTTGTGGCCGCCGTGGGATGGTTGCCTATGGCGGTCCAGCCCATGATTTTGACGCAGAGTTTGCCTCTAGCAGCCGCGGCAGGATTGCTTCCGATCCTGCTTGCAGCGGCGTTTATCGCGCATAATCGGATGGTTTATATCGGCTATGGCGCGCTCTTGACGCTTGGGATGCTGTCTTTTTGGTTTTTGGCATTAACCTTTGGTGCCATTGGCATTGCGATCTTAGCAGCCGTGGTCATACTATCGGATATTGGCGGTTATATCGCTGGGCGCTTGATGGGTGGGCCCAAGTTCTGGCCCGCGATCAGCCCGAAAAAAACCTGGAGCGGCACAGTGGCAGGATGGGCGCTGGCTGGTCTTTTTGGGCTGTATCTCATGCAGCATACAGGGGCTTGGTGGTCCGTTCCGGCTGCGATCGCCGTGGCCTTTGGTGCGCAGATGGGTGACATTGCAGAAAGCTGGGTGAAACGCCGCATGGGCGTCAAAGACAGCTCACAACTCATTCCTGGGCATGGTGGTTTTTTAGATCGCCTTGATGGATTTATCGGTGGGGCCGCCGCTTTCGGCCTGATTACCGCGTTGTTTTTATCGTGATGCGCAGGGTTTCAATCTTTGGTGCCACCGGCTCCATTGGCCAAAATACGTTGGATCTCTTGCGGCGCGATCCAACGGCCTATCAGGTGGTGGCCTTGAGCGGTGGCCGCAACATTGCACAGCTGGCCAAGGACGCGCTTGAGTTTTCCCCTGAAGTGGTTGTCACAGCCTTTGCCGATCTTTTACCAGAGCTGCAGGCGGCTATGGCGGGATCTGGCGTGGCGGTCGAGGCGGGCGCTGAGGCGATCGCCAGAGCGGCTGAGCGCCCGGCCGATTGGATCATGTCATGTATTGTGGGCGTGGCGGGGCTAACGCCCAGTTTACAGGCGGTGAAGCAAGGCACGACCTTGGCCCTGGCCAATAAAGAATCCCTTGTGGCCGCAGGTCCTATTTTGATGGCAGAGGCCCGGCGTCATGGGGCGACCATTTTGCCGGTGGACAGTGAGCATTCTGCGGTGTTTCAAGCCTTAATAGGTGAAGATATTTCGACCGTTGAGCGCATCATCATTACCGCCAGCGGCGGGGCCTTTCGCGATTGGCCCCAGGCGGATCTCGCCAAGGCCACCCCGGCGCAGGCGCAAACGCATCCCAATTGGTCCATGGGGCAAAGGATCACCATTGACAGTGCCTCTATGTTTAACAAGGCCATGGAATTGATTGAGACCAAAGAATTTTTTGGGGTTCATGAGACGCAGATCGAGACGATTATTCATCCCGAAAGCCTGATCCATGCGATGGTCGGATTTCAAGACGGCGGGATGATGGCCCATGTGGGGCCGCCTGATATGCGCCACGCCATCGGCTTTGCGCTTCACTATCCCGAGCGCCGCCCCCTGGATGTCGCACGCTTGGATCTTACGCAGATCGGCCAGTTTCGCTTCTATGCTGCCGATGAGGGGCGCTATCCGGCTCTAAGTTTGGCGCGCGAGGTGATGCGGCGGGGCAATCTGTGGGGCGCTGCGTTCAATGCGGCTAAGGAAGTGGCCTTAGATCGTTTTATTGAAGGGGATATTGGATTTTTAGATATGGCGATACTGGTTGAAAAGGCGTTGCACGCGATGGATCGCGCGGAGCTGCTGCGCGGCGCGCCTCGTGATTTAACGGATGTGTTGCAGGCCGATCAAGCCACGCGCGAAAGGGCCCGGACAATAAATGTTTGATATCGCGGCACTCTCTGCCTCTTTTGGCGGATTTATTTGGATGATCTTCTTTTTTGTCATCGCTCTATCGGTCATCGTCGCGGTGCATGAATATGGCCATTACATCGTCGGACGTTGGTGCGGTATCCATGCGGAGGTCTTCTCGGTGGGATTTGGCGCCGTGCTCCTTTCGCGTGTGGACCGGCATGGAACGCGGTGGCAATTTGCAGCGCTGCCGTTTGGCGGATTTGTCCGCTTCAAGGGAGATGCCAGTGCCGCCAGCGCACCAGATGCTGCGCTTTTGCCAAAGCTGAGTGCTGAAGAACGGCGCAAAACCATGCATGGGGCGCCCATTTGGGCGCGCGCGGCGACCTCAGCGGCCGGGCCTGTGTTCAATTTTATCCTATCAATCGCGCTCTATTGTGGGTTGTTCATGTGGCATGGCCAGTATGATGGCAGTTTGAAGATCGCGCAATTAACCCCGGTTCCGGGGGAAATGGGCCTGCAGATCGGAGATGAAATCTTGGCCGTTGAGGGGCAAGACGTGCGCAGTTACGAAGAATTTGCGACGATCGGTCAGGCACTCGTGCCCCCCGTGCGCTACACGGTGATGCGGGACGGGCGGCGCAGCTCTGTGCTGGGGCCCGTACCTTTCCCGGCATTGGTGGCGCAGGTCCAGCCGCGCTCTGCGGCGATTGAGGCGGGGTTGCAAGCCGGTGACGTGATTTTGCGGATCGATGGAAGGGCCATTAACGGGTTTTCTCAACTGCAACAGACCGTGGCCGAGGCCGATGGAGATGAAATGGGATTTTCAGTGTGGCGCGCCGGCACAGAGTTTGATGTGCGCCTCACTGCAAAATCGGTTGCGATTCCAAGCGCTAATGGTGAATTTGTAAACCGGAGATTGGTGGGCATTTCTGGTGGGACGTTCTTTAAGCCGGGTACGGATCCATTGCCCTTTGGCGTGGCGATCCGCGCGGCCGCTGAGCGCACCTGGTCGATCATTACCCTGTCTCTTGCAGGTTTGAAGCAAATGGTTCTCGGCTCGATCAGCGCCTGCAATATTTCCGGTCCGGTGGCGATTGCCGAGACGGCTGGGCAGATGGCGCGTCAGGGGGCGATGCCCTTTGTTGCTTTGATCGCAGGATTGTCGACAGCGGTTGGCTTGATGAACCTCTTTCCCATCCCGGTCTTGGATGGCGGGCATTTGCTATTTTGCGCTTATGAAGCGATCACGGGGCGCAAGCCAAGTGATTCTGCTCTGCAGATTTTGATGACCATCGGGCTGTTTTTGGTTTTGTCGCTGACAGCCTTCGCTGTGGTCATGAATTTCATGTGCCCGTAACCTGACACTGTGGCGGAAAAGCCCGGAAAATGCGGTGATTGGCACGCAGTTTTTTTTGACACAGTGCCGGCGAGGCGATAAGTTCACGAAATATTAACCAAGCCACAACAGGGACATTTGTGATGAAACTTTTTGGAGCTCATGCGGCACGGGCAACCGTTTTGATCCGCGCCTTTGGTGTCATGATGATCTCTTGCGTCTGGATGGTGCAGGCGGCGCAGGCAAATGATTTTAAAATTACTGAAATTATAGTCGACGGTAATCGGCGGATCGAGACAGAAACCATCCGCAGCTACACAGAGATCGAGACCCCGGCCGTTTTGGCGATTGGTGAGGTTAATGACGCGGTGCAGCGCGTGCGCGATTCAAACCTGTTTGAAACTGTGACGGCAGAGGTCCAAGGCAACAAGCTCAAGGTCACTGTCGTTGAATTTCCGACGGTCAATGAAGTTGTGTTTGAAGGCAATGAACGGCTTGGCGAAAAACAACTGAGCGCTTTGGTGCGCTCGCAATCTCGGCGGATCTATTCGGTCAGCCAAGTGCGTGATGATGCCAATGCCATCGCTGAGGCCTATGCCAATCAAGGCCGCATAGCCGCCTCTGTCGAACCGCGGATCATTCGGCGATCGGACAACCGGGTTGATGTGATTTTTGAGATTGCGGAGGGCGGTGTTGTGGAGATTGAACGTCTGTCCTTCGTGGGCAATCGGACGTTCTCCGATCGGCGGCTGCGCCGTGTTTTGAACACCAAACAAGCCGGTCTGCTGCGGATATTCGTACAGCGCGACACCTATGTTGAGGATCGGGTAGAATTCGACAAGCAAGTTCTGACTGATTTTTATAACTCGCGTGGCTATATTGATTTTCAAGTGCAAGCTGTGACCTCAGAGCTGTCGAAAACCAAAGATTCCTTCTTTCTCACCTTCCGCGTTCAAGAAGGGCAGCAATTCTCTTTTGGCAAGATCACCACAACGTCAGACCTTGAAGACGTGGATCCGGGTGATTTTGAAAACGCGATTAAAATCGAGCAGGGGGATATCTACTCTCCGGCCCTGGTTGAAAATACCATCACCCGGATGGAGCGCCGAGCTCTAGAACTGGGGCTTGATTTCGTGCGTGTTGAGCCGCGTGTGACCCGCAACAATGAAGGCCTGGCCTTGGATATTGATTTCAACCTGTCTCGCGGTCCGCGCGTTTTTGTTGAGCGGATTGATATTGCAGGCAATACGACCACGCTTGATCGGGTGATCCGCCGGCAGTTCAAAGTCGTTGAGGGAGATGCGTTAAACCCCCGTGAAATTCGCGCGAGCGCCGAACGGATTCGCGCGCTGGGTTTCTTTGCAAGCTCTAATGTAACCACCCGCGAGGGGTCTGCACCCAATCAAAGGATCGTCGAAGTTTCGGTGACTGAGAAGCCAACTGGCAACTTGAAATTCGGGGCCAATTACAATTCGGCCAATGGGGTCGGA
>Ga0209305_1002263_pt1 | contig 11420 bp, 9 predicted proteins | sample COGITO_mtgs_1103_FD_184792 | JGI IMG/M metagenome (GOLD analysis project Ga0209305, IMG submission 184792) | Pelagic marine microbial communities from North Sea - COGITO_mtgs_110321 (SPAdes) (version 2) | ecosystem: Environmental > Aquatic > Marine > Epipelagic ...
GCCCGGTCGAGGACGGCCAACGACCGTCGACGGATTTAGGAAAGATGAGAGGGTTGATTAAGACTTTAAAGTATAAGAAGCCTCAAACGGCGTAAACCCGAAAACAAAGCGTTGTAATAATTTCGTGTGAGACGTCACAAATTTGTATCTAAACACGCAAAAATTTTCTCTGCCTCGAGTCGTAATTCACAGAAACCAAATGCGGCAACGCGGGCGAGATTTCCTCCTCTCTGCCTCGAGCGTTCTAAACGTTTGTTCTTGGGTGGTTTTTCTCGCCTTTCTCGCGTCGATTTTTGCCGCAGACGGCGCGTTATCTTCTTCTTCTTCTTCTTCGGGAGTTTTGCCCCCCGGGGAAGGAGGAAAAGACGAGAATGCGAAACAACTGAACAACGCGTTGGAGAAGATGAAACCATCCTCCGCCACGCACACGGGCGACGGACTGCCGACGTTACCGCCGTACGAAAATCCGAGAACTGGGGAACGAACAGTTTTGCTTCACCCGGCGACGATTTTGAACGGCAAACACGTCGGTTTTAGCAAGAAACGAATTTTGGAAGAGATTGGAAGGAAAGAGATGGAAAAAAACCAGTTTTTCGGGCAAAAGTTAGCGAGCGAAGGATTCGATTCTGTGAGCATTTTTGGAGCAGAGAATGCGATGAAACCGATCGAGTTTAACGACGACGAAGAGGAAGGGAATGCGAAAGCGAAAAAACGGTTCACGTTGCTCGAGTTTGTGACCGCCGCCGCGAAGAAGAAGAAGAGGGCGACGGAAGGACGAGACGCCGTTGAAGACGCCGCGAAGACGAAGGAAGAAATATCTTTCTTGATTGACGAAGAAGAAGAGGATGATATTTTAGGTGGTCGCAGAGTGGCCGTGTTCAACGTGGATATGAGCTCAGACGTCGGGAAGTATTTCGAGAACACCGGGATGCTTGCGAAAATCAAAGGACTCGTCGAGTCGCAGAAAAAGAGTAGGAAAAAAATAGACGCGATTCGCATGTCCGTGAATGAAATGGTACAAATGATGAAGAAATCATTGCTGGACGATCAAGTGAGCGAACAAGAGAGGGCAACGTACGACCACATGACGTTCTTGACCGCTGGTTCTGGCGACGAGAGTGATAAACAGTTTCGAGATGAAGACGCGAGAGATCATCGAAGGAATCGAGGGAGAAAAATAGCGTCCATGGAGGAGATTAAAAAATCAAATAGAGATAACAACTATTTTAAGTCAGGTCAAGGAAGGCAAAGCGTCCGCGCGGAGTTTTATAACTCGATGGAATCGCACGTTGAATTAGCGTGGTTAGATTTTGACGGCAAGGAAGTCAAATATGCGGATTTAGCGCCCGGGGCGAGCACGACGTTGAGCACGTTTACGAAACACAAATGGTTGGCAAAGAACTACATCGGCGACCCGATTTGTTTTTTTATCGTAGACGACCGATACCCGACGCTAAAGAAACAGTATTTTGAGATTAGTGAAGATGAGCACGAGGAGGTGACGTTTGTGATTGAGGAAGAGGAGGAGGAATCTTCGGAAGCGTACATCAAGAGGAAAGAGTTGAATCGAAAACTTTCCCTGGCGAACAACGCTCAAACTGGCGACGAGTTAACTCAGGAAGAAAAGGAGGAGCTGCTAAGAGTCGCGAGAGAGCACATTCACCAAATTCTTACGAACGAGAAGAGCGAAGATGTAAACATCGAGGTGGAATCGGTGCACGTCTTTGAATCGAGGCAAGATATCGTCGACTTTTTCGAGAAGCGCTCGGCGGATAAATCGACGGCATCGAACAAAGGAGAAGAAGAGGATCCAAACGTCGTGTGGCTTTCCGAAGAACAATTTTACGAGCTCGGAATGCCGGATAATGCGAAAATCAAACCGCCGCTCGACGTCGTCGACGCGCTCGTCGAAGAAGAGCTCATCGAGGAAGACGCGGTGCGAGACGTTTTGAGAGAAAAGACCGGAGAGAACCGAGCGAGAGAAGAAGAAGAAAAAGATAACGAAGAAGGACAAGACGTCAAAAAAGAGGAGCTGTAGCAGTACTAGCCGCGCGCGCGCGCGTACGACGAAGACTAAAACTGTAGAGCTCGATCGAGCTTTCGGCGACCGTCGTCTGCGTGAAGTTGTAACACTAAGAAGACTTGTACAAAGAAAGAATTCACCACTTTTCATCTCACGTGCTACTCTTTTGCAATGCGCACCAAACGGTGACTGACGCGAGAAAGAAAGCGCATTACCGCTGAATCGAATGCCGTCTCCTTCTCTTTTCACCTGCGACGAGTCGAGTTTGTACGGTTCCGACATCGAAAAGCACGTAAAAGTCGGAAGTGGAAATTCTCCAACTGTCACACAAGTAAACTACTTTCGCAATCGAACGGATGATGATGATGATGATGATGATGATGACTCGATCGCGCTCGTCTCGATCGTGGCGAACGAACCGTTGCGAGTGAGTACAACGAGTGCGGATTTGAAGACTGGGACGACCAAATTTACCGTATCGAAAGTGCCCTCGTCAAGAAAAATTGCTTGCATATTTACTCCCGAAAAGGAAGGAGAAAGCGCTTCTTCCTCGCTTTCCGAAAGCGCGAAGAAGTACGTCACGGAATGCATTTTCAAGCAGTTCAGCGAGGACAACGAAAAATTGTTCAGAATCGATGGCACGTGCGAGATTTTCTGTCCTATGAATGGGACGAATACTGGATGGCATCGCGACGGGTTCCAACGCGGATGTTACGTCGGCCACGTGTTGTGCGAAGAGGAGCGAGAGGATACCGCCGTCGCCGATGATGTCTGTGCTGCTGATGATGCAGCCGCGTGGTTTGAATTTGCGCTGATTAAAAAAGAAGACAAAAAAGAGAGAGCGACGCGACGCCGTCGATTGACTTTTGCGACTCGGAACATCTTCTCGTCCAACCGTCCAACTTTGTCGCCTTCGCGGCTCGCAACGCCGTCTCCATTTTCGAAGATTCTAAAATTTTCCATCGATCGCCTCGAATCAAGTCGTGTTGGGACGCCATGGAACGCGGTCGGAGAAAAATAGCTCGATTTGATTTCGTCGGCCGAGACGCAGAAAATAACGTGGTACTTTGGAAAATGAAGAAGAAGCTTAAGGAGAAGGAAAAAGCCCTCCCTCGATCTTCGTCTTCGTCTTCATCGTCAGCGGGTTTGCGCCAGCGCCGCTTCGCGTTGGGACGACGTCTTCTTCTTCTCCGCCAAAGCAGAGAAAAATTGGACAACCATAAAGAAGACGAAGAAGAAATAGACGTCGACGACTTCGCCCGGTACGTGAACGACGCGTCCTCTAGACCTAGATACTAATAGTAAAAATGCCTTCTCTTGCGCTCGCTGTATGTAACACACAAAATGTCCCTTGTTTTGGATAACGACAATTTATTAAGAAAATCAGTCTTCACTTTCGCACACGATACACCCACCCCCTTTATCATCAGATCACACATAACACGCTCGAATAGTAATCATACTACGGTAGTCGCGTTATTCTTCTTTGATCGTCTTCGTTTTCTTCTTACCATCGAGAGTAGTAGTAAACAAAGATTCCACGTCAGCAAGCGGAAACTCTTTTTCCCAACAACCAACCGTATCTTCAATAATGTCGGACGCGTTGAACGTGATGAAACGCGCTCGCGAGAACGAGTATTTCATCAAAGAGCAAGAGCGAGAAATCGCGGAGTATATTTTGAAACTGAAAACTGAAGGGAGGTACGAGGAAGCGATGCGACGCGCGTCTTCTTCTTTGTCTTCTTCTTCTAGTGGTAGTGGTGCCTTACCGCAAGTGTTGGCGCACTCGGTGCGGTTGTTCGACAAAAAATTTACGATGAAGGAAGAGGTGAATTCGAAAAAGCTGGATCGAGATTTTATCAAGAAGCATTCGATTTCGGGAGCGTGCACGGGGAATCCGGTGTTTATTGGACACGCGACGCTCGGTTCGCGAGTGTCTTTGGGGAAGTCCAAATGGAGCGGTTCGACGCAGGCGGTGGAAGGGACTTCGATTTTCTCGGTGCACAAGGCGATGGAGTTGATGGAGTCGGCGCCGGAAAGGTTTAACGGCGTCGAGAGTCGAGCGGCGAAGCACATGCGAGATGAAACGTTCGTTATGATTGGAAAGAAGAAAGTGAAGTTATTGCCGGATCCGACGCCGGGAAGAGCGTTGGCGTGGGGCGGGACGTTGGCTCTTTGGGGCACCGGCGCCGTCGTGTTGACCTCGTGCAAGTTCCTCGGGATTAATAGTTTACAAGACGTCAACGACGTGATGAAGCGCACTTTGGACCCGTTGGCAAAACGGGTCAAGGATACGTTCACGCCGTTGCGAACAAACTTTGAAAAGACGGAGTGGTTTGAACAGTCACAAAACGCCGATAAGTTTTCCGGGTCTCACTTTGCGATGGATTTGAAGAGAAAGTTTGCCATTTAAAATACGAACTTTTGAAGTCGAGCGAAACGTGTACACAAATAAGAAGAAGAAGGAGAAGAAGTGAGAGAGAGATCTGTTTGATGATGTTGAAATACTGAATTGAAATACTAAATACTTACTTACTATTCGTCGATGCCTTCTACGTCTAACACTCTTAAACCAGTCATCGTTTGCCTCGCGCCGTTCCATCGTCTCGAATACTTTCTCCTTCTCTTTTTAAATATAATCGTCTTCTCGTCTCGCAAAACCTCTTCCACTAAGCACGTCACCCGCGCGTTCTCCACCACCGGTCTCCCCACAATCGTCTTCGTTTTGCTCCCGACCATCAACACTCTCGGCAGTTCCACCACGTCGTTCACGTGCGCGCCGTGGAGCTTTTCTACGAAGAACAAATCATCCGGAGATACTTTGTGCTGATGCGACCCGATCGAGACGACCGCGAAGACGTTCTTCGTGCTAATTTTCACTTTCGTTTCTCCATCAGGTTGCTGATGCTCCTCGTCGCTTCCGTTTTGATTTCTCGAATTCCGGTCTAAAACCACGTAGCTTTCCGGGACTAACACTTGGTCCGGTTTTAAGCCGCCCTCGGTGCCGAGAGATTTCGAGTACTCGCGTTTAAAACTGCTTTTCATCATCGAAAAACGATGCGTATCATTCGTCGTCTGCGAATGAATCCTCGACGAGGACGACGACGACGAAGCGTGGTCCATCACCGCGCGTGGGACGACAAAACCGCCGGTGATATCGAGAGAGGACATCCGATCGAAGATGGATTTCCCCGGGGAAAGAAGACGCCGACTTCGGAGTAAAGCGTTCATTTTTCGTCTGAATCGTCGTCGCGAGTACGACTACTACTGTTAGAGTATTCTCGTTCTGGTCGAGCGTGGTGAATATCGACTCTTTTCGTCCTTTGGCCGCAGTCGCGCAAAAGCGGAGAGGGGAGTTAAAGTTGTGAGGATGAGTTGACACACGGGTGAAAGTTTTGAGAAGAAGAAGACCAAGCGGATGGAGTGTACCGAGGAAGATCCCCCAGGGGCGAAAGGGTCACAATTTTAATCGACACTATAACTGCTATCAAAACTACAACTGCGCGTAATACATCTACATACGACCACCTTCGAAGGCGGTGGCTAACTTTTTCAACTCAGAATCTAAGGCGTCTATGTCGCGAGCGAGCGCGTCGGCGCCCGGGAGCGCAAAGGATTCAGAGGACGAGGACGCAAAGGCGGTCGCGGCGCCGGCTCGGCTCGGCGCGACGAAGTCGTTCTCGAAGAGAAACTCGTCACGAGTGGTTGGTTTTGCGGAGAAAAAGGAGAGGTTTTCTTCTCTGGTGATGTACTCTTTGCTCGGGTTTGTCGCGGCTTCTAACGCGCGCAAAAGACGTTTTCGTTCGTCTTCGAGTTGCGTGATTTTCGTTTTCGCTTCTCTCGCGGCGTCTGCTTGTCGCTGAAAAAGAGCGCGCTCGTCGTCGTCGTCTGAATCGTCGTCCTTTCTTCGCGCGTGATGATGCGTGTCTTCCACGCCGCTTCCTTCCACGTACTCTTTGAATCCAGCATCACCAGCACTCACCGCAATCTCCGTCAATCTCGCCAGCTCCGCCACCACGCTCCCGAGAACGGAACCGCCCTGGTTCCTCTCGTCCTTCGCCAGCGGCGCGTGCGCTCTCAAACAATCCATCGCGTACCGCAACGCTCTCCCACACCTCGCTCGCTCTCCTCTCGAAATCCTTTCCCTTTCCTCCAACGTTTTCCTCAAACTATTCAACGCGTCCCGATCTCTTTTTCGACTCTCTTTGCTCTCGTTTTGTAACGCTCGATGCGATATCAAAGCGTCTTTCAAAGCGCGTTCGCTCCGCGATAAAGTTTCCGTCGTCTCTTCCAATTCAGTTTCCAACGAATTCGCGCGGGCTAAAGATTTACGCAAAGACTCTCGCAACTGCGCGTTTTCCAACGCGTACGCTCGCAATAACAACTGTTTCTTTTCCGACGTTGACGACGTAGACGAATACGTATTCTTCGTCTTCGTCTTCTCTTCCTCCTCTTCCTCCTCTTTCTTTTTCTCTCTCGTGTTGTGTAAAAGCAAAGCTTTTCGCTGCTTCTCCGCCGCGCGTCGAGCCAAAGACCTCGTTTTCGTCGTCGTCCTCGTCGCTTCTGTCTCTTCTTCTTCTTGGATGTCCTCGTCCTCGTTCGTCGTCTTCTTCGTCTTCTTCTTCTTTAACTTCTTCTCGGGAATAAAAAAGGTCGTCAAAGTCGTTTCCTCGAATCCGTCGTCGTCTTTCATAAACCACGCGTTGGTTTCTGCTTTGTTTTTACGCATCGACACATCCGCGTTTTCTCCTCGCGGTGGTCCTCCTCGCGCCATTGTTGATGTTAACGTCCTCCTCCTCCTCCTCTCTCACTCAAGACAACACCAACGGACGAAAAAGGACAGACAACAACGGGAGAAAAGAAAAGAAAAGTGACGACGGTTGAAGGTTTTTTTGAAAAGAAAAAAAGTGCCACCCAATTAAATTTTTAGGGCAAAAAGCTCCTCAAAACGAATTCTCCTTACAAAAATTCACACAGAAAAGCACAGAGAGAGAGAGAGAGAGAGAGAGAGAGAGAGAGTTGTTGGTTTGTTGTTTCTGCGTTTTGTTTTCGGGGCGCAGAGAGAAGAACTCATCGGTGTTGGTATTCTCGATATGGGCCGTCCTCGCAAAGATGCACCGGCATCTCCCCACAAAACAGCGAAAGGGGTTGGTGTGACGACGATGAGTGGGAAAAAAATCGACCGACGGAAAAAAGAGTTCCGGAACCTCCCGAAATCAAAAGCGAAGAAACAGAAACGATACGGCCCACCGTCGCACATATTAAAAGCAACCATCGCGCCGAAGTTTAAGGAAATGAGAGAACAACATCAGAGCTATAATAATACTACCACGAATAATTCTTCTCGGGGGGTGATGTTTAACAACGGAGGAGGAGGAGGATTAGGAGGAAAAGAGGAAGAGGAGTGCAACAACAACTACGCGAAGAAGTTTAACGAGGGAGAAGAAAAAGAAGACGAAGAAGAGGCGTGGAGAGAATGCGACGTGGTGGCGAAAAAAGAGAACACTTCAAACGAGGAGAGAGCTGGAACGCCGACGCCGCCGACGACGACGCTTACTACTACGAATAATACGCACGCGGCAGGAGGAGGAGGAGGAGGAGAGACAACAACAACAACAACAATTACAACAACGACGAAGAGCGAGGACGCGAACAAAGAAGACAACGCGATGATGATGTCTCTGCAGCAGAAACGGAAGCGAGAGGCGTTGAGGAAAGAGGAGGAGGAGATCGAGCGGAGGGAGAAGGACGACGCGAAGTGGAGACCGGTGTGTTTATCGAGACCGACGATGGCGAAAGGAATCGAGTTGATGGACGACGGGAGGATGGTGGCGAGCTCACAGAAAGGGTACAGGTGCGTGCAAGGGACGCGAGGAGTAGAGCCGGTGGTTGTTTGCGAGGAGGAGGAGAAGGAGGAGGGGATGAAAGAGGATGACGAAACGAGGGAGACGACGACGACGGCGAGATACTTTGAGGTTAAAATAGAACATTTAGGAGGGAGCGGGTGCGTTCGAGTAGGGTGGATGACCAAACGAGGAGAAATGAACGCACCGGTTGGATTCGATAACAAAGGATACGGTTATCACGCGGAGACTGGGTCGAAATATCACGAGGCGAGGCTGAAGACGTACGGCGAACCGTACGGCGAAGGCGACGTGGTTGGTTGTTATTTGTATTTAGACGAGAAAATAGTGGAAAAGAAGGAACAGGTAGATGCGCAAGAAACGAGTGGTGGTGGCGATGATGATGGTGTCAAGAACGAGGAGGCGAAGAAAAAGCAAACACCCTCGACGCCAGAACGTAACAAGAAAAATAGGAAAGGAGAAGAACGCTTGAAAGCGAAAGCGTTCGAGGAGAATCAAAACTCGCCGAACGAAGGGAAAATAGTATTTTATAAAAATGGGAAGTGTCAAGGCATCGCGTTCGAGTCCTTGCGGTCGTGCGTGCATCCAAAGAAACCCTTGGAGTTGTCCGGATACTTTCCTACGGCGGCGTTATACACGACGCCGTTGCAAGATCAGTCGCAACGGGCGAGAGTGTCGTTTAACTTTGGCCCAGATTTTGCATTCCCGATTGACCCGGAGAAGGACGGTTTGCCCAAATGCAGCGGATTTTCTCCCGATTTGGATCCTCCGAAACCACCACCTGAACCACCTGTACCAGAGAAAATAGAAGATGGAGGAACACATGTGCCGGCGTTGGGAAGCGTCGAAAACGCTGTTATTAAACTGGAAGAAACTGAACAAAAAGAAGAAGAAGAAGAAGAAGAAGAGAAAGAAGGAGACAACGAAAAAGTCAACTCTTGCGCATCAGAAGAAGCGAAAGAAAAAAAAGAGGCGCCGATGATGGAGGTCAAACAAGAAGAAGAAGATGAAGGAAAAGAAACAGAAAAAGAAAAAGAAGAAGAAGAAGTGCGTGAGTTTGGTAAGCTTTCTGCTGCGGTGGAACCGGCGTCATTTTTTCGAGGTAGGGAAGATGCGCCTGGACCCGCGCGCGGCTTGGATGCCTACGTCGTGGAAGCGAGTGCGTCTCCCATCCAAAATGAGGAGGAAGATGTGGAAGAAAAGGAAGAAGAACTGCCTGAAGCCGCCGAAACGGCGACAACAAGAGACGACGATACCCAGCACTTCTTCGAAAATATCGACGTGGAAACAAACAAAAGCGACGACGGAGGAAACATCGGGTACGACTGGCTCTCTGGTTAATCGCAGCGGCGCAAAAATACGCCGCGCGATAGATACACAACTTTCATTCGCAAACTTTACCACGCGTATAAAAACGCGCGCAACTCTATATATTTACAACGCGCTCTCTCTAACTTTCTACTCCGTCATCATCATTTTCCGACTTGTACTGCTACTCGTTCCCCGCCGCACGCCTCTCTCCACGTTCTTCATCGCCCGCTTCTGCTTCTTCTTCAGTTTCGGATCGGCGAAAAATTGCGCGTACGCCATCTGCTTCGCCGATATCACTCCTTTTTCTTTCCCTCGGCGGACGCCGCCACCTTTCACGCGCAGCACTTTCTTGTTGATCCCGAGCGAGACACCCCACGCGTTCGCTTCGTCGTACATTTTTTCGTGCAGCTTCATCTTATCGTACACGTCTTCGTCGAATTCTTGCAGCTTTAAACCTTGTTCACCACCATTACTGTTCTCGTTGTTGTTCTCGTCTTCAATCATCATTTTGTCGTCGCCGTGTTGTTGTTCTCGCTGTTGCTCTTTGCGTCTTAAAGAATCCGTTATCGGCGCTTTCCCGCAGTTGAGCGCTTTTTCCAGCGCGGACTGTTTGGCGGCGAATTGCTTGATTTCTTTCTCGGAGTTGAAGACGATGTCTCGCCGCTCGGCGCGGACAGAGCGGCGACAATTCGCGCGCGCAGATTTGCCCATTTTTATTATACTATATTATTAAGTCGTTGAGATGTGTGTTTATGTGTGTGTGTGTGTGTTTACTCGCGGGAACAGCAGAGGGAATACTCTGAGGAATTTCCCGAGTTTTGGCGGCTTGTTTTGAGGTGCTTTCCTTCAAGTGAAACAAAAATACGCGCTTTAATAAATCAGTATTATAACGTCAAGACAACAACAGAGTCACGAGTCTAACTCGGCCCATTGGGGAATTTTCCACGCGGATTTCAACCCCACGTCGCAGATGTTCACGGAAACGGCAAACCTCGGCGCGCCGTCTTTCATCTCTCCCGAACCTCTCGGGATATCCATCGAGCGGTCGTAGGCGTCGTATTTTTTTTGTTCTTGCGCGATATCGAGCGATGAAGATGATGCACTTTTTCGACGAGGAGGAGGAGGAGGAGAAAGGCGTCGATGGATACCACCGCCCGGGATGAGACGGACGGCGAGTATGATGGACGCGTCTTTGGCGATTGCGGAGAGGATGGCGTCTTGGCATATTTCAAAGGCATCTTTGAGTTGTTTTTGCTTGGTGATCGTGGTGGTGGTATCGTCGGTGTCGTTTTTATAGCTTTCGAGGACGGCGTCGTGCGCTCGGCGAATGCTCGTCGGTGCTAAACGCCGCATGGCGCTTTCTTCCTCGTCTGGGCCGAAATAATCGTACGCGTTGGCCATGCGACCGTATTTTTGCGCGCGAATGAGCCTTTTAAGCGCGCCGTCTTGCTGTATAGCGGTGACGATGAGTTCGAGGAGCTCTTTCAGAGACACTTTACCGGCAAACGCCTCGGAAACGACGTTTGCAAAACGCCGCTTCGCGTTCGAACCGCCTTTTGTTGCGTCCCACAGCACTTCCCCAGTCTTTGCCTCTCTCACTCGAAACGTATTCCTCGGCGTTTCAATCATGTGCTCTAACTCCCTCACCAGCTGTTTTTTCAACGCCTCATAATCCACGCCGTCGGCGAAGGACCAGATTTCGCAGTGTTCGAAAAACTTTCGCGGGTCGTACGCGGACTTTTTCCCTCTTTTTCCATCTTCTGCGTTCGTCTTCACGTCGTACCTCAATTTCCCATCTTCCCGAAACGTAAATCCGCACTTTGGCTTTATTTCAATCGCCAACGCGTGTATCGTTCGACCGACATTCAACGACCGCTTCCTCTTCGTTGTCGTCGTCGATGTCCTCCTCCTCGCAGAATAAAACGGAATCCAATCGTAGTCGCGCTCGCGAATGGCGAATTGCGGCGCCTTCTCCTCTCCGCTGGCGACTTCTTCTTCTTCGTCGTCGCTTCTCATCAACCGTCGCTTCTCTTCCTTCTCTCTCGCGTCTATGCGCTCAAAAAACCCATTCTCTGCTCGCACCAAACTCGTGTTCCGTTTCACCCGCAATCGTTGCTGCTCGCTGAACAAAATGTTCCCTGCTTCCTTCGTCGTCTGAATCGTCCCTCCCGCGCACCCCGCGCAGAGCTGTCCCAGCGCAAAACGTACGTCTCGTTGGAGCA
>Ga0209305_1002267_pt1 | contig 11415 bp, 8 predicted proteins | sample COGITO_mtgs_1103_FD_184792 | JGI IMG/M metagenome (GOLD analysis project Ga0209305, IMG submission 184792) | Pelagic marine microbial communities from North Sea - COGITO_mtgs_110321 (SPAdes) (version 2) | ecosystem: Environmental > Aquatic > Marine > Epipelagic ...
GGTACACTATCAGGAAGAAAAAGGATTACTACAAGTGATTTTAATTTTGCACCAATTAATACCTGGGTAAATATAGTTCTTACTTATGACGGCAGCGGATTAGCATCAGGAATAAATTATTATAAAAATGGAGTTCTTCGAGCGTCTTCAATATCACAAGACAACTTACAAAATCAAACTATTGTTAATACTGAAGATGCCTATCTTAGTTCTTTTAATGGAGTAAGTAGCTTTTTGTTAGGCAATCAAGACGAATTTGCAATTTATGATTCTGAACTTTCGGCTGCTGAGGTTTTAGCTATTTACACTGATGGGGTTCCAACCGACTTAACAGACCTTTCTCCAGTAGCTTGGTATAGATTTGAAGAAGGATCGGGCACAACAGCTATAGATTCTGGGACTGGAGGAAATAATGGAACCCTAGAAAATTCCCCAACTTATTCAACAGATGTACCAACTTAGCAAAAGAAGATTATGAGCGGAAGAGTAGGACCATTAAAACCCTTAACACCACCATTTATAAACACCTATTCATTAGACTTTGATGGTGTGGACGATTATGTTGATTGTGGAGAGGTATTAGAATTAAGCAATGCCCCCACTGTTACCCTTTCTCTGTGGATGAAATCTACTTCCTCAGCAAATCGCATATTATTAGACTTTAAAGAGGGTACTAGTAGAATAACTATTCAAAGATATTCCAACAGTACAATATACTTATATGTCAACAATGTTAATGCGGAATATTCTATTTCTACGGCTCTAAATAATTGGTACAATATAGTTTATGTGTTTGACGGAAGTGGTGCAACAAATACCGATAGATTAAAGTTATATGTGAATGGCATAGAAATAATTGCTTCTTCTTTTTCTGGGACAATACCAACATCAATAGGTGCTTTCACATCTGCTATGGATAGTAAAATTGGGTCTTTGTGCGATAACTCATTTGGTTTTCGTGGCAATATTGACGAAGTAGCAATTTTTGATTCTGTTATTCCAATAGGAGATTTATGGGATGGTAGCAATCAACCAACAGACTTATCAGACCTTTTTCCAGTAGCTTGGTATCGTATGGGAGATAACGGTGCATACAAATCTCCACAATGGCTTATACCTAATAATGAGAACAAGGACAAAGTATCAAATTATAGTTTTGAGTTTGATGGAGTTAATGACTATGTAAACATTCCCAACAATACAGAATTAAACTTTTCATCTGCTTATAGCGTTAGCTTTTGGATAAAGACAACAAGTGCTGCTTTATTGTCTCCTATCAGCAATCAATCAAAATTCTTAATTAGACTTTATGCTCCTGCTAACCAAATTCGACTGCAATTATACGATGGTAGTAATGGATTTTTAAACTTAGATAACACGCAGGTTTTTAATGACGGTAAATGGCATCATATAGCATTCACAACAGAAGCGACAACTACGGCAGATAAAATTATTGTTTATTTTGACGGAGTGGCATTAACCAATAAAGGAACTCAATTAAATGTGGGTAGTCATCTATCCGCTTTTGCTTATGAAATAGGGAGAAATTCTGGAACTTGGAATTTTAACGGTGGTATTGACGAAGTAAGTATTTATGATTCTGAACTTTCTGCAAGTGAAATAAATGACATCTACAATGGCGGGGAACCAACTACAATAAGTGGAGCAGTAGCACACTATAAAATGGGCGAAGAAGCTACATTCAGCAGTGGAGTTTGGACTGTACCCGATGCAGTAGGAAGCAACGATGGAACATCTGCCAACATGACAATAGAAGACAGAGTAGGAACGGCACCAAGCAGCTCAAACAACGCTGTAAGTTTCAACATGGATTTAATTGACAGAGTAGAAGATACACCACCATCTTAAAAATATAAAATTATGAGATTCGGACCACCAAAGCCATCATTTATAAACACGTATTCATTAGACTTTGATGGGATGGATGATTATGTTGATTTTAGTAATGAATGGTTTGCACCAACAACCCCATTAAATGCAACAGACGGCAATCACGTTGGAAGTGTTTCTATGTGGTTTAATTTGGATAATGTTACCCAATATGATTATATGCTTGGGCTGAGTTGTGATTTTGGAACGTCTTATCTAAGAATAGCTTTTGATACTAACGGAAATTTTGGAACTAATAGAAGTTTAAGAATCTTCTTAATAGCAAGTAATAATGCTGGAGGAGAAGTAACAGGGCAAACGCTATTGTATGATGACTCAAATGCAACTTATGGAGGTACTGGAATAACTTGGCAAGCTAATACTTGGTATAATTTAGCATTGGTTTATGATAAAAATGCCACAAATCGGATGATTATTTACGTTGATGGGGTTGCTTTTCCTGTGCCTAACACAACAGGAGTCACTCCAAATGGAGCTAGATTAATTGGAACAATGCCTTATTCTTTACCCTATACAACGGGGGGTTCTATTGCAGGCAATAAATGTCAAATAGGAGCATACTATAATACGTTAGGAAGTTGGGCGGGTAAAGCAGACGAAGTTAGCTTATATGACAAAGTATTAACACCAACAGAAATAACAAGCATTTCATCTAAACCAACCGACCTAACACCCCTCAACCCAATCGCATGGTACAGAATGGGAGAGAAGGCAACCTATGATGGTACAAATTGGACATTAGTTGATCAAGGCAGTGGTGGAAATAATGCTACATCTGTCAACATGGATTTAATTGACAGAGTAGAAGATACTCCACCCAACCCATAAACTTACAATAAAAATAAACTTTAACATATTTATAATAAAGACAAAAAAATGCACAACACAAGAACATACGCAGTAATTAATTTAACAGACATTAGCTTAATCGATTTTTCCCAAATTGGAGAAACATCAGCCTCTACCATTAGAAAGTCATTAGATGATACTCAGTTTGTAATTAAGTGGCAAGATGGTTATACACCAACTTTTATAACAGATGGTTCTGTAGTTCCTGTTGGTACTTATGATCATCATGCTATACTAGAATTAATGGCAACTTCTGCATGGAGTGAGCCAATTGAAGTATAGTAAAAAATATTTAACTTCTTTTTGGACAGTGAAAAAAAGATAACATGGCAAACGAATTTATAATAAAGAAAGGCTTAATCTCAAAAGCCGACTCAGTAGTATCAGGTTCACTGATAGTAACAGAAGGAGTATCAGGCTCATTTTCGGGTTCATTTGAAGGGGATGGAAGTGGCTTAACAAACGTTACAGCAAGTTTCTCTCCAACTGCTAGTTATGCATTAACAGCTAGCTACGTTGAAACTGCTCAAAATTCCATTAGTTCAAGTTACGCTTTAACTGCTTCTTATGCAGTCTCGGCTTCCCATGAAATAATAAAAGAAGTATCTTCATCATATGCAGACACAGCCTCCTTTGCACAAAGTGGAGATGGTATTTTTAGTGGGAGCTTCAGTGGTAGTTTTGAAGGATATGGAGGGGATTTAACGGGTATAACCGCAGCATCAGGTAAATTTGGTATATCAAACTCAAGTGGATCCTATACTTACTATCCAGATTTATCATCATCATTACAAGCAGCAGTAGCAGGAGATACCATACAGTTATTTACAAATGTAACAGAATCATCAGACCATACTTTCCATTTAAAAGATAAAGTTGATTTTAATTTTAATGGTAACGAATTATTTATTAGTGCTAGTGCAACTTTAGATGCTGCTGATATGATTACTGATAATAATATTGCTGTATCATGTTCTTTCTACAATGGAAGAATTAGATTTACCCAAAGCACAAGTACAGGTATATTCAATAGATTACTTTATATAGATAATGTAGCCTCTGAAATAACAAGTATAGGATTTGAATGGGAGGTTGAAAATGGGACTAATGCTTCTCCTTTCTATCCTATTAGAAATGATGGTACTCTTAATGGGGGTAAATTCATTGGGGGTTCTATATTTAATTACCTAATTCAAACATATGGAGAATTAAATAACTTAGAGGTTTATGCTTCAAAAGGAATTAGGTTTAATGGGTTTAATAAAAAACACAATAATCTAAAAGTACATACTTATGGGGGTCAAGCAGGAGCAGAAGCTTCCCAAAATTACTTATATAACAGTTATTTTTATGCCGAAACAGGACAAGCTTTATCTATTTATTATGCAATAAACTGCGATATAAGAGCAGATAATGGAGGTGGAATATCAAGTACAAGACAGTTAATAGACAGTACTATAGTAAATACTAATGGAATAGGAGCATCATCTGTTGGAGAAATGATAGGAGGATCTATATATACTAGTAATAATGTATCATTAGCAACCTCAACTGGAGAAATTTTAGGGGTAACAATTTACAATAGGGATTTTCTAGGGCCTGGTATTACAATTGGTAACGGTGAAATTTCAAATTGTGCTATTATTGATGATTATCCTGCTAATGGACAAAAATCTATACAAGTAGATTCAGGAGCAACAACAACTACAATAACCAATTGTTCATTTGATTTTTATAACAATAATACTGCTAATACTGCAATAACAGCAGTTGATGACGCTACACCAGTATTTTATGCAAATAATACTTTTAAAAATTGTACACCAACAAACCCAACAAAAGTAACCCAAGCTATATTAAATACTCCGGATGCACAAGGAAATATAGTAATTAATAATTAAATATGAGTTTAAATAATAGCATAGTAACACAATCAATTGGAATACCATACCAACAGTATGTTACTTCCTCTGCGGGTCATACCCTTGTAAGTTCAAGTACATATTTTAATGATACTTCTGACAATTTACCTAGATATAAAGATGCTAATGGTGTAGTATATGAAGCCATTGTTAGTAGTTCATATGCATTAACCTCTTCATTTGTACAAAGTGGAGATGGGATCTTTAGTGGTTCATTTAGTGGAAGTTTTGAAGGAGACGGTTCTCAATTAACAAATCTCCCAATGGGTACTTCTGCTAGTTACGCAGCAACGGCCTCTTATGTAGAAACAGCTCAAACTGCGTCCTATGTCATTTCCTCATCAATAGATGGTATCACAGATTATCTAAGAAATGATCAAACGTCTTCAATGACTGTTTTGTCTTCAAGTTTCGCGATTTCATCATCTCACTCAGAAACTACTGATTTTATACTAGGTGGAAACGTTTTTGGTCCAGTTGCCGATGCTGTAGATGCAGTATCTTCTTCATATTCTGCAACAGCATCTTACGTTGAAACATCTCAAAATGCAATTAGTTCAAGTTACGCTGTATCTGCCTCATATGCAGTAAGTGCGTCTTACGAAATTACACACGAATTATCCTCAAGTTACGCAGAAACTGCCTCATATGTAAACCCTTTAACCCAAGATGTAGATATAATAGGCCAAACTGACATCACAGGAAATGTATTAGTAACAGGCTCACTAACAGTAAGTGGCTCAAATTCCACAGTTAATCTTCAAGAAATACAATTTGACACAGAACACATAGCAACTGGACATACTACCGGAAGAATGTATTGGGATGATGTAAACAAAACAACTACCCTTGATATGCAAGGATCAGATGTACGTTTACAATTAGGACAAGAATCACACGTTTATGCAACAAACATATCAGGTGTTACTATAGCAAATGGAGCTGCTGTTAGAATATCAGGAGCAACGGGACAAAACCTCAATATAGAATTAGCAGTATCTAAAATAAAGTCATTTAAAGACTCAACCGAAGAAGATGAAATTTTAGGTATAGCAACAGAAGAAATCACAAATAATAGCTCAGGATATGTTACAACCTTTGGATCAGTTGGAGACTTAAACACATCAGCATTTGCAGCAGGTGATATCTTATATTTATCTAACACTACATCAGGATCATATTCAAATACAAAACCACCTGCTCCATATTTTGAAGCAAGGGTGGGAGTTGTAAAGGTATCTAATAATGGTGCTGGAGTAATAATATCAAGACCACAAGAGCCTACATTCCTAACAGACATAGCACAAATAACATCATCTGGAGTTATACCTAATGAAAAAACTTACTTATGTTATGATGATAGTACAGATTTAATTCAATTTACAAATGAATTTAGTGGAAGCTTTAGTGGTAGTTTTGAAGGAGATGGATTTGGATTAACAGACGTACCAGTAACAGTAACAAACACATTATGGGTTAGCACAACAGGAAATAATTCAACTGCTCAGAAAGGAAATGTACAAAGACCATGGTTAAGTATATCTGCCTCTACAGCAGCAGCTTCTTCAGGAGACTCAGTAATAGTGGAACCGGGTACTTACATTGAATCCCCCTTTACTATATCCGATGGAATAACATTAAAATCTTTAGGAAGTTTAAAATCTGCCACAATATCTGCTTCAAATAATAGTGCAACCTTTATCACACAAGAAGCCAACACAAGATTAGAAGGATTTACTGTAGTGTGTCCAAGTGGATCATTTCCTGGTATATTCTACGATAGTGTAGGTGGAGGAACAATTTATGATGTAACTTTTAAGGGACAAGGTAATAGTATAGGGTTTCAAATATCCCAAAGTACTGCAGCTATTTCAAAAGTAATATTCAACGAATTTAGATATGGTGGGGGGAATTTTGATAAACTAGCGTATGTTCAAGGAGGAATATTAGCAACAGATGGTGTTCACGTTCCAGGCGGAGGTAGCATAGATAAGATATTTCACACCACTGCAGGAAGATTACAAGCCATAAACACAAATGCCGGTAATCCATTAGTATCCTCTAGCTTCTACAATGAGGGAGGAACTAATATTATATTAGGTACAAATTTATTTAATGTCCAAGAAGCATTCCATTTAGCATCTCAAGATTATGTCATACAAGGAATGAATGTGTATATTGACGACAACGTAGATAAACACATTACAATTGACGCAGGAATATCAGGATCGGATAGTATATTTAATTTAGTAAGTAGCCACATGCAGGCTGCTAAAATAACAGCTAATCCAGATTGGGTATCATCAAACCACGCCTTTTCTTTCCAAGACGATGGTGTAACATTAGAACCCGCGTTTAGGATTTACAGCGATGTAGAAGTAGGACATGCTAATAAAGGATTTACATTTGGCGCAGGAGAAGGATTGCCTTACAACAAAGGCATGAAGATTATAACTTCTGGGTCTGGAGGTGCATTTACAGACGTAACAGCCGAAGCAACATCTAGAGACTCATCAACATTTGATTTTACCTACTCCGGTAGTGGAGATGCTATGTATTTTGGTAATGTTCAAAAAGATCCATCGATAGATGATTTATATTTATATTTCACAGGACTACAATATAAACAAGTATCAACTGGATCATACACACCAGGAGATTTAACTTTAGAAATATTCACAACATCTTCAACTTGGGAACCTATTAATGGGGCACAAGTAGTGTCTTCACAAGAAGGATATAATTATGCTAATAATGTATTTGCTCACAACGATTCACAAGAAGAGATTATTGCAAATGTAAATACAGACATATGGGCAACATCATCTTTATTTAGTACTGAAGCTAGGTGGGGTAGAATTAGACTAATCAACCCAATAACCACTTCACCAGTATTTGAACAATTCCTATACACCCCAGACACAACACTAATTAACCCCAAAGGTCAACTATCTTTTAGAGGTAAAGCTTTATCTCGACAAACTGTTCCAATTGTAGGTAACACTTGGGGATCGAGTGGATTAGGTAATGGAGAACTCTCTGCTGTTGCAGGAGACGTTACATGGGATCACGCTCTACCAGGTGTTCAATTAAACCAATTACAAGATGAAGCTTATAACCAATTAACCATCCCTGCAGGAACATGTACTGCATATCCATTAGAAGTAAATATTGGATACTATGCAGATGGTGCTACTGGAGGAGCAGAGTTAGATGTAGTTCTCATAAGAGGTAACGGAATATTAGTTAATGATCCAGATGGTGGAAAAGTACCCACACCTAGAACATTAGCTAATTCAGATACTTTTGATGACGCCGCACTTACTGTAACTACACTATCTGTTAGCTTTACAAGTGACAATACTCTACAATACAAAACTTATGGTCCTATCGATATATCAAATTACTATGAAGGAGATACGATTTTAATTAGACAAAGAAAAGGTTCAGCAGCTGGAACATTTGATATAGTTACAACGGATGTTTCATTTGTCAAATGGACATTGGGAGAAAGATCATAATAAAAGAAATTTGGATTACCCCTAAATCCTATGTATTTTAACATAACTAATTAATATTTATAAACATGGAAAAAACAGTTTTATCAAAAGAAGAAATTAATAACCTTTCTTCGTTACAACAACAGCAGGATACTTTCATCATCCAACTTGGTCAAATAGAATATCAAAAAAATATGCTAGACCAACAAAAACAAAAAGTTAATCAACAAATAGAATCATTTGAACAAGACCAAATTCAATTAGCTAAAGAACTTGAAGAAAAATACGGCAAGGGAACAGTTAATTTAGAAAGTGGAGAATTCGTTAAGAATTAATCGATTTTCAAGGGGTTCTATAGTATTTATAAACAAAATTAATTTATAGAACATGGCAGAAGTATTATTATCACCAGGTGTATTAGCTCAAGAAAATGATAATTCATTTTTAACAGCACAACCAATACAAGCAGGCGCAGCTATTGTAGGACCTACAGTAAAGGGACCAGTTGGAATACCAACTTTAGTTACTACTTACAGTGATTATCAAAACAAATTTGGAGCTGTAGTAGAAAGTGGAAGTGCAGAATACACTTACTTCACATCAATTTCCGCTTATAATTATTTCCAACAAGGAGGTGATTCATTATTAGTAACAAGAGTAGTTAGTGGTTCTTATACCACAGCTGTTAACACTAGCATTCCTAATAGTATAGAAAGTGGTGTAATTTCAACTGAGGCAGATGCATTATTAACTTCATTAGCAAATGCTACGGGTTCAGCGGGATCTTATACAATATCAGGATTAGGAGGTACAGGAACAAATTTTACAGCAAGTATAACATTATCTAGCGGAGATGAAGTTTCTACTATAACAGCTGCAAGCGGTGCAGGATACTCTGTAGGGGATGTAATTACAATCCCATCAGCTTCATTAGGATATTCAGGAGGAGTTACAGGAAATGATATGACTATTACCCTAGACGCAGACGATATAGTAAACACTGACTCAGGAATAGTATTAGAAACCTTATCAGAAGGAATTAATCAAAATAGTACATCAACACTAGGTTCATCAGGACAATTAGCTGATGGTACAGCAGACAATATAAGATGGGAAATTACAGCTCCTAACACAGGATCAGGTACATTTGCCCTATTAATTAGAAGAGGTGATGACATTACGAATTCCAAAACAATATTAGAAACTTGGGCAGGTTTATCACTAGACCCAAATTCATCAAATTACATTGAAAAGGTAATAGGTAACTCAAAACAAACAGTTGCTAATGACAATGGTGAATATTACATTAAAAATGATGGTACATATAATACTTTAAGTAGATATGTAAGAGTAAAATCAGTAGCAACAAAAACATTAAACTATTTTGATAACGCTGGAAATGCTAAAGACCAATTTACAGGTTCTATTCCAATTGCCTCTGAAGGAACATTTGGGGGAGCTACAGGAGTCCCATTTACAGCCGCTAATTCACCTGCATTATTTTATGATAGTATATCTAACATCAATACACAAGGATTTGATGGTGATGCTTTAGATGATACTACAAGCACAGGTACATATGCTGTAGCTTTAAACTTATTAGCTAATAGAGATTTATTTAATTATAATTTAATTACAACTCCAGGATTAATAAAAGCAAATGCTAAAGCAACAGGTGAACTTACTACAATGGTAAACACAGCTCAATCAAGAGGTGATAATTTAGCCATAGTAGATTTAGTGAATTATGATTCAGATATACTTCCAGTAGCCGCAGGAGCAGCAGCAATTGATTCTTCATACGCAGCTACCTATTGGCCTTGGTTGCAAACAATCGACCCAGATAAGGGTGGACAAGTTTGGGTACCTGCTTCAACAATGATACCAGGAGTATACGCTTTCAATGATAGATCAGGAGAAGCATGGTTTGCACCTGCAGGTTTAAGTAGAGGTGGATTATCAACAGTATTAAGAGCAGAAAGAAATTTAACAAACGGCAACAGAAATACATTATATGGAGCAAATGTTAATCCAATAGCTACATTCCCTAATGTTGGGGTAGTAGTATTCGGACAAAAAACACTACAGAAAAAAGCAAGTGCTTTGGATAGAATAAATGTTAGAAGATTGTTAATAGAATTAAAATCGTACATTTCACAAATAGCAGATAACTTAGTATTTGAACAAAATACAATAGCAACAAGAAACAATTTCTTGAGTCAAGTTAACCCTTACCTAGAAAGTGTACAACAAAGACAAGGTTTATATGCCTTTAAAGTAGTAATGGATGACTCAAATAACACACCAGATGTTATTGATAGAAATGAGTTAATAGGACAAATTTACCTCCAACCAACTAAAACAGCAGAATTTATTTACTTAGATTTCAATGTTTTACCAACTGGAGCTACTTTCCCGTCATAAAAACCAAAGAATCAGATATTTATAATCGAAAATAAACAATAAAAAATGGCAGTATTAGATCCCAATGAAATATTTTTTACAGCGTTTGAACCCAAACAAGCGAATAGATTCATCCTTTATATGGATGGTATCCCAAGCTTTATGATTAAAAAAGCAGGCGCAGTAACTTTAACCCAAGGAGTAGTAACTCTAGATCATATTAACGTAGAAAGAAAAGTTAAAGGTAAATCCAAATGGGGTGATGTTGCTTTATCATTGTATGACCCAATTACACCATCTGGAGCACAAGCAATAATGGAGTGGGTAAGATTACATCACGAATCTGTAACAGGTAGAGATGGTTACTCTGATTTCTATAAGAAAGATTTAACAATTAATGTTTTAGGACCTGTAGGAGACATAGTTTCAGAATGGGTATTAAAAGGAGCATTTATTATTGATGCTAATTTTGGAGATTATGATTGGACATCAGCTGATACAGCAACTGAACTTACAATGACAGTCGCAATTGACTACGCAGTATTGAATTTCTAGAAAAACATCACATATTTTATTAAGAAGAGGTTGGCTTATGCTAGCCTCTTTTTTATCTTGGTATTTATTATATGAAAAACAAGTTATAACCAAATAAAAATTATGAGCGAATTTAAATTACCAACTGAAGAGGTTGAATTACCTTCTAAGGGATTAGTTTACCCTAAAGAGAATCCATTATCAAGCGGAAAAGTGGAAATAAAATACATGACTGCTAAGGAAGAAGATATTTTATCAAACCCATCATATATTAAAAAAGGAACAGTAATAGATAA
>Ga0209305_1002268_pt1 | contig 11410 bp, 11 predicted proteins | sample COGITO_mtgs_1103_FD_184792 | JGI IMG/M metagenome (GOLD analysis project Ga0209305, IMG submission 184792) | Pelagic marine microbial communities from North Sea - COGITO_mtgs_110321 (SPAdes) (version 2) | ecosystem: Environmental > Aquatic > Marine > Epipelagic ...
AAAAGCGAGATCACTACATCTTCACCATCGAATCCGTCGGCGCGAGGAAACCAGACGTCATTTTCAAAGAAGCCGTGAGCATTTTAAAGAGTAAGTGTCACTCCGCGTTAGGGAGGTTGTTGTAATATTTTCTGAAAGAAAAAACTTTTGCTCGTCCCCCACAACAAAAAAGCGAAAAGGACGTCCATTCGTTTGCCCAAAAATATCTTTTCCTCTCTCTACTTTGTTTCCTCGCATTGCCACGCAAGCGTTCGCCCCTACAAACTCAGAAGAAAAACGACCTTTGATGACACCTTTTTGACGCACAATTTAATACTACAAAGCGCGCGATTTTGAGACCGCACGAATAAAACGATAAGGCCCGAATCAAGGCAAAATAACTTGCGCTTCTTGGGGTTTGTTATTCGCTCGTGGGAGAGTCTTTGCGCGTGTATCGACGACGCGAAAGTCGTAAAGCGCGCGCGCGCGCGCTTTCTTAAGAAATTCTTTTTGCATCTTTTAGTTTTGCCCTCGCAGATACATCCAATCCAAATGGCGCCATGCGCACATTCGTCGAAAAGAAATGGCGTCGCTTCGGTCGCGAACGAGGTCGAACAAGCGCGTTTGGAAACGCTTCTCTTAGAAATAGCGTACGCGTCACCGTTTGGCGGTGGTGGTGGTGAATCGTCGTCGACGTCTTCCTCGGTGGAAAGAAGACACCAAAGAAAGATGCAAAGAAATTTGATTTACAGTCGCTTCGACGCGACCGTGGAAAAAGCCATTCGAGAGGAAAGGAAGAGAAAAAGACGAAAAAAATTGTTGTTGACTTTGGAAAGCGACGACGTGAAAGCAGCATCGTCATCAGGAAATACTTTGGTTAAGAAACGAAGAGACGACCCCGACGTCAAAGAAGAAGAAGAAGTGCGAGAAGAGATCCGGTCGATACTACAGATCGTTGAAAAGAGGAGGAAAAGAAGAAGCAAAAGATCAAAAGAAGAGGAAGAGGAGAACGCTCGAACGAAGCGAAAGAGAACGTATCCGACTCTCTCTTCGGACTCTTCGGCGTCGTCGTTTTCTTCGTCCAAGGAGAAGGAGGAGGAGGAAAAGAAGCAGTGCTGCGCCGTGAGTTGAAGATCACGGCCTGTATATAAATAACTTGTATATAACTTCATATTACTTTGTACTTGCTCATTTTGTTATAATTTACTACCTAGTACTATATTACTATTCTATTTAATGATACGCCAAGTAGCCGCTCTCTTCCATGCCTCGCAAGACCATCGCTTCCAAGTCGAACGCGTGAGACGGGTGCGCTCGAGGTTCGTAGTTCGCTTCGCCATGTTCTTTAGGGAAGTAGTGGTACGCCCCACTCGTTTTGCACCCGTGCACTTTACACTCATCTGCACTAAAACCGAAAACCGAAACCGCCGCCCCTCGTCTTCCTCTTCCTTCTCTTCCGTTACCGCAGAATTGAAGCGCCATGTATGCGGTCAAAAATCCAGTCGAAGGGGCGTTACCACCTTTGAAAATATCCAAGGTGGCATCGAAGCCAACACCACTTCTATCACTCGAATCACCACCATCGAACTTGAACGCGTCGCTTGGTTTGTAATTTACCACTGGCGAAAGAATCTCGGAGATGCCCCGACGAAAAATTGACAAAAGTTTCGCCGCGTGCGAATTCGCTCGCGAAGTCAAAAACAACGCCTTCACGAAATTTGGTCTCCTCTTGACCGTGTTTTTGCAAAACTTAGTAAACTCCTTCACGTTACACCGCGAAGCGATGTATAGAACTTTCTCGTTGGTTTCCAAATCGGCTTCCAAGCGTTCAGTGATTTTACTCTCGCTCTCTAAACTCCACTTTTCGGTCCATTTTTTGTTTAACACGCGCACCGTTATTTTCCCGCCCACGTCCCGCATCAATCTACCGTTACTGTTCTCAAAGCTCTCTCCTCCATTCATCATCATGCCATTTCCTGCTGGAGCGTTATTTAAACGAAAGACCGCATCGTGCGAATCAATTTCTACCCCTAAACTCGATTTCAAAAGCGATCCTGAATTCCCAACTACCGCGCATGTCTCAAACACTCTCAGCTTTGTAAACTCCTCCTCGTTGAAAGGCAACATATCCGAACTCTCCTCGTTAAAAAAACCATCGTATTTATCTCGAATTCTCGCCCAATTCATTTTCGTGTAAAACATATCCTTGCTTAAATCCGTCGCTCCGAATTTACTCGGCACGATGAGCTGCGGGATTTTTCCTAAAATAGCCTTGGCGCCCGCCAACTCGATCCGAACGACGTCCTTCGCCGCGCGCATCTCTTCCTCGGTCAAACCTAACTTTCTTCTCACACTTTGTTCGCTCTCGTGATTCCCTCTGATATAATCTATGGCGTTGTTCAATCGTCGAAGAAGACGAGCTTCTCTTTGCCGCCTCGTCACGCCTCTAAAATCCTCCTCTCGCGGCGACGAAGACGCGGCGAGCGCGTTCTTCACGTACGCATACACGACTGATCGCGTTTGATTTCTAAACACACACGATGCGGCTACCGCGGACTCCTCGGGGTAATTCACGTTACAATGGATGGATTTTGTGTCGTCGTCCGCGCATCGACACGCGTTGTTGTTCTTCATCGCGGCTTGAGGGCTTCCTCTGTTGCTCGTTTCGTGTTGTCGAAGAAGTGCTGCATTTGTTGAAGAAGAAGCCGTGGTTTCATCATCGGAAGAAGAGATCAAAATATCCTTCTTTCGACTGCTCTCGTCGACATTCTTATTATTATATTTAGTATCAGCATCGTCGCGATGCGTCAGCGACGTCATCGTCATTCCGCTCTCGTGATACTCCGTCGCTCGGAGTGCGGATGGATTTTTCGCGATAAAATATCGCGCAAAATTCTGCAACAACTCGACGCCGAAAAAAATGGACAACACGCCAAGCCAGAAGAAGTACGACGACTTTGGTCGCTTGTATTTCCTCTTCTTCTTCGATGGGGGAGGTGGATGAGGGGGTGGAGGCATGTTTGGTGACTGTCTCGAAGGAGAAATGTTATTAAATTCTGAGGACTGGAGTACAACACGAGGGGAATATATGAAAAGGGGGGAATTGAGCTCAGAATGGCGCGAGATATATATTTACATGTTAAACTGGTTGTTTTAAAGCAATACACTGTTGTGCTAGAGCGTACGAATACATAAATGCGTGTTTTTTTCTCTCTCTCTCTCTCTTCGTCTACCACTGTCTGGTCTTGTTACGTATACGCGCTCTTCTCTCTCTTTCTTTTCAATCTCAATTTTTCTTCCTCCTCAAAGGTTTAATCACCACCTCTTGCTCGTCTTCCTCGAAAACTTCGTCCTCGTCGTCCTCTAACCACTCCTCTTCGTCGTCTCCTCTCTCCGCGATGGTATCTTCGATCGCCATCATCTCTTCTTTCGTTGCGTTTGAGGACGACGAAGATCCTCTTTCGCGTTCCTCTCTCAAGACGTCTAAAATCGAGTTTACTTTTTGCCCTCGCTCGAAGCTTTCGTCCAACACGAATCGGACTTCCGGAGTTAATCTCAGGGAGATCTTCGAGCCGATTTTACCTCTCACGTACCCTTCAAGCTTTTGCAAGCCTTTCATGGCGTTTTTCTTCCCTCTCTCGTCGCCGAGGACCGAGACGTAGACTTTTACCACTTGCAAGTCGTTCGATACCTCGCAATCCGCCACCGTCGCTAACGTCGTGCTGTTCACGTCCACCCCGAATTTCACGTCCGGGTTCAACATCCCTTTGATTTTCGCGTCGTTTTGGAACATATTTCCAATCTCTCGTCGCATTTGTTGTTGCACTCGCGCCACTCTTCTCGGGTCCGCGCAGACGATTTCTTTCACAACCAACAGTCTCTTATTCTTATTATTACTAACACTACTACTCTTAGTGCGCTCGATGGCGAGGAAGTGCGCGCCATTACCACTCACACGCGTTCTCGAGGAAAGCATCATCCGCATTGCGGAGGAGGATGAGGAGGAGGAGGAAACCGACGACGTTCTGGTCTTTGTCCAAGCCGAAGAAGAAGAAGAAGAAGAAGACGACGAGTACAAGTGACTCGTCTTTCGGCCGTTCGTCAAATTCATCATCGTTTTTAACGACGCCGCAGAACACACAGAAGAAGAACACGCAGCCGATGATGTCCCGCTCTGCGCCGCTAAAGCGCCTCCTCCGAACAACAACATTCTCGTTACTCGTATATCTCTCTTTCCTTAATAATAATTTGCGAGCAAAAGTGTGTTAATGTGTGTGTCTGTGTCGCAGAAATGGAGCACCTGATGCAGCCGCCAAAGAGGGCAAAATCCCCCGAAAAGCTTCAAAATTTAACAGAATTGGCACACACAAACGCACGCTTAAACACCACTTTTAACATTCAAAAGCGGAAGAAAATGAGCGCAGCATCGCTGGGGGTAGTATTCGGAGCCAGAGGAGGCGCTTCTTTTTTGCGCTCTCGCGAAGCTCCTAAAAGTGTTTCCAAAGCATCCAAGAAAAACGAAGACAGAACGTGTCCTCCGGAGAGGAGAACGTGGTTGGCTTCTTTGAATAATGCTCGAGGAGGAGGAGGAGGAAGACGACGATCCGCGCGGGCGGCGACGAGGGAACGAGAACAACAAACCGAAGACAACGACGCGAACAACGACAACGACTCGTCGAACAAAAAAGACGACGAGAGAATTCCAATCACCGTTTTAACCGGATTCCTCGGGAGCGGGAAAACGACGTTGTTAAACCACATCTTGACGCAAAACCACGGGAAAAAAATCGTCGTCATCGAGAACGAGTTCGGTGAAATCGACATCGACGGCGAAATCGTCCACCGAGAGAAATCGGAAACCGAGGACATTTTATTACTCAACAACGGGTGCTTGTGCTGCTCGGTGAGAGGCGATTTGGTGGAAATGCTGACCAAATTACACGACACGCGAAAAGGAGAGTTTGATCACGTGGTGATTGAAACGACCGGGTTAGCCAATCCGGCGCCGATTATACAGACGTTTTATTTAGAGCACGCGCTGTTGGAAAATTTTCGCGTGGACGGGGTGGTGACGCTGGTGGACGCGAAACACGCGCACTTACACTTGGACGAAGTGAAACCAGACGGGGTGGTCAACGAAGCGTTGGAGCAAATCGCGTTTGCGGATCGAATCGTGTTGAATAAAACGGATTTGGTCACGGAAGAGACAGAATTGAACGGGTTACACAGACGCATAAGGGAGATTAACGCGTTGGCGGAGATTCAAAGGGCGACGAAAGCGAAAGTGCCGTTGGATTTTACGCTCGGAATTGGTGGGTTTGATTTAGAAAAAGTGCAAGAAGCAGTCATGGGAAAAGAACAACAACAACAACAAAAAGATGGTCACGGACATTCGCACGACGAACACGAACACGAACACGAACACGGTCACTCCCACGACGCCATGGTGGAATCCGGAGAGATTGAGTGCAACGATCCTTCGCACTCGCACTCGCACGGTCATTCGCACGACGCGCTCGTCGAATCCGGCGAAGTCATTTGCAACGACCCTTCGCACTCCCACTCCCACGGTCACTCCCACACCCACCACGACGATGCCGTCGGCTCTGTCTCTCTCGTCTTGGACGGTGACGTCGATTTGGATAAAATCAACGACTGGCTTGGCGTTTTATTAAACGATCGATGGGAAACGCTCTTTCGAATGAAGGGCGTTTTAAGCATCGAAGGCTGCGACGAACGCTACGTTTTCCAAGGCGTCCACGCCTTGTTCGAAGGCATGCCAGATAGGCCATGGGCGGAAGGCGAAATAAGGCGCTCAAAGCTCGTGTTCATCGGGAAAGATCTCGTCGAAAAAGAGTTAGCGATTGGTTTCGCGGCGTGTTTGGTGGACGAGAATAAAAAAAAGCAAAAAGCCGGCGCGCTCGGCGAGCCGCGATAATAATAACAACGCGTGTATGTTTTTGTGCTGCACGAATACTACTAATAACGCGTCTGTTTGATGACGAGACGACGTAGTTCTTCCTCCTTTTGTTATTGTTGCATTCAAATATACTCTCTGATCATCGCGTTGGTTTTGTTTAATCTCTCGCTTTTTATTTCCCTGCAGCCTTTTGGGCAGCTTTTTGACAAAAATTCGTCACTCACTTCCCAACAGATATTTATTTATTGCGATGATGATGACGATGATGATGATGATGACGATGATGATGATGACTATTATCAGCAGCAGCATTAGTAGCATTTTGGGGGTTTCCGCGTTCAAATTCTATTCTTCTTCTAAAGAAGGAGTGGTCGCCCCGTCGTTGGCAAATCTGAATTTGCGCCTTCGATCGGCGGAATGCGCGGCGTGTCATCGCGTCGTCTCGCAGCTGCACGCGAGATTACTGCCGAAGATTAAGAGTCAGATGAAGTTGGAAAGAGAGAGATTGCTCTCAGATTTCGCCACGAAAGCGTCCACGTACGGCACGTACGAGATACTCGTGGAAGACGAAGTCGAGCACGCGTGTAAATTGTTGGCGTTATCGGACACGCAAAAGCGAACGAGGAAAGCGTGCGATGCGTACGTGCAAGACCACACGGACGATATCGTGGAGACGTACTTGCGCAAAACGATGGAGGCGAAGAAGTTTATCGGCGATTTTGAAAACCAAGTGGAAGGTTTCGACGAGGAACCGGAGAGTGGATACGTCTCCGAAGCGGACTTAAAGAAGGAAAAATTTGAGCGAACGGAGTTGTTCAAGAACATGCGAAAACACACGTGCGAAAAGACGTGCGGCGACCCGCGGACGAACAACGGGAAAGAAGACGAAGAGGAGCGCAAGAAACTGGAGGCAAACGCGTTGAATCATTTAGACCTCGATGATGCAGATTTAGTCGACTTAGAGAACGCGTTGATGACGGAACCGTTGTCGTACGAAGACGCGAGGGAGGTGGAAGAGAGGCACGGCTTTTTTGAAATCGTTCCGAAAGATTTCGAGACGAAAGGGAGCATTTTTAACACCAGTCCGATCGATTTGTTGTTGTTGATCTCGAGACCGAACACTGTGGGGGAGTTCCAGTTTGCGCAAATGAAGATACTGCGGAAAGTGAGCGATGCTATTCGAGCGTATGAAGAAGATCAAAACTTGAAAGAAATGCTGCTGAGGATGGTCGTCTTCGATGTGGATCGATTCGTAGACGAAGGCGGGATTAAGAATTCGACGACCTTGATGCGCGCGACTGGAGGGTATGAAGGACCGATGTTGATGTACTTGCCGGGGATGAAAAAAGGCGAGTGCAGAGAGGAGATTGCGAAAGGTGAAAACCCACAAAAACCAGGGAAGAAGAGGAAAATAGCGAGACCGATACCGTTGAATTCCGACCCGGGAGAAACCGTCGACGCGGGTTCCGCAGTGACGTACGAAGAAATTTTACGAAACATCGCCGCCATGTCGAAAAGTAAGAAAGTACAGCGCGCAATCCGAGACATTATGAATGATAAGAGTGTAGACGCTCAAGATCCGAAAGGATACCATCGACTCCAAGTGGATCCCAAGAACGACATGTTCGAGAAAGAACAGATCGTAGAACTTTAATATTTATACGAAAATGGGAATGTTTGTCTCTCCGAGGAGCATCGATTTCAAAATTGTGGATTTTACGAGCGTGTAAAAAATATTTTTATATTGGAAACACTTACCGATAATCATGAAGCTATTGTACACGACACCACTCTTCCTCCTCCTCTTTCTCTTTTCAACGTCGTCTTTTTCTACGAATGCGCTGGAGATGTCATCAACTGTGACTCGCGACCCGATCGGAACCATTCGTACCGTCGGCGTTGAGAACGTTATTACGTTCAATTTTTTCTGTGAGTTTGCGTTACCTTTTCTGAGACAAGCAAACGTTGAAGTCCATCCCAATTGGTGCGGAGGAGGTACGGAAGAGGCAGAGCAAGCTGCCGACGTTACGAATATAAGCGGAGAAGGTGCAGGTTTAGAAATGTCTCAGCAATTAGGGCAAGGAGAAATTCAATCGAACGAGCTGTTACAAGGCGGTCTCGGCAAGTGAATACGCACAAACACGAAACGAGATGGAACATACATTTACTTCTGTTTTGATAAACACAAATACCTCGTGACGATGCTATACATATATCTATGTATTTATATTCAAACACCACTCGACTTTGCGTTCGCGTGCGCTATTAAAGATCTAAGAATAAAATCAATCTCCTCACGTTCCATGGCGCTCGTCGCCCAGGATTGGACGACGTCTTTTGCCTTTGAATGTTCGCTCGCTTTGAGAAGAATTCGAGCAGCATCTCCGACGGAGTCACGATCGTCTCGCAATAACATTTCTACTTTTGATATGGCAGCTTCGAGAGAGGTGTTATTATCTTTTCCTACTACTTCTTCAACTTTGATGAGCGAGGCGAGCGAGGCTACCGCGTGAGCAAGCATACCTCCGCCTTCTTTGGGAATCAAGTACACGCGCCGGGCATCTCTTTTCACTTGTTTCTCCAAAGCGTCTCGGAGCTGCGCGACTGTTGGGACGTCTTTTGACGCTAGTCTATCCAAAGTCTTCTCCGTTACAGACAAAAGTGCTCGCAACACGTCGTCGTTTTCGGCAACTTTCTTCAACACGCGCATCTCGCGCGCAAACGATTCTCCTTTTTCAATCTTCTCAGAAAGTTTCGAAACGCCAGCGACGATTTCGTGCGCAATCTTAGCTTCTTCGAGCGCCTTCCTACGACTGGAAAGAACAGTTTTTAACGCTCCAAATCTAACGCGCTCTTCGTCGAGTTGTTTGACGCGTTTAGCGCGTTCGGCGAGCACGGTTTCTTCGGCTTTCAACGCGTGCTCTCGCTCATTTTTTTCTAAATCCTCCACGTGTTGCTTTTCCATCTCGCGCATTTTCGTTTCCAACGCTTGCACGTTTGCCTGTTTAAGTGCGAGTTCATCGAGCGCGCGGTCAAGTTTGGACGCCTCCACGTTATTTTCTAATTGTTCTTGTTTTTGACTGGATGAAGAGGCGTCGGCGGGATCCATGTTCTGTTTGAAAGAAAGTGGGCAAAGTCAGTCACTGGTCGATAAAAAGAAGCAGGAAACAACAATAAACGACGACGACGACGACAACGATGAATATACGTCTTCCGACAGGTCCAGGGTAAGCAGAAGTAGAACGAATTCTAAAGGCCCCTCGATCGACCAGGTCAACGTTGGAATTTAATATTGCCGTGTGAAAGGACCGTTCGCGACTCACAAACCAAAGGGAACCGAATAAACGGAACTGATCTTTGGAGTTTAAGTTGTCACGCCGGCTGAGTATGTGGCGTTTGCTTTGTCCGTTTGAACAACAGAGTCAAAGGAAAAAGAGAAACAAACGAAGAAGAAAAAAGAAGAGAAAGAAAACTAGAGCGCACGAGCACTCACCTTAATCAGCAACTCGCTCGCCGCTTCGAAAACTTCCGCCAACTCTTTCGCCACTTCCTTTTCTTCGTACAGTGGTGGCCGAGACGCCTCCTCAGAAGACGACGAGGAAGACGATGGTGATGACGCTGCTGCTACTGCTGCTGCTGTTGATGATGATGTGGGAGACGTCGAGGCATCCGGAACGAAGGCTCTGGTAAATTCTTCTTCGACCAACTTTGCGGCGTCTTCGCGCAACTTTTGAATCAATAAATCCTCCGCCAATCTCTCTTCCTCCTCTTCCTTTTCCGTTTTCGCGTTTCGTGCAGCCGAAGTAGTATTGTCATCCTCTTTGCTCTCGATCGCTGATTTTGTTGCCGCTTTGACTTCCGCTAACAAAGGTTCGTGGTGTCCTTCTCCATCATTCAGCTCTTCTCTGTTCTTCTTCGGGTTCTTTGTCTTGTTTTTATTCTTTGCGCTCTCGCGACCTGAAGAAGATGAACTGACAACCGAGTATATTCCACCGACAACGATCGCCATTCCAGCTAAAGCGCTCGCTACGGTACTAAAATCTAATCCTTCTGCGTTTACGTTTTGATGTTGCTTTTGTTCAAAAGCCGCCGCCGCCGACGCGCCCTCCCCACCCGCCGCACCAACCGCTCCAACCGTTTTCGTCGTCGTCGACGACGACGTCGATGTCGACGAAGAAGACGGAGCGATCCAGCCTCCGTCGGCTCTTGCCGGCAAGTGCGGTAAAACCGTAACTTTATCCATCCTCGGCGGCGCGTCTGTTCGATGCCCGCCTCCAGCGGTCGTCGAAGCGCGACTCCTCGCCGCCGTCGCCGCCGCGCTCGTCGTCGCCGCCGCGGCGGCAAAAGAAGGCGCCGACGACGAAGAAGACAGCGCGTTCCTTACCACCACCGGCAAGTGCGGCAAAACGTGCACTTTCTCCACTTTCGGCGGCGCGTCCGTTCGCACGCCCATCTCCTTCTTTCCCGCCACCACCACAGAAGTCTTCTTCTTCTTCTTCTTCACTCCTCCTCCTCCCGTTGTTGTTGTTGTTGTTGTTTTCGCAACACTTTTTCTCTTACTCTCCTTCACTGCTTTTGCACTCGTCGTCGTCGATGCTTTCTTCGTCGCTTTCGCGTACGCGCGTCTCCCCCCTCCCGCACACATTGCACCAGCAGCAGAAAAACCACCACCACCGAGAGTTTTTGAAGACGACGAGGAGGAGAAAAGCGCGACGATGCGTTTGGCCATCGTCATCATCGTCACCCCCGCATCAATCCGAGGACCGCCGCTCACTAAAGAGGAACTCCCAAAACCACCATTTCTTCTCCCGAAACGCATCATCATTATTACTCTAAAGTTCTCTCTTCTTCTCTTTTAGAAGAAAAAGAAATGTAAGCGCTTCTCTCTCTCTTTCTCTCTCTCTGTGTTTTTAGAAAGCAACAACGCTCGCAGAAACTTTCTCTGTTTGTGGTCTTCTGAACGTGGCAGAGAGACACCACAAAAGAAAGAGTAATACTAATGATATGAGAAGAAGATGAAGGAAAGAATGAAGCGCTGTTTTGAAAAAAATTCTGTCCTTCTCTTTTTTTGTCTCTCTCTAAAAAAAAAAAATCTGACCAATTTCGTTTGTCTCTTCTTCTTCTGCTTTTTATTCTTCTGCAACAAGCGTGTGAAAAATATAAAATTCTCTTCCCTCGAAAAAAAACAACATTTTCTTCTCTCGTGTGTTTTTTATCATCAGTACACCACAAATCACTCAAATCAAAAAAGAAAGAGAACAAAAACACCTAAAGAGAGAGAGAGAGAGAGCGAGCGCAGCAGATGCGTGGAAAAAGGAGGAAGAGCTTTGCCTTTGGCCATAAGTAAGGGTTGTCTTTCCTCGTCGTCGTTTGAAGAAGAATAAAGCTCTGCGCGTGTATATATATAATACTATAAAATGATGAAGAAGTTTTTCCTCCGTCGCGTGGACGGGAGCAAAAAAATGAAGACGAATTTACGAATTTGTTTACCGGAGAAGTGCAACGTCTCTT
>Ga0209305_1002270_pt1 | contig 11406 bp, 5 predicted proteins | sample COGITO_mtgs_1103_FD_184792 | JGI IMG/M metagenome (GOLD analysis project Ga0209305, IMG submission 184792) | Pelagic marine microbial communities from North Sea - COGITO_mtgs_110321 (SPAdes) (version 2) | ecosystem: Environmental > Aquatic > Marine > Epipelagic ...
TCGACGCTGTACTTATGATTCTGAAGATACATGATTGGCACGCCCGGGATTTTCCGTAACCTTCGTTTCAAATCCGTATCGCACGTGGCCACGACGTAACATCTGTGTTTCCTGCACCTGTCCACGATGCAGTCGTCCGCGTACGTCCCTCGGTGCATGCACGGTAATTTTACGAACCTCGGGTCTTTCGCCACTCTCAGCGCGACGCGATATTTCGTCCCGAGTTTCTCCAACTCCCCAATCACGCAATCCGTCACGTGTGGGACGCAATTCGCGTATAAACAATCCATCATCCCTTTCACTAAATCGATTTTATTCTTGATGGAGAAATTGATAAAGTTTGTGTCCACTAAAACCGAGTACGGTGGTTTAATCGACGCGTTGTGTTCGTTGAACATGTGCGAAGAGACCGCTTCGATGCGTTTGATTTTCATCTCGTTTTCCTTCGATTTGAATTGGTTTTTACTCCTGTGACTCTCTTGTCCACCACTGTTCATTCGCGTTTGCTGCTTGGCGTCTTTTGGGTTCAAAAGGCGTTTGGTCAGCGCGAACTTTTTCGTCTTGCGGACGTTTTTGCCCATCGTTTACGCGCGCTTTCTTTCTCTTTTTGTGTGAGGAATGTGGCGGCTGCTGAATTGGAAAAAACGAACGAAGTTTCCTCACTCGTGTTCTTTTGCACTCCTCCTTTAGGCGCACACGCGACTTTTACTAAAAGCTTACCAAAAGCAGGGAAAAGAGAAAAAGGTGATGAAAGTTTTTTTAGACGTGGCGGCGGACCAAACGCCGCTGGGTCGAATCACCGTCGTCCTCAGAGACGACGTCTGTCCGAAGACGTGCGAGAATTTCCGACGGCTGTGCGTCGATCATCATCTTCGAGGAGGAGGTGAAACGACGACGAATAACAACAATAACTACAACGCAGAATTCAAAGGTGGGTTTAAGAACTCCACGTTTCACCGAATAATACCGAATTTCATGTGCCAAGGCGGCGATTTTACCAACAACGACGGAACCGGTGGGAAATCGATTTACGGGAAGACGTTTCCGGACGAAAACTTCATCTTGAAGCATTCCGGACCGGGCGTCGTCTCCATGGCGAACTCGGGGCCGAACACGAACGGGAGCCAATTTTTTCTCTGCACTTCGAAAACGCAATGGTTGGACGGGAAACACGTGGTTTTTGGACAAGTGACGAAGTCTGGGATGGAAGTGGTGAGGAAGATGGAAACGTTCGGCTCGAAATCGGGAAAGACGTCGAAAGTCATACGCGTGATGGAATGCGGCGAAATCGACGAACAGTTGGAGAAGGACGAAGATATGGGAGACGACGACGCGGTGAAGACGAAGAAGCGGGTGGATTTAGCCGAGGCGAAGAAGATGGAAGATCAGTTTCGGGAGGAGAGGGAGAACGACGAGAGAGCCAAGGCGGCGCGGAGGATGATGAGCGAGATGAAGAACGAAGAGAATACGAATCGGGAGAACCACGACGACGGTTTTGATCAACTCGAAGTGACGTTGAGCGCGGCGCCGGATTTAGATAAAATGACCGCGAAGCAAAGGAAATTGTACGAGTTACGGCAACGGATGAACCTCGGGAGGACGTTGAATCACAGCGCGGTTTTAGACGAGAAGAAACGAGAGGATAATCCAGACGAGTACGCCGAGCAAGCGAGACGGAAACAAATAGAACAAGTGAAGCATAGACGCGAAGAGGAAGCGAAATTAAAAGGCGTGGACCCGGGGAAGTATCTGTTGACGCAGACCGCGGAACAAGTCGAACGGATAAAGAAGAAGCCGAAATTTGAGGACAAAAATCCGCACAATCGATTCGCTCAAGAAAAACAAGCCATTCGGTACGAACGAAACGTGAACGATATTAAAGTATCCGAGGAAGAGTACGAAAAAAAGAAACTTCAATCGGCTGAGTTTTATCGAGACGCGGATTCGTTGTTATACGGTACCGATAAGGCGAGCAAAGAAGGCATCGAAAAGTTGCAAAAGTTTATGAAGGAAAGAGACGAGAAGAGAAGGAAACGGGTCGTGGCGGAGAAGATTAAAGATTCCAAAGGGGATGGGATTAACGATGGGAACTCCAAGTTTAACGCGAAATTGGATCGACACTACGGGAAGTACACGAAGGAGATTAAAGCGAATCTTGAAAGAGGGACGGCATTGCCGGACCATTAATTTCACGATGATGATCAAGAAGAAGGTTTGTGCTTCGCGTTCGTTTTTTTTCTTTCTTCTCTCGTCTTTTTGTTTTTTGTGCATGCGTACCAGCTTAAAGCCCTTAGGCCACGGGTCGCGAGTTAAACCGTTATGCAAAATCGAACTCAGACGAATAGTAACAGAGCGGCGGAGCCTTTAGTTATGGGCGCGCTGTCTAACTGTCCGTCGACATTTTTTTTCTTCTTTTTGTTTTTGTTCTTCTTGGTTTATTATCGATTCTGACCATTCTCGCTCTAAAAACTTTACATTTATTAAAATACACAGAGAAGAGAATATGCATCATTCGTAGTAGTCATCATTCATTGCAGTAAAAATAGACGAGCGTCCCAGTACATGTATTATATGAGTAGTGCTTTCTAATTCATTTAGGCCCATATCCACCACCCCCGGGCGTTTCGATTCTCAAAACATCGCCCGCGTCGACGTTGATGGACACTTTCCCGCCGATGACTTCAAAGTCTTCACTCCCTTTCCTCTTGAGTAGATTTCTTCCTTTCGCACCGTCGTGACCACCACCCAACCCTCGCGGATTCCTCTCGCGTCGTTCACTCAACACGTTCGCCACGAGCGGTTTGAGAAACGTAAACTCTCTGACTAATCCATCGCCGCCTTTGTTCTTACCTTCGCCGCCAGAACCTTGCCTCAACGCGAACGTATTTACGAGCACAGGGTATCGACGTTCGAGGATTTCCACGTCCGTGATGCGCGTGTTGGTCATGTGCGTTTGCGTACCGCTCGCACCGACAAAGTCTGGACCCGCACCGGCACCACCACCGATGGTTTCGTAATAGCCAAACGTTTCGTCTCCAAAGGTGAAGTTATTCATGCATCCTTGCGAATTCGCCGCCGCTTCGAAAGCTTCGAAAATGACATCGGTGACTCGTTGCGAAGTTAAGACGTTGCCACCGACGACAGCGGCAGTCGATGACGGGGACAAGAAGCACCCGTCTGGGATTCGAACGTCGACTGGCGCTAAACAGCCTTGATTCAGTGGGATCGGTTCATCTACGATACATCGCAAGGCATAGATCACCGCGGCAACGGTAACCGCCGGTGGAGCGTTCCAGTTTCCCACAACTTCTGGAGCAGTTCCCGCGAAATCAAAAATGGCCGAGCCGTCTTTGGCGTTCAGCGTCAGTGAAAGTTTAATTTCAGAACCGTCGTCCATGAAATCAGACGCCTCAACCGTCACCGTCTCGCTTCGAGTATCGTTTCTTTTCGCAAGAATCTTACTCGCAAACGCTTTTAATGTTTCACGGACGGCTAGTTCGGCGTTCATTTGCACGAAACGCATGTACTCTCTCGTTTCCTTTGTCCCAGAATCCCGCATTAACTCGCGAATCAATTGAATCCCTCGCGCGTTGGCTGCAACTTGCGCGCGCAAATCGTTCAAATTGTCCTCAATCTTTCTCGATTTGCCTTCTTTCAATATCTTCACCAAACCTTCCTCGTCGTACACGCCTTTCTTTAATATCTTGAAAGATTCAATTGCCACGCCTTCTTCACTCAACTTTGTTGAAAACGGCGGCATAGAACCCGGCGTAGCCCCGCCAACATCCGCGTGATGCCCTCGCGACGCGACGAGAAACTCCAACTTGTTTCCTTTGAAGAACACGGGGGTGACAACGGTAATGTCCGGTAAATGCGAACCACCCGAGCAAGGGTGGTTGGTGACAAGCACGTCGCCGTCTTGTAAATCGCCTTTCAAATGTTTCAGCTGCCAAGAAACAGTTGAGGACATTGCGCCCAAATGAACGGGCACGTGCGGCGCGTTGGCGACCAACCCTCCGCTCGGCGAGAAAATCGCACACGAAAAATCCAAACGCTCTTTGATGTTGGTAGATACCGCCGTGCGTTGTAAAGTGCGTCCCATTTGCTCTGCGATACCCATGAATCGATTGTTGTATAACGAAACGAGCACAGGATCGGCGATTTTTTTCGAGAACGCAACTTCGTCGAAGTCGTCGTCGTCCTCATCAACCCCTAATTCAAAAGAAGCTTTTTTGCTCGAAGAGGAAGATTTTGATGATGACATTCCATCGACGGTAATCTCGAGATCGCCCGCACTTGTGACCAACGCGACGCACTCGGATTCGATGACGCACGTGGATGTGCCGTTCATAATTATAGCCGGTCCAACGATTTCATCTCGCGGGAATAGATCGAGCAATTCGTACACCGGCGTTTCGGTCCATCCGTTCTCGCCTTCAAAGTACGTCTTTGTTTGCGATTTCTCTCGCTGCTCTAAGCTTCTGGTGCTGCTATTCTTTTGCATTTCTTGACGTGTTTCTTCTCCTTCAGAAACTAATAAATTCACTTCGGATTTCGCAACGCCTCTCACGCGAACGTCATCGACGATTGCTTCGCGATTTTCCATCACGAATCCGTACTCCGCGCGAAAGCGGTCTCGAAATTCATCCATGAACGAACGCGAAGGGTTGGATTTTTTCGATGGCTCTTTAATCATCATCGGAGCGTCCGTGCCTTCAAAGCGCATGTTCAAATATAGTTCTGTTTCGATGACGTCTCTGGTAAACCCTTCTTCTTCGACTAATTCTCGCGTGACGACTTCGCGAAGCTCGTCGGCAGTCTTTTCGAATAACTTTTCGTTCTCTTTGGAATACGCCGCGAAGCACGCGGTTTGTTTTTCTCGAACGACATCGGCTAAACCCATACCAAAAGCGCTCAATATTCCTGAGTATTTGTGAACTTTGACGGATCGAATGCCTAACGCTTTCGCCACCGCGCATGCGTGTTGTGGACCAGCACCACCAAAGGCGGATAAAATATGCTTAGACGTTTCAAACCCCTTCGATTCGGTAATTTCTCGAATCGGGCGGCACATGGCCTCGTTCGCGACGCGAAGGAAACCTAATGCGACCTCTTCGGTCGATAAATCTATGTGACTGCTGCTGCTATTACTATTGCTATTTTCTATTTCGCGCTCGCGAAACCAAGCGTTGATTTCATCTCGCAACTGTTCAAATTTTGCCACCGACGCCGCTCGATCGAGCGGCTCATTCTCATCCGGACCGAAAATTTTTGGAAAGTATTCCGGTAGCACTCGTCCCAAAACGACATTCGCATCTGTGACTGCTAACTCGCCGCCTTTTCTATAACATGCCGGTCCAGGTTCACTGCCAACACTTTCCGGACCAACTTGGAACCCTCCGGCGAAGAATTTCAGTTTACTCCCTCCGCCCGCGGCTACGGTGGAAATGTCAAGTTGCGGACACTGCACGACGACACCTGCGGTGACGGTTTCGGTAACGTGCTCGTACCCTTGTTTCGGATCGTATCGTGAAACGTCCGTGGACGTACCACCCATATCAAACCCAATTACGGATTCTATTTTTTCGTCATCTTCTTCGTTCGGATTACTACAACTACTACTTTCCTCCGTCGCCGTGCGAGCGTACCCGACAACTCCTCCCGCTGGTCCGCTCAGAATCGCTTTATACCCACAAAATCTATCCGCAGACGTCATACCTCCGTCGCTTTGCATGAACAACACCGGAACATCTCGCATTAACCCGTCATCAAACCCTTCCACAAACGTCTTCACGTACTCTTTGATCTTTGGCGTCAAGTAGGCATCCACGGCAGCGGTGTGTCCTCTCGGCACCGCCCTCGCCATCGGCGTCAACGCGGACGACAACGAAATTTGCTCGAAACCAAGTTCCTCGGCTAATTCACCAATCATAATTTCGTGTTCTGGATACGCGTACGAGTGCATCAAAACTACCGCCACGGAGGTGAACCCATCCTTTTTCGCCTCCAAAAGCGATTGCCGTAAACTCTCCACGTTTAATTTTTCCACGATTTCAATCTCCTCGTTTGTTTTCACTCTAGCCATATCAACCACCTCGTTCCCTTTTCTATAATAGAATTCTCCATCTCCACTCATCGTCGAACATCGAACCGGTCTCACCCTTTCCTCCGCCTCGATGCCTCTTTCGGCTAAACTCGCCGGCCGCCTCGCGTCCAACTTGAAGATCTCCGGTCTCGCTTGGTTCCCAACCGTGAGCAAATCTTTGAATCCTCGCGTGACGACGACGACAACTTTCGCTCCTTTCCTTTCCAGCAACGCGTTCGTCCCAACCGTCGTCCCCATCCGTACCGATTTAATCCTCGCGGTTGGCGTTTTCACCTCTCTCGGAATGCTTTCCTTCGTGATGATTTCCAACGCGCGTCGAATACCTTCCCGGGGTGCGGATTGATAATTCTTCGGGTCTTCCGATAAAAGTTTAATAGCCATCTTCTTCTTCGTTCCAGACTCTATGTATTCGCAGTAGACGTCCGTAAACGTCCCGCCTCGGTCGATGCAAAACGTCACGTCTCTCATTGTCATCGCGTTCTTGTTATCCGCTTCAAGTTGTGCTCCGTTTTGTGCGCACGAACACGGCTTCATCGATGATGCTCTCTTCGACGCATTTTGTCGCGTTTTGGTCGTTACATATCTGTGAAGATGGTGCTTCCATCTGAACATCGTCGGAGCGCACGATTTGTGCGCCGCGGAGGACGTTTTCATCTCTCTCTCTTTCGTTTTGTTGCGGATGAAAGAATGAAGAGCGAGAGAGTTTGGAAAAGCAATTTAGGTGATTTTGAGTCGAATGTATCTTCTGCGCTTTACCGCGTCTGCGTGTCTCTCTCTTTGGTATCTTTTTATTACAAGATTTACGATGATGATGATGATGATGACTACGTTTCGTGTAGTACTCCATGCTCGTATCGCCAACCGTTTGGTAGAGGGCAGTTGTTGTCGAGAAGGTATTGTAAACACTCGGGTTGGTTGTTCTTGTGCGCTTCTCGTACGGCTCGCGAGTCCCACGGCGCTTTGGCGGTTTCGTGTAAGTACTTCAAACAGTCTAAGTGGCCGTTTTCGGCTGCATATGCACACGCATCTTCGTCATATTCATCAAATTTACGCTCAACAAGGTATTCGAGTATGTGAAGATGACCATTTCCAGCCGCCCAATAGGCAGTATACTCATCCCAAGGCGCTTTCGCTTCTTCGCGTAAGTATTTGAGTACCTCGAGATGACCGTTTCCGGCAGCTTCTGCACACGCCCACGCATCGATAGGACACTCATTTGCAACGCAATACTTTACCATTTCCAGATTATCACGATGTGCGGCCGTTCTAATCGTCCATGAATCCCACTCACACTTTTTCTCCTCTCGCGCCCACTTGAGCAACTCGAGTTTATTCGTCCAAGCAACTTTACTGCAGAAATATGGTTCGTCCATCCTTAGGCCGTATATTCGCGGATAATGCTCCCACGCAACTTCCAAAGTCGATATCGACGACATCTCTTGAACTTTAAACTCCTCTCTCAACTCCCCCTTGCGAGACGATCTCTTAATCAACTTTCTCGTCTCCGTATTCACTCCATACAAGAATTTGAGATCCGTTTGATTCAATCTCGGAAGAATGTGTGTGAAACAAATATCGTCGCACTTCACGATCACATCCCACAAAGAATCTCTCTCCCCCATCCGTCTTTTCTGCGCTCGCGTCGAAATCGCTTTCGACGACATCGCAACAAAAAACGCGTCGTCTTCGTCGTCGTGTCTCTCTCGACGGGGCTTTAACAAAACGAACGAGATGATAAAAAAAAATGACACAAAAACGCGTTGACTGCCTAAATTAGATACAAAAAAATACGCGGAGAAAGAGTCAAACGACGAGAGGTTTTTATTGAAGAGAGAGCAAGAGTACGAGACGCGCATGACGACGATTCAGACGACGGCTGTTACCGTCAACGATAGAACAGATGTGGAAGGCGGCTGTTCGAGTGGCCCTTATGCGCGAAAGAATGATAATGGCAACATCGTCGGGAAACGGGCGCTTAGTGCTTTTTCGAGATCCTCCTCCTCCTGTTCTGCGCACCACCATCATCCGCGCGAGGAATCCGCGCGAGACATCGTCCGGCGCAAACGCGAAACGTTTTTAGCGCAAATGGCCGTCGATGTGAGGAAAGAAGAAATCGATAAGCTCGAGAAACGCGCCGCGCAAAGAGAAGAGGCGTTGCGGAACGCGGAGAGGATGCTCGAGGAGGATAAAAAACGTTTCGATTTATTTTTGAAAGAAAACGACGAGCGGGTGCGAGAGGCGACGAAAAGAGCGGAGAAAGAGGCGAAGAAGAAGAGGGAGAAGGCGAACGAGGTGAAGCGGTTGAACGGTGAAATCGCGACGGCGCGATTGGATTTAGGGAGGAGAGAGGATAAGTTGGAGGAGTGCGAAGAGTATTTGAGATTTTTGGACGGGTTGACGCCGAAAGAGTGGTTGGCGGAGTTTAGGGAGGTTGCGGACGACGGTGAGATTGGGTTGGAAAGTGAAGATGGAGCGGCAGAGGAAAAGAATGAAGGAGGAGGAGATGAAGACGAACTAGAAAAGAATAAACCGGTGCCGATGTATTTTACGCATCCGAAACAGCTTTTGGATGTGTTTGCAAAATTGGAGGAGGAAAATTTAACGCTCATAAGCGAGGCGCAGGATATCGAAGATCAACTCGAACGAGATACGGAGAAAAGAGCAAAGGAGCTGAGTCAGATGGAAATTGAGAGTCGAGGAAACCAAATGGAGATTACCAGGCTGCGAGAAGCGATTGTGGAGGAGATGCAGAAGAAAAAAGCGTATGGTCTGGAATCTTCTTCTGCTTCTTCTGCTTCTGCTTCGACGTCCTTGTCCTCACCTTCGCCCGAACAAGAGTTGGCAAAACTGACCGAGAAAGTGAGAGAGGTGTACGAAAGCGTGGTTACTACAGAGACAAAAGCTTCTTCTATCGAAGCGGTCGATATGTTGAGGGAAATTGAAGAGACGCTCGAGCGATACTTTGTCGAGATTGAAAAAATGCCCAAAGACGTCGTCGCCGAGCGCGAACGCAAGATAGAAAAAGAACGACGACACAGAAATCGAGAGTTGAAGATGCAGCAACAAAAAGCCGAGCAAGAGTTGCGATTGAAGAAAACTTTAGAGAGAGCTGCCTCGCCTGCGAGAAAAAAGCCAAACGGGAAACCCGTCATGTTCCGCTCGCGTTTACGAGAGGAGAAAAAAGAAATGCAACAAAATAGTAATCATATTCCGAAAGAGCGCGAAGCGGAGATAGAATTGAAAGCGTTTCTGAATCGTGAGTTTTGAATAACACTCGTTTACATTTACACGCGTGCATTACGTTACATATACTATGCATATACTATCTACTCTAAAACGGCAAGCTCGGAAGTTTATCGCTCATGTCGTACAACGACACGCAAATTTCTAAGGCGATCAAAACTATAATCGTCCACTCCAAGAAGTCGCTCTTTCTATTCTGCAAAATCTCCAAATAGAACTTCACTTGCGTTTGAATCAAGTTCAACTTGTAATCCAAATCCTGGAACCGATCTTCCAATTCGAAATCTTGTCTCAATCCTTCCCAAACGATGTTATACTGCGCGTATTGCCACGCCGTGTCCGATCTTCCCAACAAACCTAACCTGGTGATCAATTCCGTCAACGTGTTGTTATTTTCCGCGACTAACGAAAACAATCGTTTCTTGGAAATGTTCAAATCTCCGGTCAATTCGGTACTCTTATTCAGTTTCGAGAAGATCTCAACCATCGCGTCAACTTTGTGTTCGTAGTGCTCCAACGCCACCGTTTGCGCCAACACCGCGCTAATGACACTAATGTTGTTCACGTCTAACCGCTTCAGAACAATGTGATCGGATTCTAATTTTGCCCACTCGTCTAACCGTGGCGATACCTTCACTAAATAATCTTCTTTCATCGGGTAAGCCAACGGCGATTCGACAAAGTTTCTCGTCAATTCCAAACACTCCTCGCGTTCCTGCGCGCCGACGTTATAAAAAACCACCGAACCGAATTTGAAAACAACCATGTATCGCATCAAATCCGTGCTCGGAATACCGACTCCTCTTTGAGACGGTGATGTTGTCGTTGTTGTAGCTGCTGCTGTCGCTGTCGTCGTCTCCTCTGCGCTCGTGGACGTTTCCATATCTTTCTGTTCCAAAATATGCTCACCATTCTCTCCCTTAAGAACGCCTTTCTTCCTCTTATTCAACACCTCCTCCGCCGCTTCCCTTAAACTCGCCAACGTGTTCAGCTTTCTCTCGTCGTTAACATTACTACTACTACTACTACTACTACTACTACTACTACTACTACTACTACTACTACTAACACTGTTCACTAAATGACTAACGCTGCTGTTACCGCCAACACCGCCCGACGCTAACTCCACCGACCGTCTCGCGGCTAACCGAATCACCACGCACTCTCTGGTAAACTCCTTCGGGTACGTCGGCAACTCCCTCGCCAAGCGCCGAAAGTCCACCGTCGATCCTAAATAATACGCTCGAACCGGTAACGAGTAATCGAATCGACTCAAAGGACTATTACCGCTATTACTCGCGGCGGCGGCGGTATTCCTATATTCTTCTCTGGCGGCGGGGTTATTCAAAACGTTCCCATTCTCATCGTAACGCACGTCCTCCTCCCCAATATCTTCTAATTCCCTCTCTCGTTCCACCTCGGCCACGGCGGCGTTCCACGCCGCGTCTTCGATGGAATCAAACACCCCCGGAATCGTCGGTGGATTTAAGTCCAATTTTTTCGTCTGTCTTCTCGTCATCGAATTCGTCGTCGCATTATTCGAAGCAGAAGAGGAAGAAGAAGAAGAACTCGCATTCGTCGTCGTCCCAACGACCGCGCCGGTTTTCAGCGTCTTCTTCTTCCTCGCGACGACCGAGGACGCGTCGGCGGCGGCGGCAAAACTCCTCCCCAAACCAAACAAAGGCATCTGGTGGTCACGCAAGTCTCCCCTTTTTTTGACGTCGTTGCACATTCTTTCATCTGCGCACGACAAAGCGTACACAGTAGTATTGCTCCTCGGAGCGAAAGAAGACGAAGAAGACGAACTGAATAATGCGTTGGTGTTCCTTCTTCTCAGCAACCGAAGCGCGATCCTCGAAAAAGCGCCTCTCTTAAAAAGTCTTCCAGACAAAGACATTGTTTAACGTGATTGTGTTTTATATCTTCTTTTTTGTGTGGAAAACTCCTTTTTCTCGCATTTTTTTTTGGAGGAAATTCAACACAAAAAAGAAAGGGCGGCTTGTTGGACGAGAGATCGAAATTAAGAATTAAGAGAGAGAGAGAAAAGCAACGCACAC
>Ga0209305_1002278_pt1 | contig 11364 bp, 9 predicted proteins | sample COGITO_mtgs_1103_FD_184792 | JGI IMG/M metagenome (GOLD analysis project Ga0209305, IMG submission 184792) | Pelagic marine microbial communities from North Sea - COGITO_mtgs_110321 (SPAdes) (version 2) | ecosystem: Environmental > Aquatic > Marine > Epipelagic ...
TTCCTTGTTGATTGTGTCCACATAAACCAAGGCAGGATATTTTTCTCTATCATCCTTTGGAGGTCTTATTTTCCCATGAATCTCATCGCCTTTTCTTAGGCTGAATTTTCGTACTTGGCTTGGTGAGACGTATATATCATCTGGTCCAGTTAAGTAAGACCCTTCAGGAGATCTTAAAAATCCAAAACCATCATTTAAAATCTCTAAAACACCACCACCATATATATCGACACCTTCTTTAGCTTGCTGTTTAAAAATTCTAAAAATAATTTCTTGTTTTTTAAGCCGCCCAACATCTTCAATGCCAAGGCCTTCAGCTATTTCAACCAATTCATTGATTGGTTTAATTTTCATTTCTCTAAGATTCATAAATTAATACCTATTTGTTTTGTGGGAGGAGTAGAAAGAATTTTGGTTTTTAGTGGCCCCTTAGGCCTGAGATGAGAAAATGATAGAGTGTTTTCTCACAAGATGCAAAGTTTTAAACTTCTGATTCTATAAATTCCTCCAATTGCTGTTTACTAATAGCGCCGATTTGCGTTGCTGAAACTTCACCATTTTTAAAAATTAATAAGGTTGGTATAGATCTCACTCCAAATTGCACAGCAATTTCTTGGTTACTATCTACGTCCATTTTGCAAACCTTAACCGAACCAACCACTGTATCTGCAACTTCTGCAACTGTTGGGGCTAATTGCTTGCAAGGGCCACACCACTCAGCCCAAAAATCTACTAGCACTGGAATATCAGACTCAATGACCTCTTGATTAAAATTTGCTGCTGTAATCTCTTTGACATTGTCACTCATGTATTTAACTCCGATGCTATTTGTTTTGCTGCGTATGTGAGAATTGCATCTGCTCCTGCTCTTTTGCAACACACAAGGGATTCTAACATAACATTTTTATCTAGCCACCCTTTCTCAATGCTAAGAGTCAGCATGGAATACTCTCCGCTGACTTGATAGACAAATGTAGGTAACTGAAACTTAGATTTAATTGCATGAACAACATCCAGATATGCTGTGCCAGGTTTAATCATTACGATATCCGCGCCTTCATCAATATCCATCTCAACTTCATGAAGAGCCTCATCAATATTTGAAAAATTCATTTGATATGTTTTCTTTGAGCTATTGCCTAAATTTGCAGCCGAGCCAACAGCATCTCTAAAAGGACCATAAAAACTAGAAGCATATTTTGCCGCATAGGACAAAATAATAGTGTCAGTAAAATTATTAGATTCAAGAGAATCTCGAATAGCTTTTACTCTTCCATCCATCATGTCCGAGGGAGCAATAATATCTGCTCCAGCCTCTGCAAGAATAAGAGCTTGCTGCGCCAAAAGCTTAAGGGTCTCGTCATTGTTGATCTGTCCATCAATTAACAGTCCATCATGACCATGATCTGTGTAAGGATCCAGAGCAACATCTGCTATAGAAATAATTTCTGGAAATCTTTGCTTAATACCTTGCAAGGCGTTGTAAACAATATTGGTTTGATCAAACGCATGGGAAGCCTCAGGATTTTTTTTATCAGGATGAATTGCTGGAAACATTGCAATTGCTTTGATGCCAAGTTCTAAAAGCTCTTCAGTCTCTGCATATAGGGAATCTAAGTTATGTCTATAGATTCCTGGCATCGATGGTATATCAATCTGAGATTCTTTTTGATCTGCAATAAACAATGGTTGAATTAGGTCATCAGAAGATAATTTATTCTCAGCAACTAAATCGCGCAAAAAGCTTTTTGAGCGAGAGCGACGAAGTCTAGTTGTTGGGAATATTCTGTTAGCCATGTTTAATCTGTGATTGCACCCTTAGAAGCTGATTGCACTGTGCGCTTATATTTTGCTAGTACCCCACTTTTTGGGGACGAATTATTATTTTTCCAGTTATTTTTTCTTAGCTCCATCTCATCATCGGTGATATTAAGATTTAGAATATCTTGATTTGCATCAATAACAATCTCATCGCCATCTTTTATTAGCGCTATTGGGCCACCCAATTCAGCTTCTGGGCTAATATGACCAACCACAAAACCATGCGTGCCCCCAGAGAACCTTCCATCAGTAATAAAAGCAACGCTATCCCCAAGTCCTTGACCCATAATTGCAGAAGTTGGCTTTAACATTTCTCTCATACCAGGCCCCCCTTGAGGTCCCTCATACCTTATAACCACAACGTCTCCAGCATTAATAGATTTAGAAAGAATTGCGTCCATGCCTTCCTCTTCAGAATCAAACACTCTAGCTGTTCCAGTAAACAGCGTGCCTTCTTTGCCTGTGATTTTGGCAACTGCTCCTTCTGGTGCCAAATTACCAAAAAGGATTCTAAGATGACTAGAGTCCTTGATTGGATTTTCGGGAGAAAGAATAATTTTTTGATTATCAGGATAAGGATCAATCTCAGCTAAATTTTCTTCTAAAGTTTTTCCAGTAACTGTTAAACAGTCGCCATGAAGAAGGCCGCTTGCAAGCATAGTTTTCATCATTGGGGCAATCCCACCAATCGCGTTAAGCTCTGACATGAAGTGACTTCCAAAAGGTTTAATGTCTGCTAAAACAGGAATTTTTTTACCGATCCTGGTGAAATCAGAAAGCTCAAGGTCGACACCAATAGAATGAGCCATAGCTAATAAATGTAACACTGCATTAGTAGATCCGCCCAAAGCTATGGTGACAGCAATAGAATTTTCAAATGCCTTTTTGGTCATAATATCGCTTGGCTTGATGTCTAAATCCAATAAATTTGCTATGGCTGCGCCAGCATTTTGACAATCTGATTTTTTGTCCAAAGATACTGCGTCTTGACTACTACTGCCAGGCAAACTCATACCCAAAGCTTCAATGGCAGAAGCCATGGTATTTGCTGTATACATACCGCCACATGAGCCTGGACCTTTGACAGAAATTTTTTCCACTGCAATAAGCTCTTCTTCTGAGATAGAGCCCTTGGCATATTCGCCGACTTTTTCACAGACAGTAACATAATCTGTATTGGCTGAGCTCGGCTGGATTGATCCGCCATAAATAAATATTGATGGTCTATTTAGCCTTGCAAGACCAATTATAGCCCCGGGCATATTCTTATCACATCCGCCGATTGCAACAACGCCATCATAACCGAGACAACCCACCACTGTTTCAATAGAATCTGCAATTACCTCTCTAGAAACAAGGGAATATTTCATTCCCTGAGTTCCCATAGAAATGCCATCTGAAACTGTAATTGTATTAAAAAGAACGCCTTTACATCCCGAAGCATCGATCGAAGTTTCTACAAGCTCAGCCAGCTCATTAATGTGCATATTGCAGGGAGTGACTTTTGACCAGGTAGACGCTATTCCGACCAAAGGTTTGGAAAAATCTGCAGTCTCAAAGCCAACTCCTCGAAGCATGGAGCGTGAGGCTGCCTGATGGGGGCCATCCACTAAATTTTTTGAAAATTTTCTATTAGGCATATTTAGACTGTTGAATACTTTAAGGCAGCATTTAATAATTTATCAGTATAGTCTTGTTCGGGATTAGAGAAAACTTCATCTGCAGGCCCAGACTCTACAATGACACCGTTTTGCATTACAAAGATATAATCCGACATTGAGCGAACTACCTTTAAATCATGGCTAATAAATAAATAAGTTAGCTGAAATTTTTCTTGTAGTTTCTTTAGCAATTCAATAACTTGTATCTGAATGGATCGATCTAGGGCTGATGTTGGCTCATCCAATATCATAAATGCTGGATTTAAAATCAATGATCTGGCAATCGCAACCCTTTGACGTTGGCCACCTGAAAATTCATGAGGATATTTGAATCTGTGATCAGGGTTAATCTCTACAGCATTTAAGCAATCACTAATTCGCTCTTCTTTTTCTTTCGCATTAAGTGAAAAATGAACATCTAAGCCCTCTCCAACTATTTCACCAATTGTCATTCGAGGTGATAAAGAGCCATAAGGATCCTGAAAAATTATTTGAATATCTTTTTTTAATAGCTTGGACTCTTTAGGATTCAAGGCTCCAATATCATTGCCCTGGTACTCCACAGAACCATCGTAATTAATCAATCCTGCTAAAGCCTTTCCAAGAGTTGACTTACCAGACCCTGACTCTCCAACTAAACCAATGGTTGAATTCTTTGGAATTGAAAAATTTACATCTTTTACTGCATGAAAAAAATCTTTCTTAAATAGCTTAGTTTTAGGCAACGGGTAAAATACATTAAGATCTCTTACAGAAATGATAGGTAGCTCAGGGGCCATCATTTCTTTTTTGGCTGAAGGCTCAGCATTAATTAATTTTTGAGTGTACTCATGTTGAGGGTTTGCAAAGACTTCATGAGTTACCCCTTGCTCAACTACCTCGCCTTCCTGCATCACAGTAATAGTGTCAGAAAATTTTTCAATGAGGCCAAGGTCATGGGTTATAAATAAAATGGACATCCCGATTTCATCTTTAAGCTTGGTCATCAAATCTAATATTTGAGCTTGAATAGTTACATCAAGAGCTGTTGTAGGCTCATCTGCAATCAAGAGCTTTGGTTTGTTAGCCAAAGCCATGGCAATCATAATTCTTTGCCTTTGGCCTCCAGATAATTCGTGAGGGTAGGAAGAGAACCTTCTATCCACTTCAGAAATTTCCACAAGAGACATTAAATTCTTTGCTTCTAAGATAGCCTCTGATTTAGGCTGAGCCTTATGCAGTTGAATAGATTCAATGATCTGATCGCCCACTCTGTGATATGGGTTTAGGGATGTCATAGGTTCTTGAAAAATCATAGCAATATCATTGCCACGAATCTCTCTAAGTTTTTTTGGTGATGCCTTAAGAACGTCCTCTCCATTGAATAAAATAGAGGATTCGGCAGAAAATTGAGCTTTCGGTTCAGGCAATAATCTCATTATCGACATGGCTGTCACTGATTTCCCTGAGCCAGATTCACCTACCAGTCCGGCTACCTGATTTTCTTCAATTGAAAGGTTTAAGTGTTTTACAGCCTCAAAATCAGACTTTCTAACCTTGAACTTTATTGATAAATCCGAAATTTTTAATAAGGGTTTCATTTTTTAAAATAAGTTTTATATACGTTAATAAGATCTAAAGCAGCCTCTTTTGAAGCTCTGAGGGCTGTCATGGTAACAAAACCATGAATTAGATGGGGATAATGTATGTGATCAACAGCATTTCCTGATTTAAAAATTTTTCTTGCATACTCCTCACCCTCATCTGATAAAGGGTCAAAACCAGCTGTAATAAGCAAAGTTTTAGGGAGCGGGTAAGAGTGTTCCTGCAAAAGATTGAAGCATGGGTCTGAAAGATTGTCTTGAGATTCATTAAGCTGCTTCCAAAACCATTGCATTACTTCGTGAGTTAAAAAATAACCTGTTGCAAAATCATCTTGAGATTTAGATGAGCAAGATGGATCCGTCATAGGATAAATCAAACATTGAGAGTGAGGAGCTTCCAAACTTTTTATGGCTCTGTAGGTAGATAGAGAAGCTGCTAAGTGTGCGCCAGCACTATCACCGCACAAGCTAACAGATGAAATAGCGCAGCCATTATTAGATGCTATCCACTCTAAGGCATAGTTTGCATCTTCCAATGCAGCAGGAAATTTATTTTCGGGTGAAAGTCTATATTCAAGTGAAAAAACAGTGGTTTGCATTGAAGATGCAAGTAGCCTGACCCACTGATGATGAGTCTCGATAGTTCCAATAACATACCCACCTCCATGAAAATACAGGATAGGAGAATCATGAATTTTTGTGTCTGGAGTATATTCTCTGAGAATTAAATCAATGTTATTGAAGGATATTATGTGATCACGAAAAGTCACTTGTGATCCAGGAAGCTGAATGCTCGGCAATGAGTCTTTTCGACCATCCAGTTTTTCTCTAATAGATTCTGCAGGCTCTGTTAAATTTAAAAGATTCGTCTCAAGAGATTGAAGCGCAAGTAAAATCTGTGTCTGATAATCTAAAATCTGGCCATTAACTAAAATTCTTTTTTGCAATGTTATAAGTTTTAAAAACCAGACAGGTAGAATAAAAAATATTTTTAAAATTAACTTAGTCATTACTTGAATCTACAAACATGAGCTTTAAGGTAAAAATTTTAGCGCGGAGGTACGACATCTCTTTTATACTTATGTAGCCATGATGATTTTTAAAAACTTATTATACTCATTTCTATTTATAGCTTGCTCAGTTAATGCTCAAAACCAATTTAATCAAAATAATATCTTAAAAGCTGAAGATGCATTTATTTTTAATGCGCAGTTAACTGATAATCTAATTAATGCATCCTGGCAGATCGCCGCAGAACATTATCTATACAAGGACTCAATTAAGGTTAGTATTAATAATGAGGCTATAGCGCATAAATTTATCTTGCTAGACGAATCTGTTATCAATGATGAATTTTTTGGAGAATCATTGGTTTTACAAAATACGCTAGTTATAAAGGCTGTCCATAACTCTATTGATCTACAAAATGCTACAATAACTATTGAATTTCAGGGGTGTGCTGCAGGAAAGTATTGCTACCCAAAACAACGAAAAAATATCTAAAAATCGTTTAAATTCTTTAAAAAAGCATATAAAATCTATAAAAATGAAAGTATTAGTAATCCATGGTCCTAATTTAAATCTTCTTGGAAGCAGAGAACCTGATGTTTATGGCTCTACTTCTCTAGATGAAATCAATGCAGGGTTAGAGCAGAAAGCCAAAGAAAATCACATTGAACTTGAATCATTTCAAAGCAATGCAGAGCATGAAATTGTTTCAAAAATTCAAGAGTCCATGAATAAAATTGCTTATATTATTATCAACCCTGGAGCTTTAACGCATACAAGCATAGCAATTAGAGATGCATTGCTCGGAATTGATATTTCTTTTTATGAGGTTCATATATCTAATATCTTCTCCCGTGAAGAATTTAGACATAAATCATATTTTTCAGACATTGCGAGTGGCGTAATTTGTGGCCTTGGGACTCTTGGGTATGAGCTAGCACTAAACCACATTATTGAGATTAATAAGGATTAAAAAATGGATATTAGAAAAATAAAGAAATTAATTGAGATGTTACAAGAATCTGATTTGATGGAGATTGAAGTCAAAGAAGGCGAAGAATCTGTTCGGATTGCTCGTGGCGGACAAATGATTAGTCACTCCAGTCAATTATCGCCACCAATAATTGAGACCGTTGCATCTCCTATTGCCACTGAAACTCTAGGAGCCTCAATCACCTCTCCAATAGTTGGCACCTTTTACAGAAAACCAGCGCCCGATAAACCTGCTTTTATAGAGGTTGGTGACCATGTAAATGTTGGTGATGTGGTTTGTATTATTGAGGCTATGAAAATGATGAATGAAATTAAATCAGAATTCAGCGGCACTGTGACCGCAATCAAAGTTGATGATGGTGAACCAGTAGAATTTGATCAGCAGCTAATAATCGTCGGGTAATGACTCAAAAAGTTTTAATAGCCAATCGGGGAGAGATTGCTTTGCGCGCTTTAAGAGCTTGCAAGGAATTGGATCTAAAAACCGTTGCAATATATTCAGCTGGCGATAAAGAACTAAAACATCTGAGGCTGGCAGATGAGACAGTCTGTGTAGGTCCCTCAAGTCCCATTGAAAGCTATCTTAATATCCCAGCAATCTTATCAGCTGCAGAGCTAACTGGAGCGGATGCCATTTATCCTGGCTATGGATTTCTAGCTGAGGATGCTGATTTTGCAGAAAAATGTGAGTCAAGTGGCTTTATATTTATAGGGCCGTCATCGTCTGTTATTAGGCAAATGGGCGATAAAATTACTGCAAAAGATCTAGCAGAGCAATCAAATATTCCTATAGTTCCAGGCTATAGAGGGGCTTTGCCTTCTGAAGAGCATGCTGTTAAAGAAGTTGCTGCTGGGGTTGGATATCCATTAATAATTAAAGCTTCTGCTGGTGGCGGTGGAAGAGGCATGCGAGTCGTTCAAGAGGAATCTGAGCTATGTTCTGCCATTCAATTAACGCAACAAGAAGCTAAAAATGCTTTCGGAAATGACACCTTATACCTTGAGAAATTTATACAGAATCCACGCCACATAGAAATCCAGATTGTTGCAGATGGAAAAGGAAAGGCTATCCACCTTGGCACAAGAGACTGCAGTATGCAGAGAAGGCATCAAAAGATCATTGAAGAAGCTCCTGCTCAAGATATTAACTCCATGGAATTAGAGAAAACTATGGAGGCTTGTCTAGATTTATGCAGAAGCCTTTCTTATTCTGGAGTCGGAACTATTGAATTTCTTTATGAAGATAATCAATTTTACTTTATTGAGATGAATACACGCATACAAGTTGAGCACCCTGTTTCTGAGATGATTACTGGATTTGACCTTGTTAAGGCGCAGTTAAAAATTGCTTTGGGCATCAAGATGGATCTCAATCAAGACGAGATAATTTTTAGAGGGCATGCCATCGAATGCAGAATTAATGCAGAAGATCCTGAGACTTTCGTTCCATCTCCCGGTCTTATTAATAAGATGCATCCTCCCGGAGGTTTTGGCGTGAGATTTGATTCTCATATCTACTCTGGCTACATAGTTCCGCCATATTACGATTCGTTGCTTGCAAAAATTATTACCACTGCAAATACGAGAGAATCATGCATCAAAAGAATGTTGAGTGCCTTGGATGAGTTTTTTGTAGATGGTATTAAAACAAACCATTCACTTCATCAAAAGTTACTGTCGGATGAAACCTTTTGCCAAAACAAACATGATATTAATTATTTAGAGGGGGTATTTTTATCCTCATGAGTGACCGCGATTACGACCCATCATTAATAGAAGCGGCTATTCAGAAATCTTGGAAAGAGGATGATGTTTATCGAGCTACCTCTTCTAGCAGCAAAGAAAAGTTTTATTGCCTATCTATGTTCCCCTATCCTTCTGGAAAATTACACATGGGTCATGTTAGAAACTACACAATTGGAGATGTCATATCTCGCTTCAAGAGATTGCAAGGCTATAACGTAATGCAGCCAATGGGATGGGATGCCTTTGGCTTGCCTGCTGAGAATGCTGCGATTGAGAATAATGTTTCTCCTAAAAAATGGACAAATGAAAACATAAAAAGCATGAAAGTTCAGCTTGATGCTTTGGGATTAAGTTACGACTGGAGCAGAGAACTGAATACATCAGCGCCGGATTACTTTCGCTGGGAACAATGGTTTTTTATTCAATTGCTAGAAGCTGGTCTTGTTGAAAGAAAAGAAGCCGAGGTAAATTGGGATCCAGTTGATCAGACTGTTTTGGCGAATGAGCAAGTTATTGACGGGAGGGGATGGCGTTCAGGCGCTGAAATAGAAAGAAAGAAAATTAATCAGTATTTCTTAAAGATTACAGAATACGCTGATGAGCTTTTAGATGGCCTCGAATCACTTGAAGATTGGCCCACACAAGTAAAACTAATGCAAAAAAATTGGATTGGAAAATCTAAGGGATTAAGTTTTAAATTTTCCATTGATCATACAGATGAAACTCTAGAAGTCTTTACAACTCGCCCCGATACTATTTTTGGTGCTACATATTGCGCCATAGCTGTTGATCATCCGCTAGCCTTAGAGCTAAGAAAAAGTCGTCCCAGCATTAATCAGTTTATTGAAGCTAATAAAGGTGCAAAAAAAACTGAGGCTGCAATAGCAAAACAAGAAAAAATTGGTATTGATACTGAGCTCAGAGCGATTCATCCCATAACCAATGCAGAAATTCCAATCTGGATTGCTAACTTTGTTTTGATGGAATATGGAACCGGTGCTGTTATGTGCGTACCAGGTCATGATCAAAGAGATTATGAATTTGCACAAAAATATCACTTACCAATAGTGCAGGTTGTGCAGACCAAATCTGGCGCAACAATTGAAGATCAAGCAGTGGAAGAAAAAGGTATCTTGATGAATTCACAAGAATATAACGGCCTCACATCTGATGCTGCTTTTGAAAAAATTTCTGAAACTTTAGCTGAGTCTTGTGATGGCGAAGTGAAAACAAATTATCGATTAAGAGATTGGGGAATTTCTAGACAAAGATATTGGGGCTGCCCTATCCCTATGATTCACTGCAAAGATTGTGGCAATCTACCAGTTCCCATTGAGGAATTACCAGTAGAGCTCCCAGAAATAGATGATATTACCTCTAAAGGGTTAAGTTTAAGCGGGTTTGCAGATTGGCAAGAAACATCCTGTCCTAAATGCTCCCAATCTGCCTTGAGAGAAACTGACACATTTGATACTTTTTTTGAAAGCTCATGGTATGCAGCAAGATTTGCATCTCAGCCGTCAGATAGCATGCTTGATTCTGAGGCAGATTATTGGCTCCCAGTTGATCATTACATTGGGGGAATTGAGCATGCGATATTACACTTACTCTATGCAAGATTTTTTAATTTACTACTAAGAGACCAAAAACTTATTCAGTCATCTGAGCCTTTTAAGAAACTTTTAACACAGGGCATGGTGTTATCAGATGCGTTTTATGCATTAGATGCAAATTCAAATCCTGAATGGGTTAACAAAGATCATGTAACAGAGAAAGATGGTCAGTTATCTCTGTCTGATGGCAGGGTCGTAGAAAAAGATGGTATGTCAAAAATGAGTAAATCTAAACTCAATGGCGTTGACCCCAACATAATGATTCAAAAGTATGGGGCAGATACCGTAAGGCTATACATGATGTTCACTTCTCCTCCTGAGCAATCACTAGAATGGTCGGATACAGCCATTGAAGGCTCATATAGATTTTTAAGAAAAGTATGGAATTTAACTGATGGCAGATCAATCTTTGCGGAACCCGAGCCCTTGTCTTTTAATGAGATGGAATTAGCACTTAGGCAAAAAAGTCACAAGACGTTAAAAAAAGTTACTCACGATTTCAGCCAAAGAAATTCATTTAATACAGCCATTGCAGCGGTTATGGAATTACTCAATGCAGTTCCAGAGACATTTAAGCAAGATACGGCAACAGTAAGTGAAAAATTTTGTCTTGATGAAGTGATTCGATTTACCTTAAAAATCCTCTCTCCAATCACCCCACACATTTCTTTGTATCTTTGGAAGCAATTTTCTAACTCAGATGGCAAGGATTTTGAACTGTCTTGGCCAAGGGTGAATGAAGAATTTTTAAAGCTGGAAAACTTTCAGTTGATCATTCAGGTTAATGGCAAGGTGAGAGGCAAAGAAAATATTTCTATTGATGAAACAGAAGAGTCCATTCAAGAAATAGCTATGGAGAATGAAAATGTTAAAAAAAGTCTCGCCAACACATCAATAAAAAAGGTAATCTATATCAAAGAAAAACTAATTAACTTTGTG
>Ga0209305_1002299_pt1 | contig 11297 bp, 9 predicted proteins | sample COGITO_mtgs_1103_FD_184792 | JGI IMG/M metagenome (GOLD analysis project Ga0209305, IMG submission 184792) | Pelagic marine microbial communities from North Sea - COGITO_mtgs_110321 (SPAdes) (version 2) | ecosystem: Environmental > Aquatic > Marine > Epipelagic ...
AAAGAAGAGGAAGAAAATCGACGTCGTCGTCGTCTTTCTTCTTCTTCTCTGAATGGAAAGGACACGTCTTCTGCCTTTTTTTTCGTCTTTGCATTCGAAGAAGAAGGTGGAGAGAAGTAATTTTGAGCGCTTCTGGTGCTGTAATGACTCGCAGAAGTGGTGGTAGAAGATGACGCGGACCCCGACGCGTGTGAGAGAAAGTAGTTTCTGCACACCGCGCGCAAAGAAGAAGAAGAAGAAGAAGAAGAAGAGCGTTTCATTGTTGTTGTGTCTCTGATGGGTCTGATGATTTGGTTTCGTGGTTGTGAGTGAGGCTTAAAAAAAAATTTCTCTCTTCGTTTGCTCTTCTCTCTTCTTCCTCATTAAATTAATATAAAATGGAAGAAAAACTTCTACCAGTGTGATGATACTATGATGAGCTTTATATACGCTTTCGCGGTGGAATTTTGTTGAGCGTCATAATCATCGCGCGAAGAAGACGAAAGAGTTTGTGTGCTCGTGGTGAATTCTCTCTCTGTCTGTCTCTCTGTCTGTCTGTCTGTCTGCGCGCGCGCGTGTGTTTCCTTCAAAGTCGTCTTTGAAATTTGTGAAAACATAATGTACCCGAACCAGAGACAACGCCCACAAAGAGGAGGAGGACGACAACAACAACAACAACCGTCTGCAAACCCACGGCAATCATCTGCTCCCGGACAGTCTTCTTCTTCTCCGTCTGCGTCTGCATTTGCCCGAGGCGTGGCTTTAATCAGCCCGAGAGGTATTCTCAATCAGTCCAGACGATTTTTCGATGACTATCAGAGACGACGAGAGAGAATCGGTTTTGGACGACAACCGAGGTATCGTCCTTTGTTGGCGAGAGAAGAGTATCAAGACGGCAGCGGGTTTCAACCGCCGAGATTTTTATCCAGCTGGTTGAGAGGTCCGGGTGGAGTTTTATTATTGTTCTCGATCGTCTCTTTGTGGTTTACCATGAGAACTTTGGATCAGTTCACGCACCAAACGCACGTCGACCACCGAGACAAACACGTCTCGAGGAAGTTTTGCGAAGAGAGGAACGAACGCGCGCCTTTGATTTGCGCGCACGGAGGATTGCACGGCGGCGTCGGGCAAGAAAAAGGCGCGTCGTTTCCAAACACGGTATCTGCTTTTGTCGCCGCGAGTAGGGAAGGATTCGAGTGCGTGGAGGTGGACGTCTCGAGAACGCGAGATAACGAGTTGGTGTGTTTACACTCGCGAGAGTTGAAAGCGATTACGAATAATAAGTTTGAGAGAGTGCAAGACGTGACTTTAGACGTCATACGAATGCACGCGAAGAAGAAAGGCGTTTGGATATCCACGTTTAGAGAGGTTGTTGACCAAGTCGTAAACAGAGGGTTTAAACAAGTCACGATTGACGTGAAGGACGACCCGAAAGCGGGATGGTCGGGATTACCGGAACAAATATTCGAGACTGTTTTTGCGGAAGATAGTAGCAATCATAACGGGGGTGGTAGAAGTAGCAATAATAATAAGCATAATAGTAAGAGAAGTTGCGAAGAGTGCGTATTTTGGGGAAAAACAGACGCGATGTTGAGGAAATTCATAGAATTCGACGGCGGTAAACACAAAGTCGGGTACACGGTGGCGAATTTCTCCCGTGCGTTGAGAGACGAAGGGTACCACGAATTGAGCATAAACAGACCTTTAGGTGCGTATTGCGTGGCGATTCAATCGGAAATGGCTGAAGAAGAGAAACTCGTTCGAGACGCGAACGATAAGTTAGGTTTAAAGACGTTCGCGTGGACCGTAAGCGACGCTCGAAGAGTGCGGAAGTTGGCGAACAACAACGTCGACGGCATAGTTACGGACGATCCGTTGATCGTTCGAAACGTGTTCGAGAAGATGCGAAGGGACTGTTTGAGAGGTAGCCACCACGTCCGCGACGAGCGTTTGTGAGATGACGATATAGTATTGAAGAAGATAAGTCTAGCTTATAAATAGTAAAACACACGCGTCTTCTACTACATCTTGTCACCGCGCAGGAAACATTTTGAAAAGAACTATTTTCTTTTTTGCTACATATTACTACTCCTACTCCTATTTCCATTATCCTCCTCCGAATCCGCTGAATCCCATCGCTTTCATCATCTCTTCCTCTTCTACGGTCTTCTCCACCTCCTCCTTTGTCTTCCCCATTTTCTTCGCCTCTTTCTTCAACCGTTTCCTCTCTCGCTTCGCCTCGGCTTCTTCGCGTTCTTTATTCGTCGCGTGTTCGATCCTTTTCACTAAATCTGTTTCAGTATCGATGCCTTCGTCTGGATTTTCCCCTCTCTTGATCATTTCTTTCCTCTTTTTATGCACCGCAAATCTGTTCCTCACTTGCTCCACCGTCGACCGTTCCGCGTGTATCGATATCCCTCGTTCGCGTTGCGTTTTCTTCGAGTTGATGTGGTCTAAATAACTCAACGAATCGTGTAAAATCACTCCGGTTTCTTTACATCGAAACCCGGATCCTTCCCCGGTGTTTGGATTTACCAACGTCACCGTCCCTACTTTACTCTCTAAATCTTTCTTAAAATCTCTCTTGATCATGTTCTCTCTCGTCAGTGGTTGTTTCACGACTAAACCAAAATCCGACGCTTTCGGTTTTTTCTTGTCTTCCTCCTCGACGCGTTGCAACGCTTTCGCGGCGTATTCGGATTTGTCCCATTTTTTTCTCGTCGTGTTATCGATGCCCGCTGCTGCTGCCGTTGTTGGAGGGGACATTTTTGTCGCTCTTCTTCTTAAATCCTTCTTCTTCTTCTTCTTCTTCTTCTTCTTCTTAATGTATCAAATCAATCGATTAATAATGCGCAATACGAAAGCGCAAAGTGTAATCGTGTCTTAAGTGAGTGTAAATTCACAATAATTTTTCTCTCTTCTCTTCTCTGTTTGGAGTCTTTTTTGACGGCTCAAAAATTCTTCTTCTCCTCTCATGCTCCTCAAACAACAATTAAAAAGACATGTAGAGAAAAGAAGGAGAAAACCACAGAAAAAAGAATCACATCCGATGGCTTCGTTTGCAGAAGCTCCCGCAGGAGACGTCGCCAAGGGTACGAGAATTTATATACAGGATTTCTTTTAACATTCCTTCCTTCTTTTGTGTTTTTACGCGTGACTCGTTTTACTGACGTATTGTCTCTCTCTTTCTTTTACTTTCGTACTCATAGGCGCGAAGATTTTCAAGACGAAGTGCGCGCAGTGCCACGTCGCAGAACCGGGGGGAGGACACAAACAGGTACGAGAGTGTGTTTTCGTCGTCATCTTTTCTCCGATAGGCTTTGGAGTGTTTGAGAGGAAAGGGTAACACGGATGTTTGAGCAGTTTCGGTCGATCGTGCGATCAGATCTGGTCGTCCCGGACGCGCTTTCTTCGCGATTGGATTTGTTTTCGACTCGATCGATTTTGGGTGTAGCCCGTGCAAGGTGAAACGTTATCGAGTTTCTCTCGTAGCGGCTGAGAGAGAAGCGAGAGATCTTTACAACGACGAAAACTCACACACGTTTTACTCTGTTTACTACTGACTTAAAACCAACAGGGACCAAACTTAGGAGGCCTTTTCGGTCGCGTTTCCGGCACCACGGAAGGTTTCTCCTACTCCGCGGCGAACAAAAACAAAGGCGTCAAGTGGGACGAGACGACGTTGTACGACTACTTGTTGAACCCGAAGAAGTACATTCCAGGGACGAAGATGGTTTTCGCCGGCTTGAAGAAACCGCAAGATAGAGCCGATCTGATCGCGTATTTGAAAGACAGCACCAAGTAAATGAACCACCACGTTTTAATCTATACTATTCTTCTATTAAGTTATACACCCTCCTCGGTATTATTGGTGGTAGTCCTAATTCTTGCTTGCTTTTTGCCCATCGAAGGAGCGAAAGAAAAAGCAGACACAAACACAAAATTCAACAAAAACTCTGAATTCTCTTCATCAATTTCCTGTACTCTCTACTCTTATTCTTATTGGTGGTGTTCTGTTTCGAATCAGTTCATTCATACGCGCCCAGACAAAGGGAACCGTGAAATTCAAATCGCGCGCACTCGCACAGAAGAAGAAGAAGACGAAGTAGAAGTAAAAGAAGACGAGTTAGGGAAATCATCAATTCAATCAAATCAATTCACTTAATAAGTATTAGATACAAAAAAATTCAATAGTCAACCACCATGTACGGGGGCGATGAAGTTTCCGCGATCGTCATGGACGTCGGAACACACTCCGTTAAAGCAGGATACGCGGGACAGGACACGCCGAGCGCGGTGTTTTCATCCGTGAGTGCTGTTGTTATGTATTGTTTCTTTTTTCTTCTCTTTCGTCTTTTGCGTCGTGTTGTTGCCGCCTTTCCTCGATCGAGAACTCTTTGTCGTTTATGCTTGAATACTCACGTTAAAATCTGTTTCTTTCTCGATGGTTTCGTGCGTACGTACAGTCTGTCGGACGAGGCACCGGGCAACTGGGCGGTCCATCGAAGGATTCCGACGCGGAAATGAAAGACGCGGACGACCCGCACGATATGAAACCGAAATCGATCCAAAACACAAACATATTTCGAAAGTCTCCTCAAGACAAGGATTTTTTCGTCGTAGACTCGGATAACATCCGGAGAGACGACGTTGAATATTGCTCTCCGTTTAACGCGGACGGCGTGTTGGACGATTTAGACGCGTACGAGGCGATATGCGACCATGTGTTTCGAGGTAGGTTGTGCGTGCAAACGGCGGAACATCCTATTCTTTTGAGCGAGCCGGTACTGACGCCGGAGGCGAACCGGGAGAAGATCGTGGAGTTGTTGTTTGAAAAGTATAAATTGCCGGCGGTTTTTTTGGGTAAAAATCCTGTTCTCTCCTGTTTCGCGAGCGGGAAGGCGACGGGCTTGAGCGTGGATGTTGGTGGACGCGCGGCGACGACGTGCGCGGTACACGAGGGGTACGCGTTGGTGAAGAGCGTGATTCAATCGAAAGCTTTAGGCGGAGATTGCTTGACCGAAACCACTTTACGATACATGGAAGAGAAAATGAAAAACGAAGTTAAACCTAGATACGCGTTCAAGAAGAAGTTACAGACGGGTGGAAAGAACGACGGCGAGTTTAAAATTGAAAATTTATCCTTTCCGAAAACGTCCAAATCGTACAACTTGTTGAAACGACATCAGATTGCAGAGGACGCGAAAGCGAGCGTGATGCGATTATCGGACGTGCGTTTGGATTTAAAAAACAGCGAAATCAACCAAATGCCTACGGTACAGTACGAGTTGCCCGATGGGAACACCATTGAAGTTGGCGTGGAAAGGTTCATCGTTCCGGAAATTATGTTCAACCCGGCCATCGTGGACGAGCTGAAGTTGAAAGGACCGCCAGTGGTGGACGACATGCAAAACGCGATGTCGTTGCCGGCACAGGTTTTAGCGAGCATTCAAAACGCGGACGTGGACGCCAGAAAGGATTTGTTTGGCAACGTCATCTTAACCGGTGGTGGAACCATGTTTGTCAATTGCAAAGAGCGATTGGAAAGCGCGATTTTCGACCACGCGCCGCAAAATGTCAAGACGAAAGTCACCGCGAGTCAAAACGCAGTCGAACGACGATTCGCGACGTGGATTGGTGGGAGTATTTTAGCCTCGCTGGGGTCTTTTCAGCAAATGTGGATGTCCAAGGCGGAATACGATGAATACGGTGTATCGCACATTCACAAAAAGTGCCCTTAAAAAACGGAATGTAATATCTGAAGAAACTATAAAATTTTCATCTACTAAAGTACAATGTTCTTCTTCTATTCGTGCGTGTTTCTCTCGCTACTATGTGTGTTGTTTGTTTTTCGTATGTTTATCTCTCTTTCTTGCGACAATGATACTCTCTCTCTCTCTCTCACGCGCGCGAATATTATTTTGCGAATCGATACAGTATTATATTCCATTTTACGCCGCAGTCAATTTCCTCTTCTTGTTCATCATCTTATTCATCTCGTCTGCTCTCATCTTCTTCTTCAATCCGTCCAATAAAGCTCTGAACTCCTTCTCCTCCACCCCATTCGCCTCATCTGTTTCGATTTCCAACTGTTTCATCAAATCTTTCTCCTTCACGCTGCTCCCTTCGACTATAGTCGCCGCGATATCGCGAAACGCGCGCTTGCGTTTCAACCACGTCTCACAATGCGTCACGAATTTCTTTTCCGTTTCCTTTTGCGCTTTCATGGCTTCTTTTAGCGCGTCCTTTTCGCCTCCTCCTCTTTCTTCATCTTTTTTCTGTTGTTGCGCCATCAACTTCTCCTTCAACGGTTTCACCTTGTTCATAATCTCTCCGTTCTCTTTCGTTTTTTTCGTCGTTTCCTCTCGAATTTCCTTCACTGAAATCTGATTCTTATGCGTCTGCAACTCTCGCATCTTCCTCTGAATCTCTTGCTTCTTCGCCATAACTTGCTCCGTTTTCGTTTTCACCTCCAATTCCAACGCGTGCACCTCTTCTTTTCCCAAAACATCCTCCGGTTGCAACGCGTAATACAGTTTTGATTTCCCACTCTCTTTAAACGATAATTTCTTCTCCTCGACCAAATTATCTAAATACCTCTGCGCGGTGGCTTTTTTCACGCCTTCTTTTTGCAACGCGTCCGCGAGGTTGGTCGCGTTGAACGGACGGTTCTGTTGCGTGCAATATAAAAGGACTAAATCCTTCGACATTTTTGTTGTATCTCTGTTGTTGTTGTTGTTGTTGTTGTTGTTGTTGTGTGTGTAAATATATGAGAGAACAAGAATTTTGAATTTTCTTTGATGTTGTTGTGGGAAAATGGATCCCGGACCATCGATATTTAGTGTCTCAATGCGAAGAGAAAAAAAAATGGAGCGGCGTCGAAAAGTTTTCATCATCATCATCATCGGATCTTCGTTTAAAAACGCTAAAAACGAGCCCGGTTGACATTCAATTTAGCTCAATTCGCGAAGAGGAGGATATTTCTTACGAGAATCTGACGTTGTATCGATCGTGACTCGTTCGCACGCGGAAGAAAAAAGGAGGATTTCGCGTCTTTTTTTTTAATTCGCGCATAACGAAAAACACCAGCTTTAAATTCTTCTCAAAAGTTTTACCCTCGATTGAAGAAGAAAGTCTTTGATATACACGCTGAATACAAAGAGCGCGAGATTTAATATAAACAGAGAGAAAGAGAGAAGATGGGCACCATCAACCAAGTCATCGAGAGAGGATGCACCATGCTCGTCCATTTCGACAAGTCTGCGTCATCGAAAGAAATCAAAGAGTCACTAGAAACCGGATCGAACGAAGAAAAGGCGGACGCGATGAAGAAAGTCATCTCGTTGTTAATGAACGGCGAACACTTACCGCAGATTTTCATCACCATCGTTCGATACGTTTTACCGAGCGAGGATCACTTGGTGCAAAAGTTGTTGCTGTTGTACATGGAGATCATTGAAAAGACGGACAGCGAAGGAAAATTGCTTCCGGAAATGATCTTGATTTGCCAAAACTTGAGGAACAATTTGCAGCACCCGAACGAGTTTATTCGAGGGTCGACGTTGCGATTTTTGTGTCGATTGAACGATCCAGAGTTGATTGAGCCGTTGATTCCGTCTATCGTGCAAAACTTAGAGCATAGGCATCCGTACGTGCGAAGGAACGCGGTGATGGCTATTCATAAGATTTACACCGAAACGCCCAGAGGCGAGATTATGATTCAAGACGCGCCGGAGATTGTCGAGCAGTTGTTGAATGGTGGAGAGTCAGATTTGAGTACGCGACGTAACGCGTTTTTGATGTTGTATCATTCGGATCAAGATCGCGCGGTGCAATATTTAATGGCCAATTTGGAATCTGTCGCTAACTGGGGCGATATCCTACAAACAGTCGTTTTGGATTTGGTTAGAAAGGTGTGTCGAACAGATCCGTCGCAAAAAGGGAAGTACATTAAGATTATTTTGATGTTGCTGCAAACCAACAACACTTCTGTGATTTACGAGTGTGCGAATACGTTGGTTGCGTTGAGTAACGCGCCGACTGCGATTAAGGCGGCGGCGAATTGCTATTGCCAACTTATCGTCTCGCAAGGCGACAACAACGTCAAGTTGATCGTGTTGGATCGATTGGCGGATCTGAAAAAGAATCACAGAGAAGTGATGCAAGATATGGTTATGGATATTTTGAGAGCGGTGGCATCTCCGTCCGTGGATATTCGTCGAAAGACGTTGGATATTGTTTTGGATTTGATCAACTCGAGGAACATCGAGGAGGTGGTTACCGCGTTGAAGAAGGAAATTATCAAATCGCAAAGCGATACCGGTTTAGGTGCGAGCGAGAAGAACGCGGAATATCGACAAATGCTGGTACAGAGCGTTCACGCGTGCGCGGTGAAATTCCCGGACGTTGCCGGTTCTGTCGTGCACATGTTGATGGACTTTTTGGGCGATCCGAACACGGCGTCAGCGTTGGATGTGATTATGTTCATTCGAGAAATCGCGCAAACGAATAGCGGTATGCGCGCATCGATTTTGCAGAGATTGTTAGATTCTTTCTACTCGATTCGATCGAGTCGAGTGTGTGCGACGGCGTTGTGGATTATTGGCGAGTACTCCGAAACGAGAGAACAAGTCGAAGAGGCGTTGGCGACGTTGAAATCGAGTTTAGGCGAAACGCCATTCTTTGAACCGCCCTCGGACGAACGATTCGTGGATGATGCGGAGGAAGAGAAGGAAGTGTACGAGTCTGGATCGAAGCGACCGATAGTTTTAGCCGACGGTACGTACGCCACGCAAACGGCTGTTCAAACCTCCGGAGGAGGCCCTTCGACGCCAAACTTGAGAGCGTTGCTTTTATCCGGCGACTTTTTCTTGGCTGCCATTTGTGGCGGTACGTTGACCAAGCTCGGTTTGAGGTACATGAAGAGCAACACGTTTTCGGAAGAGGAAAAGAACCGAACGCAAGCGGAGGTTATGTTGTACATTGTCGCCATCTTGCGCTTGGGGAAATCTCACGTCGTCGCCCACGAGATGGATTACGACTCGACCGAGCGTTTGACGCAGTGCTTCGCGGCGATAGAGTCTCCGGAATCCGAAACCACACGAGTCTGGCTGGAAAACTGCCGAGAATCTTTCTCGTTGATGATCAGCGAAAAACTCGAAAACGACGCGAAAGAACGAGAGAAGAAGGAAGAAAAGCCAAAATCTCAAGCGGATGATTTGATTGACTTCTATCACTTGAAATCAAGAAAAGGTTTATCGCAAGTCGAATTGGAAGATGCCGTGGCGACTGATTTACGCCGAGCGACTGGGTTTAACGACCCAGACGCGGCCTCAAACGCTAGAGATTCCAAGTTGAACAGAGTCTTGCAGTTGACAGGCTTTTCCGATCCGGTGTACGCCGAGTCCTACGTCACTGTTCACCAATACGATATCGTCATGGACGTCACCGCGACGAACAGAACGAACGAAGTCTTACAAAACGTGTGCTTAGAGCTCGCGACCATGGGTGACTTAAAACTTGTGGAAAGACCGCAAAACTATACCTTAGCCCCGGGAGAATCGAAACACATTCGCGCGAATATTAAAGTTTCGTCCACGGAAACTGGCGTCATTTTTGGCAACATTGTCTATGAATCCAGAAACGAGGATCGCAACGTCGTCGTCTTAAACGACATCCACATCGATATCATGGATTACATCTCCCCGGCATCGTGCGCGGACATTGCGTTTAGAAACATGTGGGCCGAATTTGAATGGGAAAATAAAGTCGCCGTGAACACGAAGTTTACGGATGTGAAAGAATACCTGGACCACGTGGTGAAGAGTACAAACATGAGGTGCTTGACTCCCGAGTCGGCGTTGGACGGCGAGTGCGGATTTTTAGCCGCGAACTTGTACGCAAAGAGCGTCTTCGGTGAAGATGCTTTGGTGAACGTCTCTGTAGAAAAAGATAAAGATGGAAAACTTGGCGGATACATTCGTATCCGATCCAAGACGCAAGGCATTGCGTTGAGTTTAGGTGATAAAATTACTTTAAAGCAAAGAGGGCCGGAGAAGTAATTTTGATAATAAGAGTATGAAGAGATTAATATAAGACTAAGGAATGGATTGGCTTTTAAATATATACATATAACGTAAACATAATCACAAACACATGTATAACGCGTCGTCTTTGATTATTGACTGTATACGTCTTTTTTTTCTAATGACATCGTGACTACCAGGTAAACTAAAAAGAAACTACTACGTTAGAAATACACACGCTTTTAAGCTTTGTACGTCCCTCCGGTAATTTTTACATCGCCTTCCAACTCGGGCACGCCTGAATTCCGCGATAAAAACTCTGGAAAAACTTCCTGACACTCCCCTACGCACGCGGGCGCAAATCTGACGTACCCACACACGCGTTCGTAACAAAACTGCACGAATCCCCAGAGTTGATCGAACTGCGCGTCTCTCGCTTTCGACAACTTTTCCAGAGATTTCGGATTCGTCTTCATCACATTCCTCTTCCCGTCATCCTGTTCTCGCTCGAATTTCACTGATTGCGCGTCCAACACCGGGATATTCGACACCCAATTGTCCGCCAAATTCCTCCCAAACACTCTCGACCGTTCCAACTTATCTAAACTATCGTTCACGTACGTCTTTTCTTTCTCCGAGTTGACGTACACCGCCGGTTTATATTGCTCGCCGACTTCCGAGTATTGCCCTTTACTCGCATTTTTCGGGTCGAAATGTTTAAAATACACTCTCATGATGCGCTCAAACGGAACTTTCTCGTCATCGTAGGTGACTTTCACGCACTGTTTCCCATCGCACGTTCCAACGTCCACGAGCGAAACGCCCGCGTACGTCAAGTCTTGATACTCTCTTTCCAAAAAGGAGTAGTTCCCAGCGGCGAGATAGTTTGTTATTTGGCCCGCTTCCGCCGGTTCGACAGCAAAATTCATCATCAGCAGCATAGCCATCATCGTTGTCATCGTCGTCGTTGTCGCGAGAGTGGTGGTGGTGATATTTGCACACGTATCATCACTATCAGATGAGGATAATGCGCGCGAGGATGCAAATCTTTTTTGTCGTCTTCTTCTTTTCCTAGGTATCGTCGTCATCGACACCGACGACGTAAACGACGAAGACGAAGAAGAAGAAAAGGACGAGCACATCTGTCTCGAACGTGGATGATGATAACACCGATGATACCGTGTTGTTCCTGTTGTACTACTACTACTGCTACTACTCGTGGTTGTACGAGCGATACTCATCACAAAAGTCATTTTCATCATCGTCGTCATCAATCAGTATATCCAATAATAT
>Ga0209305_1002302_pt1 | contig 11290 bp, 8 predicted proteins | sample COGITO_mtgs_1103_FD_184792 | JGI IMG/M metagenome (GOLD analysis project Ga0209305, IMG submission 184792) | Pelagic marine microbial communities from North Sea - COGITO_mtgs_110321 (SPAdes) (version 2) | ecosystem: Environmental > Aquatic > Marine > Epipelagic ...
AGGAGGAGGAAAGAACACGAGGGGTAAAGCGACGAGTAAAGGCGCGACGCCTTTGCTCGTGGTGGACATGGAAAAAGGCACGGTGAAACTGGCGAAAAACCGAAGACGAGACAAGGCGAAACTGCAAGGCGCTTTGGCGTTGGCGGTGAAACGGTCGGAGGTGAAACTCGCGGACATGGGGTCGGCGAAAATAGGTCCTTTGGAGGAGGACGATTGCATGGACGCGACGAACTTAGTGATGGATTTATTCTTTAAGGTGAGACCGCAAGATTTCTTAGCGAGGAAAAGGTTGGCGAAGGCACAGTCGGATCGAGTGTACGCGGGGTTATTGGACGGGGTGCAGAATGCGACGGACAGAGTTTTAATAGCGGCAAAAGTTGGATCGAATTTAGTCGGCATCGCGGAGGTGTCGTTGCCGAACGGGAAGCGGTTCGGCGCGGAGAACTACCGACCGAAAGCACCGGCGGATAAACCGTATTTATCGGACGTCGCCGTCGCTACAACGCAGAGAGGGCGAGGGATCGGTAAAGCTTTGGTGTTAGCCGCGGAAGAGACGATGAGAGAGATGGGTGAGACGACGATGTATACGCACACGAAAGTGGATAATAAAGGCGCGCAAAAATTATTCGAGAAGTGCGGGTACGCGGAGCCAGAGTGGGCGAAAAAAGGGTTGACGCAAGCGCAGATCGCGCAAAGGAGTACCGAATGGAATCCGTTCGCCGCGGTTGGCCTGGTTGAGGTGGGGCATTTTATGCTCGAAAAGCCACTAGGACAATAATTACGATAACGGAGTTTCTTATTATCGGTATAGCGAGCGCGAGCTTTATCAATACAAACTACTAATATTACACTACTACTAATTTAAAATCGTTTTCTTCTTCCTCTTTTCTTTCTTCTCTTTCTTCCTCTTCTCTTTTTTCCGTTTTCCGAGGGTAACGAAAGGCTGAGCATCGTATTTCAATCGCATAGCGTGAATCACGCACGACCCAGCGCCCGTTCTTCGAAAGTCTGGGTGTAAACTGGACACCGGGACTTCCGCGCGGTCGAAATCTTCCTTCGTCGCCTCGGTGTAAAACGTCGTCTCAGCTAACGGATGCCCCGTGGGGTACCGGCGAACGTTGCCGATGAGAATCAACGTGTTTCTTCCAGCTAAGCGTTTGATAGTATCCACTAACGCTTTCCATTTACTCGTATCGTTGCCGTAAACGACGTCCGTGGCGAGGATGAAGTCTGGATGTCTCGTCAGTTCGAGAATCTCTCGAGCGTCGCCTGCGCCCCAGACGAGTTTCTTCGTCGAAGATCCTTCGCCCGCGTTCTTCTTCACGTTCTTTTTGAGAAGCGAGAGGACGTCGTCGTCGCCTGTGCGAGTGAAAATAAACGAAACGAAAAGTATAATAACGTAAGTTTGCTTAGAAAATGTAAAGAAGAGTACCAAGATGAAAAAATGTACGAGAGCTACTATCAGACGCATCCGTGGCAAATTAAAGGATGTTGTCAGCGAAACTCCCCGGTGACTTTTCAGTCAACTCTTTTGTACGCTCTCTCTGAAACTCAACGGCCACAAAGGAAGACCAGTCGAGGGATTAACCGGAGCGAATATACGAGAACATAAAACACAAAGAATAAGAAACGAGACGACTACTATTTGTGAAAAAACGAAAAATACACGTACCGTCGGTTGCGATGACGTTTGCGCCGAGTTTCGAAGCCACGATGGAAGGCAATCCGAGCCCAGCACCGAGTTCGACGCCAACTTTTCCTTTACCGAAGAAAGCATCGCGTGCGTTCAGATGAGGCGTAAAAAACCCATCCTCGCCAAGTTTTTTCCATTTTGCATCGTTGCTGCAAAACGCGTGCAAATCGACGGTGGAAAGTCTTGATATCCATTCGGCTAAGACTCTCGAGCCTTCCCAAAGAGCGACGCCGGTATTTTGGCGCCCAAATCCGCCGCACGAGTCGTCCACCCTGTCAATTTGTTTAGACGCGTCGTTTGATGGCGTCGCCGAGCGCAGCTTTATCGCCGACTCGTCGACTAAACCGAGCGCAGGGAACGGAATCTTAACCGTCCTTTTCGAGCGCAGAAGTTCGTTCAATTTTTCGTACTTGTGCACATCTCCTCCGGCTCTCTCGAGCGCGCCGAGAAACTTTAGCAACTCTTGCGCGTTGAACGTGTCAAGAATTTCCGCAGCGCGTTTAGCAATTGTCTTCAAAACTTTTTCAGGCGTATCCAATCTTTTTGCAAACGCTTCGGTCACGTTCGCGAGATCACGCGCGTTGAATTCGTCGATAAAGTTTTCTTTACGCAAGTCTTTGTGCGCGGATTCAAAGACGTCTTTCGCCCTTTCATTCGTGGCAACATCGGGCACGCCGTTCGAAAAAGCCCAAAGAATCATAGAGAACGATCGAGCATCGGTTTTGGTTTTGAAGAATAGAGAAGACCTCGCATCGCAGAAGTGCGTTCTTGAGAAGTGTTCAAACGTAGATTTGATTCCTGTATCTTCGAAACCAACCACGTCGCCGATTTTCGCGAGCGACCAAAGAATGGTGGACGCCTGTCGTCCGTTCATGTTGGCGATACCGTTCGACTGCTCGAGTACGCGTAGCATCTCGTTGATGAAAACCTTTTCTTGTTTCTTTGCGATTTCCCCCAGGAGTTGCGGAAGTTTCGCGAGTGCCCAAAGGACGTTGGCGATTAACCCCACCTTACCGGTTTCGTCGTCGTCGGTTTCATTATTCGTATCGTCTGTGTACGAAGCGATTGTTTTTGTAAAGAACCGACACACTTCGTACGCTAATTCTTCGTCCTCTTCTTCGTCGTCTTCTCCACCGACTTCGCCGTTGCTCTCGTTTACTAAACTAACACCCACCATGACCATGGACAACTCGTGCGCGTTCATATTCTTTAAAACAGCACTTTTCGTCAACGTTTTCAACTTGAACCAAAATTTTGGATCTTCCGCGCACTGATTAACTTTCGCGAACGCTAAAAACGTATTCGCGACGTGCCTGGACTCAAATCGACCTTTGACAGTCTCCGATATGAGCAGCTCTTTCAATTCGAGCGCCATCTTATTCACCAAAACTTCTCTCCCTCCGTTCGCGTCTTCGTCGTTTGGCGCCTCGTTGAATTTTGCCATGGCCCACGCGACGTTGGCGAATTCCTGTGCGTTGAATCGTTTCGCGGGAGGACCAGAACACCCCATCTCAACCGCGTCTGATATGCTTTTCCTCACGTCGCACTCGTCGTCAACCACCCAAACCATTCGTTTTTTCCCATCTCCTTCCGTTTCAGAAGCCAACATCTTCGCCAAAGACCAACACACGTTCGAGACGCCTTGCGTCGTCCACTCGTTCAATTTGGACGCCGCAAACATCCTTTGCAAAGGCGCTTGCATTCGAACGATCGCATCTTCAACGCCTTCAAATACTACTAACACGCGACGATGATGACAACTACTACTCTTCTTCTTCTTCTTCAACGCGGACGCGTCGCCGTAAATCTTCGCAGACGCCCAAAACAAATTCGAAATCTCCTGCGCGTTGAACTGCCTCTTTGCTTCGTAATACTCTACAAAAACGTTCGAAATCGCGTCTAAAACGTGCACTAATTCCTCTCCGAATGTTTCAAAATCCTCTTCGATGGCGAATACCATCACCAATCGCATTTTCCCGATCGACCATAAAATCGTGCTCAAATGTCTCGGTTCCAACTGCTTCTTATCGTTCGCGCGGAGCACGTTTTTGCATCGTTTAAGCAACGCGAACAGAACTTTTACTTTCAACTCCTTTTTCTCGCTGTTTTTGTTGTTGTCGTTCATCTTCTTCTTCGTCTCCATCGCGCCGCCGCCGCGTTTGGACGATGATTCTGTTGATGATAAAATCTTCGCCAACCGACTAAACGCGGTCGCCACGTTGACGATATTGAACAGATGACTCGATTTCTCGATCGTCGCGAGCACGTTCGAAAGCGAGAACGACGCGCAGAGTTGCTTGTTGATCTGCTGCGGGTGGTTTACCCCCCGCATGTTGATGTTCCACTGGTGTTTTAGTGCATAGTTTTCCTCTGTTTGAAAGTGGAGCATTTCCCCAGAATACTAAGCTCTCAATACCAATACCACTCACTTCGATACACGAACACTCGTAATGTTGTCGATGATGGCATCGTCCTCGTCTGTCTCTGCGTCGACTACTGCGTGCAATATCGCTCGCGGTGGTGCCACAACGACACGTTCCAGGAGGGTTCCGATTCGATCCGTTCTCAACAACAGAAACTCATTTCTCGTAGTAGCGAAGAAGATAAACACCACCAACACCATTAGCAGAAGAAAAAGAAACAACCGAGGCGAGTTAGTCGTGTCCAACGGCTTATTCGGCCTCGGTTTACCCGAGCTCGTCGTCATCGGCGGCGTGACCGCGCTGTTATTCGGGCCGAGTAAACTCCCCGAGTTGGGGAAATCGTTGGGGAAAACCGTGAAGAGTTTTCAATCCGCCGCGAACGAATTCAACGAAGAGTTGAAGAAAGAAGTGAAAGAAGGTGAAAAGGAGAACGAAGGAGCGAAGAAGGAAGAAGAAGAGGAGAAGTGAGTGTTATTTAATCGTCGCAAACAGAGAGCGTCAGAGAGAGAGAGAGAAGAGGTGCTTCAATCCGCGTTTCTCTTTAATTAACCGCATGGTGTTTGTTGTTGTTGGATACTCTACGTATATACTGCGAGTGCTATTTATATTCTCTCGTGTTGTTATTACAAACCAGCTTTCATCTTTGCTTTCCGTAAAGCGACGGCGGGACGTTTCTTACCACCCGCGGACGAGGATGCGCGTTTTTTCTTTGCCCCGACGAAAGCCGCGCTTTTTCCTTTTCCGTCGCGCTCTCGGTCGCCGAGAGCGCTCGCGGTTGGCGATTTTTTCTTCTCGAATTTAGCCGCTTTGTTCCCTTTTGCCGAACGACCGCCTTCCCAAGAGTTTATTTTGCGCTTGTTGTTGTTTTCGTGGCTACCGTTCTTGGTGTCTTTCTTGCTAAAGTTATTGCTCGCTTTCCCGCCGCGTTCTCGAGATTTGGTAACCTCGTTGCCTCTTTTCGGAGCGACGACGCCAACTTTCGTGACGCGAAGTTCCCGTTTGCCCATCTCAAAACCGTCCAGTAATAACGCCGTTCTCGCAGCTTTGACGGATTTAAACAAAACGAACGCGATGCCTTTACCCGTTCTCGTCGCCTTGTCCCGGACGACTCGGACCGCCTCCAACTCCGTCTTTAACTCTTTATACTCTTTATTCTTGGTGAAAATTTCGATGACTTCCTCGTCGGAAACGTCAAAGGGTAAGTTGCCGATAAAAACGGATTTCGTTCGGTCGTACGTCACGCCGCTGCCATCATCTCCTTTTCCTCCTTTCGTCGTCTGGCTCGATTTCGCCGCAAAATCTATTCTCAGCGTGTGCCCGTTAAACTTTTGCATGTTGCCCTTCTTCACCGCGCGTTCGCAATCCTTCTCTCGTTTCCACACGACGTACGCCGTGCACCCGCTCTTCGACGCCTCGTTGATGCTCCCACTATTCTCCGTATCCTTCTTCCTCTTTCCCAACGACCCCAAAATCTTCGCTCTCACCGGTACCTTCGCGTCCTTCTCGTCCGCGCTCTTCTTCAGCGGCACCGAGCGAATCCGCGCCGAAACCACCTCCGCTTTCGTCTTCTTCGTCTTCTTCTCGCTTTTACTCGACGACGACGACGACGATAACAACATCTCCTTAAAAAACGAAACCAACTCTTTCGCTTTTGTTTTCGTCGGCACGTTCCCGACGAACATCGTCCTCTTCAGTTCCTCGTGCATCTCTTCCTCCGATTTTTCCTTCTTCTTCGCGTTGACGTTACTCTTCTTGGCAGCAGCAGCAGCGCCTTGGTTTTGTTCGTAAAACTCGTCCGAATCGCTCATCGTCTCGTCTTCACGATCGTCTGCATGTAAAAGCCGCATCTTCGCGTCCGTCTTTCCCGCCAAAATGCTCTTATCCCTTCTTTTCTTTTTCTCGTTCAACTCTTCTTCTTCCTCTCTGTTCTTCTTCGAGGAAACGCGTTTCGCTTTTCGCATCGCCGCCGTCAAAAGGTGTTCGTCCTTGGTGTTCGACGAAGGAGTGAGAAGCGCATTCTGTTGTCGTTGTCGCGGTTTTTCATAAAATCGCGAGGATTCGCTGAACAGAGGGTGTTCGTTTTTACGCAGACGAGGAAGAGACGCGTCGAAAATGCCCATTATTATACGAGAGAGCAGAGCAGTGGTATTGCTTTGCGCACTTTTACTGAGGAAAGATTGGGGAAATTCCTCAGAGGAAAAACTTTGCGCGAGACTTTACTTTCGGAAGCTTTTGCACGCGCTCTCTCTGTCTCGCGAAAGAAGCGCTTTCGTCGAGGAGGAGATTATGGGGAGAAGCGACGACGACGACGACGACGCGCAGCGGCAGAAAAGGCGGTCGTTGGTGTTCAAAGAGCGCATCTCCTCCTTACTCTCGGAGTATTTTTCCCATCACGGAGACGTTTTGGAATTCGTCAACTCCTTGACGGAATCATGCGTCTCGCGAGAACAACAACGACGGAGGAAGAAGAAGACAAACGCGATGAACACCAGCAACAACAACTACTCTGACGATGCTTTTATCCTCGAAGTTGGCGAAATGGTGGTCGCAAAAGCGATTCGTTTGAGCTTAGACCGAGGGATGAAGGAACGGGAGATGTGCGCGAGATTGATGGAACGGTTAGCCTTCGGTGTGTGCTGCGTGAAGGGTGGTCCCGAGGAGGAGAAGGAGGAGACGAGGACGAGGAGTCATTCAACATCGTCGTCATCATCTGCCAGAGTAACACACAGGCAGAATCACGAGGAGGAGGCGTCTGCGTCGTCTAATTTCTATTTCCCTCCGGAAGCGTTTGAAAACGCGTTCGATTATCTACTGTCCATGTTGGCGGACGTGGAAATCGACGTCCCGAAGGCGATGGAGGACGTGTCGAGATTTTTAGCGCGCGCGGTGATCGACGACGTCGTTTCGGTGACGTATTTAGAGGCGTGTTTGTCGAGACCGTCGGAGATTTCCACGCGAGGGTGCGAGTGCGCGAGGAAAGGGAAGGAGTTGTTGGAGCAACCCGGGGGGGATGTGGTTGTTCGGTCGGTGTGGGGCGGCGAGGGGTTGTGCGAGAACAGAGCGGACGATTTGAGAGAACGCGTGAAACGGTTGACGAACGAGTACTTTCAATCGTTGGATTGCAAGGAGTGTTCGAGAAATTTGAGAGCGTTGAATGTGCCGTATTACCATCACGAGTTTGTGTATAGGATATTGTCGGTCGCGATTGAACGAGACGCGATCGATAAGTTTGCGTGCGGGAAACAAACTATCGACGTGCTGAAGTATTTAGGCAAAGAAGGCGCGGTGAATTCGAGTCAGATGGCGAAAGGATTCGCACGGACAGCGATACGATTGAGAGAGTTGGCGTTGGATTATCCAAACGCTCCAGAAACGTTCGAACGATTGGCGGAAACCGCGAAGTCGCGAGGATTGTTACCGACCGGGTTGAGCTCGTGGGCGACGTTGAAAACGAGAAACGTGAGTTCGCACGCGAAGAAGCTGGGATTACGAAAACAGCTTTTGAGATTAGACTCGGCGGAAGATTTGTTGGCGTTGGCGCACGAGAATAGGCGTAGGTATAACCAATCGCCGTTAGGCAGTGTTGCCGAGGGAACCGCGTCGCAAGTAGCCGCACAGGCGAGAGGTGAACAACTGTCTCCATCCTCGGCGAGGTTTCGCGAGCGAACGAACCGAAGAAGAAATACTATGATGTCGTCAACATCATCGGCGGCGACGGCAACTAAAGCGTTGCATTTCGGAGGAGAAAACACGACGAGTGGTGATTCCGGCGAATCCGACAGCGGCGCCCGAAGTCGTTCGCAATCTCCTCAACCGATGAGTGCGGGTGGATGGCTATCGCCATCCGGGGCGCGAAATCGAAGGCGGATGCAAAATAACGCGGTTGACGTGGCGATGCTTCGAGCGCAACTTGGGTCGACGCACCTCATGCACCGATCGTTGAATGAAACCAGAGGAGCTATTATTGACAACGATGATGGAGAAGAGTCAACATCACAACGTTCTCAAAGAAGGAGACGCTGTATCGAAGCGCGTGAAGAAAACACGTGGCGGAGGAAGTTTTCCTTGAACAAGGAGCATTTACGCACGCTTCGCGAAATGCGAGCGAGAGATAATCACACCAAACACGTCGCCGAAGGCACGACGTTGAAAATGCGGCGTAGGAATAATGCCATGTATTATGCGAAAATAAACGAAAAGGCGTCTGCTGCGACGAACAACAAACCGTTCTTACGACGCTCGCACTCCGCCCCGGGGGGTCTGCGCGAACTCGACGAACTCGCCAGTTTCGTCAGCGATGTCGGTAAAGTCCACGATTACTTACCATTCAACGATCGTTACGAAGTTGGTGAAACTATGGGTAAAGGTGGCTTCGCCGTCGTTCGGAAAGCTAGACATAAAGAGTCCAACGAAATCATTGCTGTCAAGACTATTTCGATTAAAGAGGTTTTGGAATCAGACGACGATTCCAAAAAGTCCAAATCGGACGGATCCTCCGATGAAAATTCAGACGACGACGACAACGACGACAACAGCGAGGCCGGCAGCAACTCGGAAGAGTTCGAAGCGATGACTACTGAAGAAGTCTTAAACGAGCTCGCTTTAATGCAACGCCTTTCCAGTCACCCGCACATTGTTACAATCCGCGAATTCTTTACGGAGCAAAACGGTGCGGTCATTCACGTCGTCATGGACTTGTTGAAAGGTCAAGAACTGGAAGACGCGGTCGCAGAACAACCAAACGGTCGATTCCCTGAACACATCGCAAAAAAAATTATCCATCATCTCATCGACGCAGTCGCGTTTATGCACACAAAAGGTGTCATTCATCGCGATTTGAAACTGGAGAACATCGTTTTGAAAGAGAAGGACGATTACGACACGGCGACGATTGTCGATTTCGGTTTAGCGAAGGTTTTACGAACCAGACAAACGTCCGCGGGCGTGGACGGAACTGTCGCGTACGTGTCTCCCGAAGCTTTGTTGCAAGGCACGTATGGTCAAGGCGTAGATGTGTGGGCGTGCGGCATCGCGCTGTTCGTTTTACTATCCGGCGAATGGCCGTTCGAGGATGAGGACGAGGACGAGTTGATTGAACTCATTTGCGAGGCGAACATTGATTACTTCTTGTTTGATTTTAGCGGCGTTTCGGAAACGGCAAAAGATTTATTGAATGGATTGCTAGAGCCGAATCCAAAGAGACGCTTATCTGCGGCCGCTGCGCTCGAACACGAGTGGTTCAACCCGGTGCACGAGAAGAACGATTCGCAGCGGTTGCGAAGAGTCCACGGAAAATTGGAAGCGTACTCGTACGTGGAGCATCAACTCCCCGAAAGAAGGTTCGAAGAGGGCGAGTATTTATGCGTCAAAGGCCAGCCGTGCTTGGAGACATTTTTGATCACCAGCGGTGAGTGCACTGTCGAGGAAGGCAAAAGTGATGACGAGACGGGGAAAATAATGAGATTTCGACGAGCGTCCAACTTGGTCGGCGAAATCGATCCGGACGCGGAAACGTATTCGGTATCGGTCAAGGCGAAAGAAAATACGCGCGCGCTCGTATTCACAAAAGACGATATCGCGTGGGCGAATAAACGCGATTATCGCTTGACGCAAGATTTTAACAACGCCATAAGAGAACGCAGACGCGTCGTCGCGAAATACGAGGCGAGACTGCGAAATATTGCGAAGCAGAAAGAGCGCACGGAAACTCGCCATCAATCGGAATTTGTTCGCCGCTAAGAAGCTTAAATCTTAAAATTCTGTTATTAAAAAACACTGTACTGCTACTATTACAAATCTTCTACGTGTACTTTACTGCTACGAATACTATATCTAGGTACAATACTGGGGGGGAGGCGGTTGATCTGGAATCTGTCCAACTGCGAAATCTCTCGAGCCGAACGGATCGGCAGGATTAAAATCGGGCGTAAACTGATTCGCGGCGGCTGCTTGATTCTGCGGCGCCAAGGACGTGACCGTGACGACTGGCTTAGCCGCCGGCACGGTCGACGTAAAACCCGCATAAGAAGGAGATGCACTCGGCGTCGGTGGTACGTTCCCAAAACCAGACGACCGTCCTAATCCAATTTGCCCTCCTCCAAAAGATGTTTGTTGTTGTTGTTGCTGTTGTTGTTGAACGCCGCCAAACGGTTGGGCGGGAGAAGGACTCACCGCGCCGAAAGCCGCCGTCGCGCCTCCACCAAACGCACCAAAAATACCACCACCAACACCACTACTCGTTGCCGTCGGTACAATCCGTTCGTACGCTTTCCCTCCTCCTCCCGATGGTACCATCTGATGCTCAATCTTCCTCTCCAGCCCGGCCGGTTTCATCGTCCCTTGGTCCACCGAATCAAACACCTGTTTCAACTGCGTTTCCGGCATCGATTTCAACACCGTCCGATCGTTCTCTTTCAACCGCGCGTACTCTTTAAACGCATCAAACACTTGCCTGTGATCACCTGTTCTCGCTCGCGTCGCTCCACTGACCCATCTGAGTTCTTCCACGGACGTGTCCCCGCCCAAGAGATTGTTCTTAGACGCTCCGGGGCCGTAACTCGTGAGCGGCCAAAGAGGAAATTCGACGCCGAAATCGTCTCTTAAAAGGTCTCGTCTCGGTTGTTGGTTTCCCGCGTTCGTGCCTCCTCCGAATCCTCCTCTTCCTCCTCCTCGCGTTCCGGATCCTCCTCGACCTCGACCGCCGCCTCGGTGCCACTGGTTGGACATTTTTGACGCGTGATGTAATGAAGCGTTTTTCCTTCAACGAACTGATGACATTTCCCCAAAACGAACGCGTTCTCAGAGAGAAGAATGTCCCCCTTAACTGCCTCTTTAACGAGCGAAAACGACAGGACTGACATGGTGGTAAAGTCGTTCGATGTATTCCACGACCGCGTCGACCGCGCGTTTCATTCCATGAATCCATCCGATGTGTCGTCTTCAAAGTCGAAGGCGTTTTGGAGAACGAGCGCGGTGTTGGCGATTCGTCTCCCGGGGGGGAAACACAACGCGGAAGACGAAGAAGAGGAAGAAGAAGAACAAGAAGACAACAAAGAAGAGAGAAACGACTATGATTGCTTATTCGGCACGAAGAAAGAAACGCGGAAATCGATCGGGAAATGCGATCGACTCGATCGAGAGAACGAGTTCGACGGAGACGATATGATGGCAGTTG
>Ga0209305_1002311_pt1 | contig 11266 bp, 19 predicted proteins | sample COGITO_mtgs_1103_FD_184792 | JGI IMG/M metagenome (GOLD analysis project Ga0209305, IMG submission 184792) | Pelagic marine microbial communities from North Sea - COGITO_mtgs_110321 (SPAdes) (version 2) | ecosystem: Environmental > Aquatic > Marine > Epipelagic ...
TATTTCTCCAAACAAATTGTATAAGCTTTAAAAGTTTATAAATAGATATTTACAATTACTAAAAGGTATGGTATAATAACTCTATGAAAAGCTTAAAAAATTTTATTTACGAAGCTAGCCTAGCTGGTGGTACAACTAATTATCAAAGGTCGACAGGAGCGTTTTACAAATACGTTCAAATGGCTAAAGATCCTAATATAGATTTTGAAGCAGATAGAGATGCAAAACTTTATGACTTAGGCCAAAATATAGTAGGCGATATATCTCAAGGCGAAAAATTTAAAATTCTTGATCGCGATGAAAAAGACCTAAAAGTAATGGGTCGTTCATATGTTACTAAAATAAACTATAAAGGCAAAGAATTTTTTATTAGATTATCAGATATTTTAAAACCAACTGGTAAAAAAGTAGATTTTATTCAAGTTGATCTTAAAGATAAATTAAATCCAAATGTATGGGAACCATTTAAAGGCGGTCATGGCCATGAAGGTCAAATCGCAAATGTCTTTATTAATGGGACTGGAGGTAACTGGGAGTTTGAACATAAAGGAAAAGAGTATCATGTTAAAAGAATTGGTGAACCACATTATAAAGGTATAGGAAATCCAAAAACAGACTTATACGTAGAATTGGTAGAAAAATTGCCAGGATATGGTAATCAATTAAAATATAGCTTAAAAGCAGCTAATGCTACCTTTATTGAAAATTGGATGAAACCAGAAAGATATGAACAAATATTTGGTAAAGCAAAATCAATTCGAATTATTATGGATATGTATGATAAATTAAATAAGGATTCAAAAAGTGTAGTAGGAAATACAAAAGCTCCTACTTTGCATTGGTTTGTTGTAGATACTGGAATCACTAAAAAACATACAGGGATTATATTAGATAAAAAAGAATCGCTTGAAGCTTTTAGTGGAGCAAATAAGTTTGGAAAAAATAACGAAGCTACAGCAAATTGTTGGCTCAAGGGAGATCCTACAGATACAATAACGGCATTATTAGATAAAACAAAACCAATTGAAAGTCATGGTGTAAAAGCAGCACTTTTTATTAGAGGATATGGAAAGGCTTCAAATTCAGCATGTTTTTTAAAAGATAAAGAAGGATGGAGAGTTAATTCAAATTGGATTAAATACTTTAAACTTCCTAACCATTTTGCAAAAGCACTAAAATGATAACTTTAAAAAATTACTTAACAGAGGCCGCTGGCAAGAATACTCATATGACTCATATTGAGGATCTTGTTTTAGACGGAGGAGTTAAGGGAGCTCGCCAAGCTATCCTAGCGCTCAGATCACTGAGGGATATGTTGAGCGGTAACACCAAAGCACCCGTAGATGTTACTGTCAAGTGGGACGGAGCTCCCGCCTTATTCGCTGGAGAAGATCCAAGAGATGGACAATTCTTTGTAGCAAAAAAAGGTATCTTTAATGCTGATCCTAAAGTATATAAGAGTCATGCAGATATAGATGCTGATACATCGGGCGATCTATCCAAAAAACTAAAACTCGCTTTTGATAACTTAAAAGGTCTTGGCATCAAAGATGTAATACAAGGTGACTTTATGTTTGATCAAAGCGATCTTAAAAAGGAGAAAATAAATGGAGAATCTCATATTGTCTTTCATCCCAATACTATTGCTTATGCTGTTCCTCTTACAAATCAAATAGCAAAGGATATACAAAAAGCTAAGATTGGTATTGTATGGCATACTTCATATAGTGGTTCTTCATTTGAAAATATGTCAGCAACATTTGGAAGAGAGATTGTTACAAAGCTTAAATCATCTCCAAACGTATGGATGCAAGATGCAACACTAAATGATTTAAGTGGTACTGCTACTCTTACAAAGGAAGATAGTTTATTAGTATCAAAGAAACTTTCAGCTGCAGGTAAAATCTTTCAAAAGATTGCTGGTAAGACATTAAAAGAAATAGAATCAAACAAAGAACTTAATCTTGTCATTAATGTATATAACAATACAATGGTAAGAAAAGGCCAAAGAATTAAAGATACAAAGAAACATGCAAACGGATTAATTCAATTTGTAACAGATAGATATGCTAAACAAATTGATAAAAGAAGTTCTCAAAAAGGAAAAGACATTCAGATACAAAAGCGTGATGAACTCTTATCTTTTTTTAGTCAAAAGAATTTAAAAAACCTAACAAATGTGTTTGATTTGCAAAATTTAATTGTAGATAGCAAATTAATTATTATAAATAAACTAAACAAACTAAGTAAAATTGGTACGTTTGTAAAAACAACATCCGGATTTAAAGTAACCAACCCCGAAGGTTTTGTTGCTATAGATCGAATGGAAGGTGGGGCTGTTAAGTTAGTTGATAGATTAGAATTTTCTACAAATAACTTTAGCAAAGATATTATAAAAGGCTGGGAGAATCCAGGCTAAATGGGAACCAAGGGTATAAATGTCGATAAAATCATTCAGTGATTATTTAACTGAAAACACAAAAGAAGTATCATTCGTATTTGGGCGATTTAATCCGCCGACAATTGGTCACGAGAAACTATTTGATGCTTTAAAAAAGCAATCTCGTGGCGGTTCATATAGAATATACGCATCCAAATCAGTAGATGCAAAGAAGAATCCTCTTCAATCTAAAGACAAAATTAAATTTCTTCGTAAAATGTTTCCTAAACATGCACGAAATATAATGGCCGATAGTGACGTTCGTACAGTACTGGATATTGCAGTCAAACTTTACGACCAAGGGTTCACTAAGGTTTCTATGGTAGCGGGATCAGATAGAGTAAGAGAGTTTGATATACTCTTGAACAAATATAATGGTCAAAAAGCTAAACATGGTTTTTATAATTTCGAAGGTGCAATTAATGTAGTAAGCGCAGGAGAAAGAGATCCAGATGCCGAAGGTGCAACTGGTATGTCTGCTTCAAAAATGCGTATGTCCGCTCAACAAAATGATCTAGCTGGATTTGCGAAAGGAGTTCCAGCTAGGTTTCATCCAACAGATCTTTTTAATGCTGTACGTAAAGGTATGGGATTAAAATTAGAAAATACTTTTAGACAACATGTTGATCTTCCAGTCGTTTCACAAACAAGAGAAGAATATGTTGGAGGTAATCTTTTTCAAGAAGGCGATCTTGTTAATATAAAAGAATCATCAACAATTGGACAGATTATTGTTTGTGGTACTAACTATGTTATCGTAGAATCTGAACTTGGTAAAAAAAGATATTGGCTTGATGCTATAGAATTAGCTGAGTATAATGAAATAGGTACTGATGAATATACAAAATATTTACTTAAAAATACACCTTTTTCAAAATTAGTAAAAGAAAAAGAAGATGCAGATATTGGAGATCGTAAAGGATCACAGCCTGCTAAGTATTTTACAGGTCTTGCTAAGTCAACTAAACAAAAAAGAGATGCTCATTTTAAAAAGAAATCAACTAAACCAGCTCCTGGAGACGCAAGAGCTGAAACAAAACCATCTCAACATACAAAGAAATTTAAACAAATGTATGGTGAGTGGGCAGAACATTTAACATTTGAAGATTTTATAATTACTGAAGGTAAATCAGATGCAGCTTTAAAAAAGAAAGCTGATAAATCAGGTATGCCATTAAGTATATTAAGACAAGTTTTTAATAGGGGAGTAGCAGCTTGGAAAACAGGTCATAGACCAGGAACAACTGCTGTTCAATGGGGATTGGCAAGAGTCAATTCATTCGTAACAAAATCAAAAGGAACATGGGGTAAGGCCGATAAAGACTTAGCCGCTAAAGTAAGAGGATAAAAAATGAAATTTAAAGAACTAAGAGAAAAATATAGAAGTAAATTCCCTTCATCTCTTGTCGCAGCTGCAGTTAAAATTGCTCTTGATATGGGTGGTAATATGACTGGAGCTCATAAGAAGATTGAAGCAATGAAAAAAGGATTATCAAAAGATAAACTAGTTCAAGACGCTTTAAGACAAGCTAATGAATCAGTAAGTGAAGCTGTAGACAGAATTGAATTTCCAGATATGGATGATGATTCACATGCAACAGCATCAATGATAGCTAAAAAACATGGTCTAAAAATTGTTAGTAAAAAAGGTAAAATAGGAAATAATTTAACAGTTTCAGGAAACTCTCAAAAAATGTCTAAGTTTTTAAAGGCGTTACCAAGTGAATCTGTCAATGAAGATAAAATGAGTCTTTCAACAAACTTAATGAGAGTTTTCAAAAGAGATATAGAAAAACTTATGAAAAAACATGATGCATATGTCTCAGATTCTAATTCAAAATATACTACAATTTCATCTCCGAAACCAGTAGATTCAGGTTTCAAAAAAGACTTATTTAAATTACTAGGTATGAACGAAGAACAATCTCTTACAGAGGGTACATGGGATATACCAGATACTAAAACTAAACTTCAAAAATTAATGGACCTAGTATCTAAGCCATTCTTTGGTACTACTGAAAAAGATGTAGACAGATATTTAAAAATCATGCCATTTGGTGATGATGAGTTATATGATGATCTTGGTATTTTATATTTTATTCCTGGATCTCAAAAGAGTAAAAAGTTTCCTAAAACAGATTTAAACCAAGTAGCAATGGATTCACTTAATGGTAGATGGTTAACTGCTAAGAAAAAAGGTAATGGTTGGGATATTACTCATATTAACTTTGATATAGATATGGACGAAACAATCAAAAGAAAATCTGGTAATATAAGACCAGGCAGAAGGATGAAAGTTGAACTATGAATTTAACAGAAACATATAAAAAACGTATTAAAGAAGATGGCCATGTTGATTCTGCTAATGTAAAGAATCAATTAACATCTTTAAAGAGAAACGCAGAGCAATTATTAGCTCAAGTACAACCAGATGCAGAATATCCATCATGGTGGGTAAACAAATTAGTAAAGGCTGCAGATTATTTAGATTCTGCCACAGACTTTTTACAAAATAAAGTAGACCAAGGCAAATGAAAAAGTTTAAAGAACACGCTCAACTAGACGAAGCTCCATATGTAGCAGCAGACGGTGATGTGCTTGACTCAGTATGGAAAGAAGTTAAGAAAGTCTTAGAAAAAGAATTAAAAAAAGGTCAGACCGAATTAACCAATATGGTTGCAAGAATCGGCAAGTTTAAAGTAACAAAAGACAAACAACAAAAGGGTAAATCCTTTAGAATGGATCTTAAAAGATGATTTCTTTTAAAGAATATCTTTCTGAAGGTTCTGGTAAAAAAGAAACTTGGGAAGACGGATTCAAACGAAGAGTCATTCCTACCACAAGTCCTCAACATAAAGAAGATGGTTATAAGTGGAGAATTAAAGGTAAGGATAGAGATGAAGTAACAATTAAGTTATATAAATCCAAGCCTGATTTTGCTGAATATAAAAAACAAATGAAAAGAGTAGCTGGCCATGAATTTGGTTAATTTTAAAGAGTACAATGCAACATTCGGTTTATACGAAGGTAAGCATGTGCCTTTAGAAGAACCAATGATAGAAGGCCCAGAACTTAATAAACCAAAAAGATCAGCCGGTCCAAGTAAGTACGTTGTATATGTTAAGGACCCTCAAACAGGTAATGTAAAAAAAATTAATTTCGGAGATGCGAAAGGAGGTTTATCGTCAAAAATAAACGATCGTGATGCAGCTCGTAATTTTGCTTCTAGACATAATTGCGATACAAAGAAAGATAAAATGAAGGCTGGGTATTGGGCATGTCGATTACCTAAGTATGCTAAAGACTTAGGGCTTAAAGGAGGAGGTGATTACTTTTGGTAGACCTACCTTTTGCGTCTGAGGAGATAATAGGCGGAGAAATAAGAGAATTCTTTATCGATCGAGATGATGAAGAATATGTTTGGCATAAAGATCATGAACCACGTGAGATTGAAATACTCGAAGGTGAAGGATGGCGTTTTCAATACGAAAATTGTTTGCCATATTTGTTAGAGCCTGGAATGATTTTTGATATTCCAAAGGGAGAATATCATAGATTAATTAAAGGATATAATAACCTTAAATGTAGGATAATCAAACAATATGGATAGAGAGTTACAACAAGTCTATACTGTACAATCACAAAGATTAGATCGTATAGAAGAAAAATTAGATCAAATGGCTCAGGCGATTATCGCGCTTGCAAGAGCTGAAGAAAAGATTTCAACACTGGCTGAATTTAATAAGCAACAGTCAGAACAAATACAAAGTCTTATAAATAGAATAGATCGAGTTGAGCAATTAGTGAATAGCAATGCAAGCACGGTCAATATAATTAATAGAATCTTCTGGGTAATATTAGTTGGTTTAATATCAGCGGTTACTTGGGAGTATATAGTTCATTTAAGCAATTAACGGAGATAAAAATGAAATTTAATGACGACATAACACAAAGCATTGCTGCTACAGTATCAGACGTACTTGAAGGCAAAGCTACAAAAAAAGAGGAAGTTAAATATCCACACGATATGTTTCATCCTGAAACTGGTGAGAAGGAAGTAGCTAAAGATGAAGCTGAGCATAATGCTTTATCTAAAAAAGGTTATACACATAAGAAGAATGAAGTAGCTGAACCTGAGCCAAAAGGCGAAAAGGAATTTAAAGCAAAACATGTGATTAAAAAGTCTGGCGAAAACAACGACGGCACAGTTACTAAAGAAGCAAATGATGATTCAGAAACTGAAATATCAAAAGAAGAATCTGATAAGCAAAAGAAGTATCAAGCATTTTTTCAAAAAGCTTTAAAGAAATTTGGAGTTAAATCACCAGCTGAATTAGAAGGCGAAAAGAAAAAAGAATTCTTTGACTATGTTGATGCTAACTACGAGGCTGATAACGAAACTGATGAGAGTGTTAAAGAAGAAGTTGAACAGGTAGATGAGATCTTAGGATTTGTTAAGAAGGTTAAAGATAAGATTACAGGTAAAAAATCTGAACCTACGAAAACAAGGAATCCTGTAGATATGAAAAAACTGCTAAATTCACCTGGACAAATAAAAGGTAGAATAAAAGAGTTAGAGAAAAAGATTGCTGCTACAGGCGAAAAGTGGAAAAAGGCTCAAGATAAAGGTGATGATGACGCAGCTGATCATTGGGGTGAAGTAGATTTTTCTCAAAATCAGGAATTAGACAAGCTTAAAGATAAACTCAAGAAGGCAGGTGGTTAAGATGAAAGATTATTTTAAACTAAGACAAGAGCTTAATGAGGCAAAGATATCCTTAGCTAAGCTTTCAGCTGGTATGAAAGTTAATATTATCCATGACGGTCGTAGTGCAAAACAATTTGGAATCAAAGATGAAAATGTCTATGGTGGTAAAGTACAAGTATTAGGTTTAGGGGTTATTCCATATAAAAAGGAAGCCTCTAAGCAATTAGTATTAGCCAAAGACATGGCAGATCTTAAAAAGAAATATAGTCAGGTATTTAAAAGTGAAGATATCATGTATGGATCATTCTTTAATGCAAGGCATAGATTACAAGCAGCCTTTGATGGCATCGTAAATGCTGATAAAAAAGTTAAGCCAGGCTTTGGTGCTTGGATATGGCAGGTTATTGATGGTCCAAATAAAGGTAAATTTGGCTATTGTTATATTGGCACTGGTAGAAATGATGAATGGGAAGTAAGGTTTTTAAACAAATCAACTCAATTCAGAATCGAAAGTTAATTTCATATATACCTGAGGTATATATAATATATGATGAAAATATTTGATGAGCTGAGCAATAAAAATTTTAAACTTTTTGCGGCACAACATTATAACAATCCGGAATGTACGGATGTAGAAGAATTTAAGCAAGATCTCAGTAGATTTAAATATCTCAAAAGGTTGCTTACTCGATACGAAGAACATGGTGAATTACAAGAGAGACTTATTCTTAATCACATTATAGTTCTATATAACGTATTTGGTATAGAAGCTTGTAATAGAATGATATGGTATAAGATAGATGAAAATCATTATCCTTATATCAAACCATTTTTAGTATATCTTCACTACTTACCTGAGGATGAAAAGGTTGAGGTCGTAATGGATCCAAACATAGTAGAGATATTAAGAGAACTTTAATGGGAATTATATCAAGAACAGGAGATTTATTTTATGCCTTTAGGTTTCTAAAGTTGCTTGTCACTCCGTTTGAAAAGACAAAAGCTTTTGAACTTGGTATTATAGATAAAGATGGAGTTGTTCTCAAAAAAGGTGCTGAACGTTCTACACCTGAAGAAAAATCAGCATATACAGTTTTTCATAGACTTGTATTTAATTTAAAAAGAATTATGGCAAAAGCTCCAGGCGGTAAATCCGTTATTGCTCGTTATGGTGCAGCATTATTTTTAATTAAAGAACACACAGGAATGTCTGAAAAACAATTATTAAAAACATTAGAAAAAGCATTAGATACTCAGTTCGAAAACGAACTAAATGAAAACTATTGGTATCAAGATGAAGAGGCAAGATTAATGCCAGGCAATTATATATTAGTTGAAGATACTATATCACCAATAACTGGAGAATTAATTGCAAAGCGAAATGAGAGAGTTAATGTAGATGATTTTAAAACTCCGATCGGGAGTATTTCAAATATAAATATATATAGAGTCAAACATTTAAAAACGAATCAGGACATATACATAAGTAATAGAGACATAAGCAGATGAGAAGAACATTTAAAGAATTCGAAGCAATGTGGGAAGACGCTGCTGCAAATTCTGTAGCCGGTGGTGGAGTATCAATGCCTGCAGATGCAATGGGAAAACAAGCATTACTTAGAAGAAAAAAGAAAGCCAAGATATATGATGGTAGAACTAAAGAGGGTAAGAAGTTTGTAGAACGTATCCTTGCTAGGAGAAACGCACGTGAAGCACTTAAAAAAACTGATTAACTGGACAATTTCTGTATTAAAGAAATTATATTGGTGGATAGTTAATAAGCTTAATCCACGATTCACAGTTACTGTTTCCTATGATAATCAATGGGGTAATGGTGACGATCAACAATATGTTCACGTGAGAAAAATAATCAAAGCAAATTTTAAAGAACTAAAGTTTAGAACAGATGATAAAAAAACTGTGCATATCAAAGGTATGCAAGGTTTAAGATATAAGATAGAGGACGAATAATGCAACAATTTTTTATTGCAATCATATTAGTATTAGGACTCAGTACCTGGTGGTTATATGGCCAAAACCAAACATTTAAAGCAAATCAGATTAAACTCGAAGCTGCTGTCGAAGAACAGAAACAAGCTATGGAGATTATGAAAGAACAATACGAGAAACAAGGTAAAGCTTTAATGAATATGAGCAGACAAAACGCTCAAATCGAAGAAGAAAAGGCAAAATATTTAGCCATATTCTCTCGGCATAATTTAGATGCACTTGCAATTAAAAAGCCTGGACTTATGGAATTAAGATTTAACAAAGCAAGTGAAGCAGTGATGGAGGGACTTGAAGATGATACAGAAAAACTTAGTACTCTTAATCAGTAGTATTTTTCTATTTACAGGATGTAGTACCTTAGGATTATTAGGTCCTAAGAGAATAGAGACTATATCTAAACCAGTACAGATTGATATTATGCAACCTGATTTACCAAGACCCGTAGAACTCACAGCGCCTAAATGGTATGTGGTATCTGAAGCTCGCATTGCTAATCCTTGTAAAAAAGTCGCACAAGAAGATGGTACAGAAAAACGACCAAAGGTTTGTGACATATCTGAAAAAGAAAATCCTGATTGGCCAGAGGGTTATACATATTTGGATCGTTTCCTTGATGAAATGAAAAAACAAAACAATGGTGAAATTGTCTTTGTTGCATCTACAGTTGGTGATTACAAAGTCATGGCTGAAGACATGCAAGAATTAAAAAGATATCTAAAACAATTAGGCGAAGTGGTTGTATATTATAGAAATGTAACTATGCCTAATGGAGACAAAGGCGCTGGTATAGCAATCAAGAAGAATGATTAGTATTCTAGTTGCAGTATTTAAAGCAATACTTACAAAATTATTAACAACATCAGCATTATCATTTTTACATCCACATCTACTTAAACTTGATAAATGGTGTGAACTCAAGCTTGGAATTGATATTATAAAACAAGATAAAAAGTTCCATGAAAAATATCCCTTAGTGGCAGATCGCCTAAACGAAATCGAAAGAAGACTTAAAATTAAACAAAAATAAACGTTTACATTTGTTTAGTTTTGTGGTATAATATATATTATAATGAATGGAACAAATACAATAAATGTCACTAAACGAGATGGAACAATACAACCATTCGATTTAGAGAAAGTACATAAAGTTTTAGAATGGGCAGTTGAAGATATATCAGGCGTATCAATGTCTGAGATCGAACTCAAAGCAAATATACAACTTTACGATAAAATACCAGCTTATGATATTCATGAGCTTTTAATCAAATCAACTGCAGAATTAATTTCTGATCATACGCCTAATTACCAATTTGTAGCAGCAAGATTGATATCTTATAAAATGCGAAAAGAAGCTTATGGAGACTATGAGGTTCCATCGCTTTGGGTTATTATTAATAGGAATATACAACTTGGAGTCTATGATGAAGAAATTCTTAATATCTATACTGACGAAGAAATCCAAGAGTTAAATGAATACATTAAGCATGAAAGAGATGATACATTTACTTATGCTGGTATGGAACAATTTCGTGGTAAGTATTTAGTTCAAGATAGAAGAACTAAACAGATATATGAAACACCACAAATATTGTATATGATGATTGCGATGACTCTCTTTGGAAAATATACAGACAATCGACTTAAATTTGTAAAGGATTATTATGATGCAATTTCTCAATTCTATATATCATTACCTACACCAATTATGGCGGGAGTTAGAACACCGACTCGACAATTCAGTTCTTGCGTCCTTATTGAATCAGGAGATTCCCTTGATTCTATTAATGCTACTGCTACTTCTATTGTCCGATATATAAGCAAAAAAGCTGGTATTGGAATAGGTGCAGGATCAATAAGAGCGAATGGTGCCAAAGTAGGCGATGGTTCGGTTGTTCATACAGGATTAATACCATTCCTAAAGTATTTTCAATCAGCTGTGAAGTCGTGCTCACAAGGAGGTGTTCGTGGAGGAGCGGCCACAGTTTACTTACCTCTTTGGCACTATGAGTTTGAGGATCTTATTGTACTTAAAAACAATAAAGGTACTGATGAAAGTCGCGTAAGACATATGGATTATGCATTTCAGTTTAATAAACTCATGTATGAAA
>Ga0209305_1002312_pt1 | contig 11266 bp, 9 predicted proteins | sample COGITO_mtgs_1103_FD_184792 | JGI IMG/M metagenome (GOLD analysis project Ga0209305, IMG submission 184792) | Pelagic marine microbial communities from North Sea - COGITO_mtgs_110321 (SPAdes) (version 2) | ecosystem: Environmental > Aquatic > Marine > Epipelagic ...
AGGAATACCGTTGCACCCTCATAATAATTTTCTTGAAATATGGCTTGAATTTGGGTTATTAGGCGCTCTTATAATATCATTGATATGGATTAAAATTATTAAATTTGGAATTTCTATTAGAAAAAACTCCTATATATTAGGTACGGGAGTATGCACTTCTATAGTTACGATGTTTGTGATGTGCAATTTAACTTTTGGTGCATTTCAAGCTTGGTGGATGGCTAGCCTTGGGCTAATTTTTCTAATAATTATGAAGGCTTCTGAACAAATAAATAATAATAGAAAGGTTATATAAAAATATTATGGTTAAATTTCTTAAAGAAGGCTTTAATAATTTTAAAAAAGACTATTATGAGAATAATAAATCTTATATTGATAAATTTGTTAAAAATGGTCAAAAGCCTAAATATATGGTGATTGCATGTTCAGATTCCAGAGTAGATCCAGCAATATTGTTTCAAGCTAAGCCAGGAGAAGTTTTCTCAGTTAGAAATGTAGCTAATTTAGTACCACCTTATAGTCCTGATAAAGGCCTTCATGGTGTAAGTGCTGCTATTGAATTTGGAGTAATTGATTTAAAAATAAAAGATATTATTATTTTAGGGCACGCTCATTGCGGAGGTATTAAATCCTTATGTAACAATTTTAATTCAGATATAGATAAAACTGTTAATAAAGAAACATCTAGAGAATTCATTGAAGGTTGGATGAATATCGCTTCTCCGGTTATGGCTAAAATTAATTTAAAAAATAGTTCAGAGCCTCTTCAACATTTTGTTGAAAAAGAATCTATAAAAAATTCTATGCAAAACCTTAAAACTTTTCCATGGATTATTGAACTGATTAAGATTAAAGAATTAAATATCCATGGGTGGTGGTTTGAATTGAAAAGTGGTGAACTTTTTTGTTTTGATGAGAATAAAAATAATTTTATTAGTATAAATGATAATTAAGATTAAAAAAAAGTAATTCTATTTTGTAGATTTTTTACCCCAAAGAACTTTAGTCATTCCTGGTATTAAAACCTTTTCCTTAATTTCTAAAAAACCTGCATCTTGCATAATGCCAGAAACCCAGCTGGGAGTAATAGATTTAGCGGTCGGAGTAAAAGCCAAATGCTGTAATTGCCATAGTGCTGCCAAGTGTGGTCCTGAACGATCATTTTCTACCATAAAATCATGTACAATATATATTCCGCCTGGATTCATAACTCTATAAGTTTGTCGAGCTAATTCAGGAATAGATTTCCCTGGCACTCCATTATAAAGATAGCTCATCAATACTGCGTCAACATTAGTTGGCCAATTATAGTCGAGTGCATTACCTCCAATAAAACTAATCCTATCTGAAAGGTCTGCATCTTTTACTTTTTCTTTACCAAGACTAACTACGTGTGGAAAATCAATAATAGTAACCCGCAAATTAGGGTTTTCTTGGCATAGTCTAATAGCTAAACCTCCTGTGCCACCTGCTACATCAAGTAAATGATCTACTCCAGAAAAATCTATCATACGTGCTAGAGAACGACCTGGTCCTAATGACCCTGCATGTTGGGATTCACTATATAATTTCGCCTCTTCTTTATCATCCATCCATTTTGCGTAGCTATCTATATAATCTGGCTTTATATTGTCTGTAACAACACCTTCCAACTGTTGCATAAATCCATACATCTGCCTATCTATTTGAAGACGAAGATAATCACCAAAATCATAAGGAGCACCTTTTACCAAAAAGGACTCTGCTCCATCGGAGTTACTATAGAGATCATCATTACGCTCTAAAAGTCCAATACTGTTTAATGCTGTACAGATAGTTGAAATACGATTTTCAGGAACTCCAGCTTCTTTAGCAAGCCTTTTTGCACTCTTTGCTTCACCAGAAAGATTCGTAAAAATATTACAATGTAATGCTACGAATAATGCTTTTGATGCCATAAACCCAAATGCTATATTAGAAATTTGTTCTGCTTTAGTAACTGTTTCCATTACTTACTCTTTCAAACATATAAGGATTATAAGATAAATAAATTTTTACTTTTCTAGTATAACCTTAAGTAAGACTATTTGTAAGGTTTAATTAAATTAATTGTTTTTAATAACTTAAAATATTTTGATATTTACTTATAATGGTATCTATTTGTCTTATCTCTAGAGGGGCGTTCAATAGCAGAAATAGCATTTTTGAGTGTTACTTTGCCTATAGTTTTTCCTTTAGCGTTGACCACCGTTACCAAACCTTTATCTGAAGACGCTATTATCGGTAAAGCTTTTTCAATGGATGTGTTAGATCGAATCTTTGGTCCGAATACTTTGGTTTCGTTTTCCATAATTGAACTTACCTTTAATACTCTGCTTCGATTTATATCTTTAATAAAATCCTTAATATAGTCATCAGCAGGCCTCAGAATTATATCTTGAGGTTTGCCTCTTTGAACAACTTTACCATCCCGTAAAAACGATATTTCATCACCAAGTCTCAGAGCTTCATCAAGATCATGAGTTATAAAAATAATTGTTTTATGCAGCTCTTCCTGTAATCCTAAAAGAATGTCCTGCATATTATTCCGAATAAGAGGATCTAAAGATGAAAAAGCTTCATCCATAAGTAAAATCTCTGCATCCGTTGCTAACGCTCTAGCTAAACCAACTCGTTGCTGCATACCTCCAGATAAATGTGCAGGATAGTACTTTTCAAAGCCTGTTAAACCTACTTTATCAACCCATACCTGCGTTCGTTCTTTAACTTCTTCTTCACGAATTCCCTGAATAAACAAACCATAAGAAATATTTTGAAAAACTGTACGGTGTGGGAATAATCCAAATTTTTGAAAAACCATTGATGCTTTGTATCGACGGAATTCACGTAACTCTTCCTGAGACATTTCCATTATATTATCACCATCAATAATGACTTTTCCAACGGTTGGATCAATCAATCTATTAATATGTCTAATTAATGTTGATTTACCTGAACCTGATAAACCCATAATAACATGTAGCTGTTCAGCTGGTATATCTATATTTATATTGTTTAATCCCAATACGCTTCCATGTTCACTGAGTAGTTTTTCCTTGGACATACCATTTATAATATTTTGTATTGCATCATTTGGACGATCACCAAAAACTTTATACAGACCTTTAATACTTATTTTATTATCAGCCATTTTTTTTCACCTCACGGTCCTTTTGCAAACGCTTGCCATAGCCTTGTAAAACTCGATCAAAAATAATTGCAAGCGCAACAATTGCCAGACCATTCATTAATCCTAGCGCTAGATACTGGTTTTGAATTGCTTGTAAAACAGGAATACCTAAACCGCGAACTCCTATCATAGATGCAATAACAACCATAGCTAAAGCCATCATTATAGTTTGGTTTATACCAGCAAAAATGTTTGGCAAAGCTAGGGGTATTTGAACTCCTAGTAATTTCTGTTTTTTATCAGCTCCAAAAGCATCTGCAGCTTCAAGAACACCTTTATCAACCAACCTAATACCAAGATTAGTCAAACGCACAATAGGCGGCATAGCATATACACAGACTGCAATTAATCCTGGCACCTTACCAATACCCAGTAACATTAAGACTGGTAATAAATAAACAAAAATTGGGATTGTTTGCATTACATCTAGAATTGGCATAACTAATGCTTGGACTCTATCAGAGCGAGCCATCCAAACTCCTAATGGTATCCCAATTGCTATGCAGAGAATGGTTGCTACAGAAATTAATGCCATAGTGGACATTGTATCTTCCCACATTCCAAGATAACCTATTAAAGCAAAAGTTAATAAAGAACCAATAGATAACTTCCAACTTCTTGCTCCTAAATAGCATAACCCTGCCACTACTAAAATAATGATGGGCCATGGAGTATTAAGTAGTAGTTTTTCAAACCAAATTAAAAACCATAAAACTGGATCAAAAAAATTCTCTATAGATTCACCATATGTGCGAGAAAAAGATCTAAATGCAGAATCTATTACTTTCTTAAAGTCACGTAAATCGCCACGTGACATTTCAGGAAATTCTTCAAAAAATTCAAGCATTTAAAAATTTAACATAAATATATTATAATTCATAATTATAGCATCCATTTAAAGCGCTTTTTTAATTTTTTTCGCAGCCTCTAAAGTAATCCAATTTATCCAGATTTCAGGATATTTTTCTAAAAACTCAATAGCACCATCTGCACCTTGGGACTGATTCTCTTCCATATAAACAAGCATACTATTCATAATGCTTCCTGGAAAAATTCGTTTACCAAAATAATTCATTACCTCAGTCATTTCTTTAATTTCAGAAGTAACAACAGTTTGAACTATAGACTCAGTCCAAGCGGAAGGTTTTGGTTCTATACATCCTTCTGGTCCCTTAGCTATACAATCGTCCCAATTTTTAGACCCTGCAAATGGAACACCGAAGTCCATCAGCTTCATATTATACTTTCCTATTAATGACGTTGGTGACCAATAATAACCAAACCAGTTATCGCCTCGTTCTGCTGCTTTTGACATTGAACCATCTAAACCAGCCTGTGAACCAGGATCAACAAGCACCCAGCCTTTTTTTTCCATCTCGAATGCAATAAAAAGGCTCTGATTAGCCAATTGACATCCCCAACCCGCTGGACAACCTATGAATGCACCTTTTGACTTATCTTCTTTTGCTGGAAAAAGATCTGGCCGCTCAAGAATATCTAACACTGTTTTAAACTCGGGGTAATTTTTTAATGTGTGAGGGGTTATCCACCAACCCTCTCCTAGCTCGGTAATAGGACCTTTTATTGCTGAAAATAAACGACCCTCCTCTAATGCTTTATGGAGAAGTCCTGCAATAGCGTTTGTCCAAAGCTCTGGAGCTACATGGGGTTTACCCTTTTCATTCATAGTTATAAAAGTAGCAGTTGTTGCTCCCGGAACTAACTCAATTTTACAGTCATAACCTTCTTCTAAAATAAATTTATCAACATTTGCCATTAATGTGGCTGAAGGCCAATTCATATCAGCCATTTGGAATTCACAATTTGACGCTATAGCTTTAAAAGATAACAAGAAAAAAAATATATAGAATATAAAAATTGAAAGTGATATTTTTTTCATGAAAATTTTCCTACTTAATAATAAACTTATTACTACACTAATATATTTCTTAATATTAGGTTACTTATTTTTAAATTTAGAATTACGTTACTGTTATAACCCTATAGTATAATAATCCTCAATTTTGCACTTCTCTTTTTTTTAGTATACATTGTGAATATGAGTTTATAGCTAGAACAGCTTCCTGGTGGAAGTAAAACAAATAATACTTAATAAATTTTTACTAACTCACTCAAAATATTTACCCAACTTAAATATAATATGTTATTGAAAGCTAATAAGCCGCCTTAGCTCAGGGGTAGAGCACGTCATTGGTAATGACGGGGCCGCAAGTTCGAATCTTGCAGGCGGCACCATTTATATATATAGTTTTAGAAACTTTTGAGGGAGAAAAATAAATGTCTGAAAATTCATTTTCGTGGGAAAATAAAGTAGTAGCTATAACGGGTGGAGGAAATGGTATAGGAATGGCCATAGCTAAAGCTGCTAAAGGGTTAGGTGCTAAAGTAGCGATATCAGATATTAATGAACAAGACCTCAATAAAGCAAAAGAATCAAATGGGTTTTATACATCCCTATCTGATGCTGGGAAAGAATCTGATATACTAAGTTTTATTAAAAATACAGAAGAAAATTTGGGCCCAATAGATATGTTTTTTGCAAATGCTGGTGTAGCAAGAAGTGGAACTTTAGATACCACTGATAAAGATTGGGATATCTCTTATAGAGTGAATGTTATGCATCATGTTTGGGCTGCAAGAGCTGTTATTCCATCTATGAGAAAAAGAAAAGATTGCCGTTTTATAACAACAGCATCTGCAGCAGGCTTACTTTCAGAAATAAATTCTGCCTCTTATTCACTTACTAAGCATGCCGCAGTTGGTTTTGCTGAATGGATGTCTATTGTATATGGAAAAGATGATAAAGATGGAAATGCCGTAACAATATCTTGTCTCTGTCCACAAGGTGTAAACACTGCAATGACAGCAAATATGGATAATGGTGGAGTAGCTGGAATTGATGGAATGTTAAATCCTAGTGATGTTGCAAAGGTGGTTATTAATACAGTAAGTGAAGGAGGGTTTTTAATTCTTCCTCATCCAGTCGTTGGAGAATATATTAAATTTAAAACATCTGACTATCCAAGGTGGCTTGGTGGAATGAGAAAGTTATATGCTAAGTTTAAAGGCTCTTATTAAATCAATAGCAATGAAAATCACATATAATAATTAGTATTTAATTTAAGTTTGTGTATGGTAAAATATTTTGACTTCTTTGGGAGAGAATTGATTATGACTGAAAAAATTTGGAAACTTTATCTATCAGGAGAAATTCATACTAATTGGCGAGATGAGATTAAAAACCTCTGTGAAGAGAGAGCCCTGCCTGTTATTATTAATTCTCCAAACACTGTACATGAAGATTCTGACGACTGTGGTGTAAAAATTCTTGGTACAGAAGCAGATAAATTTTGGCATGACCATAAAGGCGCTTCAATTAACTCTATAAAAAACTCAACATTATTAAAAAGCACAGACATATTAATAGTAAAGTTTGGAGATAAGTATAGACAGTGGAATGCAGCATTTGATGCTGGCATTGCAAAAGCACTCGACAAACCTATAATAACTTTACATGAAGATAATCTAAACCATGCACTTAAAGAAATAAATCAATCAGCGGTTGCTTCTTGTAGGTCCGTAAGTCAAGTTGTTCAAATTCTTACCTATGTAATTAAGGGTGAACTATAATTTATTCAATATAAAATAAGGTATTGTTAATGAAAAAAAAAGGTTTAACTAGAAGGACAATATTATCAGGAACAGCTCTTTCTGTTATTCCAGCTACTGCACTCGCACAGTCTATAAAAGAAGGATCTCCATCTTGGATGACAACACCGGGTAAAGCCTTTAACGAATATGGATTCCCTTCTTCCCAAGAAGAAAATACCAAACGAGAAATATTTCAACCTTACGAAGAGTACGCACCTGGTTCAGGAGTAGCGATGACTCCTTTAGAAAAACTTGAGGGAATAATAACTCCTAACGGCTTACATTTTGAAAGAAGTCATAATGGTGTTCCTAATATAAATGCTGATCAGCACGAATTATTAATTCATGGACTTGTAGACAAGCCTCTAGTTTTTAAAATGAAAGATTTATTAAAATATCCCATGAAAACAAAAACATATTTTATAGAATGCGGAGGAAATAGTTTTTATAATTCAAATGCCTTTCCAATAGCTATAGATAGAACCTGTGGCTCTATTCACGGGCTCATTTCTACTTCTGAATGGACAGGAGTTCCATTAAAAACAGTGCTAGAAGAAGCTGGAATTAAAAAAGAGGCTCTTTGGCTTCTAGCTGAAGGGGCAGATGCCGCAGCTATGAGCAGAAGTATTCCATTAGAAAAAGCCTTAGATGATACTCTTATCGCCCTATATCAAAATGGCGAACGCATTAGGCCAGAACAAGGATATCCAATGAGGCTTGTCGTTCCTGGATGGGAAGGAAATATAAGTATTAAATGGTTAAGAAGGATAAAAATTACAAAAAAACCGACATATACAAAAGATGAAACATCTAAATATAGTGATCTATTGGTGAGTGGAAAAACATTACAATTTACTTTTCCAATGGAAGTTAAATCTATAATAACTCAACCTTCTGCAGGCCCAGTACCACTTAAAAAAGGGCCCATTCACATTACAGGGCTAGCATGGTCTGGACTTGGAAATATTAAAAAAGTAGAGATCTCTACAGACAAAGGAAAAACTTGGAATATTGCACAAATAGAAGGAAGTAACGAACCATTATCGCCTGTTAGATTCAGATACAATTGGATTTGGGACGGAGAGGCATGCTCTATAGAAAGTAGAGCTACCGATAGTAAAAATAATATTCAACCTCAAAGAAAAGTCTGGTCTGTAAAATATGGCTTAGGTCATTTATATCACAACAATTCTATTCAAATATGGAGAATTACTCCTAAAGGTAAAGTATCTAATGAATATGATGATTTTGCTCAAAATGAAAAATGGTCAGAGGAATAGTATTTAAATTTTAAAAAAAGTATTGAGATGATTAAATTATTAAAATATCTAATATTTCTGATTGCTTTTACTGGTATTAGCTTTTCATCAATAGCTAAATCTGATGAAAATATTAATTTTAGTTTTGGACAAGAAATAGATTCAGCTAAAATTTCAAATCAGGATATTACTATAGATACTTTAGGCACAAATCTGCCTGAAGGAAATGGTACTGCTCTAAAAGGAGAAAAAATCTTTCTTAATAAATGTGTTGCATGCCATTTAGAAAATGAACTTTTTAATGCAGAAGTATTATTAGAAAAAAATGAAATTAAATCCATACCAATAAATTTGGATTGGCCGTATCCTAAAAGTTTATTTGATTATATTAGAAAAGCCATGCCTTATAATAAGCCACAAACTTTAACAAGCGACGAAACATATTCTTTAACGGCCTATCTTCTTTATAAAAACAAAACTTTAAATTATGAAGAAGTTTTAAATAAAGAAACCTTAATTAATATTAACTCTAATAATAATATATTCCTTGAAAAATGGGACCAAAACAAATCGAACATCATGAATATTTCAAAACATACAAATTCTTTTTTTTCAAATTTATCTAATATTTTCAAAAATAAAGAAGAAAAATTAAATTGGTATAATAATGATATTACTAAAAGTGAAATTGAATATAAAATTAATAACCAAGATATTTCTGTTAGCCCAACTAGTATTAATTTACCACAAGGAAATGGTACGGCAGAAATTGGAGAAAAGGTATATCAACAAAAATGTCTCTCTTGTCATGGTACATTAGGTATTGCTGAAGTACTTTCTCAAGAGGTTGAGAGCCTAAGAGGCACACAAAATGCGATAAAAATAGTTGCATTTGAGTCTTTATCTGGAGGTTTAGGTAGCTTAAATTCTGAGATGCCTATTCGTTCTGTTGGTTCTTTTTGGCCTCATGCATCTACTTTATTTGATTACATTCGTAGAGCCATGCCTTATTATAACCCTCAATCTCTAACTAATGACGAAGTGTATGCTGTTACTGCTTATGTTTTATTTATAAATAATATAATAAATAAAGAAGATGCCCTTAATGCAGAAACCCTTCAAAATATTAAAATGCCTAATAAAGCTGGCTTTATAGATTCATGGGGACCAGATTGGTGGAGAGAGTGGATACATCAAAAACATTCAATATTCTTTACTTGTATTCTCTTATTAGGAGTTTTAGCAGTTACTTTATTTGCAAGAAAACTATCCCAAAATAGAAAAAAGATTATATACATTAAGACATTTCTTACAGGAACTATATTTCTGTGGATGGTATTTTTTCAGAGCCTACAAGTAGGAACGCAAAAAGTTTATCAGACATTTAATAATTTAAAAACTAGTAATGGAGTATGGGATAATATTTTATTTGAGCCCATATATGTGATTTTAGGAATATTTATTATCATTACTACTCTCATATGGGGAAGAGGTATATTTTGTGGATGGTTATGTCCCTTTGGAAGCATACAAGATATAATATATAAATTTAAAACATTATTAAAATTTAAGACTTTTGAAATTCCAGATTCTATACATAGTAAATTAATCTACTTAAAGTATATAATATTGAGCTCAATTATTATTGGAGCAATGTATGCTACAGGAACTAATATATTATTTGAATTTGAGCCTTTTAAAACTATAATAGAAGATAAATTTAACACTTCTACTATCCTTATACTATGGTCGCTAGCCTTATTAATATTTGTGTTTTTTATAGAACGAGGGTTTTGTAGGTATCTATGTCCTACAGGAGCAGCACTAGGCTTAGCTAGCCAATTTCAAGTAATTAGCTGGTTAACAACTATTAAATCCTGCGGCGATACATCATGCGCTGCTTGTTCACCTAAATGTCCTACAAAGGCTATAGCAAAAAATGGTTCTATAAATGAAAAAGAATGCATACAATGTATGTCATGCCAAATAACTTATAATGATAAAGATTTAACCTGTAAAAATAAAAGGTCTATTAAAAAGAAGTTTAATAAAAATAAAACAATTTTAGGAACTAGTTAGTTGATTAAAAGTATATTTAAAATAATTATACCTTTAATTATCTTGATAATTAATATCGATTCTGTGAATGCAGATATGAATGATCCTCTGCAAAGCAGAATAAACCCTGGTATTATTGCGAAGCTTTTTCCTAATGCTGAATCTTTAGGAGCACCGATAGGAAACCCTCCTTATATTCCTGTTTTTGGAAGCGAAGATAGTAGTGCTATCGATGTAAATATTTTACACAGCTGGAGGCAAGAATTTTTACAGGTTAATGCAAGAGAACCCACTAAAGAAGAAGAAGAAGAAAAAATTAACTCACTTAAAAAGAAAGGTGATAAAAAAGAGATTGGCTTTTTATTCTCAACCTATGAAACTACTGGAGCTAAAGGATATTCAGGTGACTATTTTGATATAATTGTTGGGCTAAAACCTGATGGAAGGTTAGCAGGATCTGTTATTGTAGAACTCCATGAGCCAATGATTTGTCCTACCTGCGTTCCACAAACAAAACTGACAGCTCTCCATGAAACATTTAAAGGAGCCAATATTAATAGAAGGGTAAATTTAAACTCTGGTACAGGAGGAGGAAGAGGTTACGATGGAGTTACCGGAGCAACAATTAGTGCGACTCTTACAACTAATGGAATAATTACTGCTGCTAAAAAAATTCTTAGACAGACAGGTTTAGGAGCTAATGAAGGACCTTTTTATGTTGATGTAGATAGTTTTTCTGAACATAGTTGGCCAGAATTAGTTAATTGGGGAGGGGTAGTTGGAAGAAGTTTTACAATACAAGAAATTAGACAAGAATTAGACCCAGATAATCAAGATTATATAAGAAACCCCGATAAAAAATTTAGCAGTATTTATGCTGGTTTGGCCAACCCTGCCTCTGTAGGAAAAAATATTTTTGGCGGCAAATGGTATTCTTATCATGTTTCACAGTTAGCAACAGGTGATAACTTATTAGTAATCTTAGGCTCAGGCTTATATTCTTGGAAAAAAAACCAATATAATCGAGTAACATTAGTTCAAAAAGATAAAAAATGGAAATTCACACAAA
>Ga0209305_1002320_pt1 | contig 11256 bp, 17 predicted proteins | sample COGITO_mtgs_1103_FD_184792 | JGI IMG/M metagenome (GOLD analysis project Ga0209305, IMG submission 184792) | Pelagic marine microbial communities from North Sea - COGITO_mtgs_110321 (SPAdes) (version 2) | ecosystem: Environmental > Aquatic > Marine > Epipelagic ...
CCCAAGGATAAAAGTCTATCTGCTCACACAGTTCACTGTCGTGATCGTGTAATCCTGGATTAACACGCCAATATATTCTTGACTTTTGTTTCATACAGTCAACAACTTTTTGTATTTGATTAGGAATGATATCACCATTTCCAAAGTTTATACTGCCTAAGCAAAATGCTACATCAAACTGTCTATCCGGAACATAGTCTTCAATAGTAGTTACAATATCAGCTTGACTGCAACAGGGATCAATGCCTACTACGTTTTTGATCATGCCCTTAAACTCATTATGCCCACACCCTACGTCAAGCACCCATTCATCATCTTTAATTTTATTAACTAGGTTATATCCGCTGTATAAGTATTTGTCAGTAGAAGGTTGCCATACTTGGCTAAAATATTTGTTTAGGAATTCTTGATTGTGCATGATAAAACCGTAATAGTTAAATATTGTAGTGCTATTGTAATACTTATCGCAATGGTGTTCCACACCTTAGGAATTACTCCTTGGAACTCAATACTACAAATCATAGGCATTGCTGGATGGACTTACGTTGCTATCAAATGGAACGAACGAGCTCTACTGCTAAACTTCTTACCTCAACTATTAATTATAATTCCAGGATTGGTTTACTTATATGCTACCCAATAGAATTTGGTTTACAGGAGTTCCTGGCAGTCGTTGGAGTGGTATAGCACAAACACTAGAACAGATATCAGGTATGAATACTACAGATCGTACACCCGAACGTGAGTATAATCATCATCAGTACTCAGGGCATAAAGGTGCTTACTTTGGTAAGGATATGGAGTTTCCAGCTTTAGTAATTGACAGTCATGTAGATCAAGCATTTACCTCGCAAGAAGGATGTCGTTTAATTAAAAGTCATGAGTGGGCAGATCATTTAGAAGGTATACAAACACTGTGTCCCAATGATTGGATTATGCTAGTATACCGACCAGACCAAGCAAGTTTTGCGTGGTGGCACGAAGCAGGTGGATTTCAGATAGGATATCCCAACTACTCAGCATACAAAAACTCAGCTAACATGCTAGCAGAAATCGTTCGTACAAATCAATTGATATTAGAGTATGGGCACAAACGAAACGCAAAATGGGAATACTTTACTACAGCGTGGATACAAGAAAACTTCAACACAACGTTAGAAGTACCTCAAACTTTCTCTGACATACTAGTAACCTTGATCAAAAATGGGTAAGGTAGCTACAGTATTCCGTCCCGGAGCATATGGTTTTTTTATTAGTTGGTGTGTCTATACTTTCTCAAATTTAAATTCTAATGACATAATTTCCCCCATTGACGAAAATAATAGTGGTCATTTGTTTAACAATGATCCTGGTATTTTAAAATGTGCCCCATTGCACAATTTTAAAGAAGGATTTGAAAACTATTTGTTGTTGACATACAATCCAACAAAAACGTTAAACTATTTCAACAATCATTATGAAAAATTTTCATCAGGTGATATAGTTGAATTTCTAAGTACCAAAATTCCAAATTATCAAGAAAATTTAACTGATGGCTGGCACGACGATTCTATTTGGGCTCTAAGAGAATTGTTAAGTTTTTATCTTCCTGCATTGACTGATGCTCTGGTTAGTGAAGCAGAATCTGAAAAACAGCGTGTAATAGAATCCAATGTTCCTTATTATATTGCTGACCCAGAAGATTTGTTAACAAATAGTGAAGTTCACTTAGAAAAGATATACCTAAAATTTGGGTTAGAAAAAAATCAACATTTTAATCAACTACCTTTTTATACAAATTTGTATCTAACCCAACAAAAATATTTTAATAAACAACAAGAGCTCGACAATTTTGTCAACTGCGTTATTGATAACTCCGTCATGGAAATATCATCAACAACTATACTCGATGAAGCGTATATTCAGTATAAATTAAGAGTTCACAATTACGAAATTAAATGCCACAATTTAAATAAATTTCCAACTAACTCTGTTGAGCTAAACAAGATAACTTATTATGTTTAGTATGCCTATAATTAGATAAATACTTTTGTAGGACAAATTTCAATAGTAGTTATTCTCGAGAAATTCTAACTACATATTGATAAAATAACGTTATTAAGGAAAATAATTATGAACGCAAAACAATTTGTAAAGCAGATGAAAGAAGACAACCAGGCGTTGTTTACAGCATCTGAAATGCAAGTAGAAGCTTATTTTAATAGTAAGCCTACACAAGAACAACTAGTTGAACACTTCGTTGGTCGTATGGTTAACGAAAGAATGAACATGACTGAAATCTCAGCTAAAATTGCTAACATGCCAGCATCTACTTCAGTAGAAGAGCTAACACTGTTAACAAAACAAGCACAAGATGAAGCTAAACACTTTGGTATGGTTAGAGATGTTATCGAACATATCACAGGTGAAACACTAGACGTTGAAGCGGCTATTAAAGCTGAAGAAGCGAATCCAACAGCAAAAGGTGCGGCTCTATTAGAAAAATATGAAGCGGCTACTGATCCAATTGCTATGGCGGCATATCAGCTTATTGCTGAAGGTCGTGCTGAAGCAGTATGGAACAAAATGGCTGAATGTATTGAAGATACATATGTATCATCTACATACGCTAAAATTGCTAAAGATGAAGGCTTTCACGCTAGTATCGGTGCTCGTTCACTAGAACAATTAGCTACAGATACAGCAACACAAACTCGTGTTCTTAAACTTGCTAATCAAATGAGACAAGACTTATTTGAAGTATCATGTATGAACACTAAAGCACTTCCAGAAGCACAAAAATTAATAGATGAAGCTTACGCTGTCTAAATAATTTTTACAAGTAACACTAAGAAGGCTAATTACTATTAACGTAATTGGCCTTTTTTTATGAATATAGCAATCACACAAAGAGAAGTAACTATCCGAGGATGGACCTATGACTGTACACAACAAGATTGGTTTGACTTCTTAGGACAACATACCTTATGGACTATACCCAATAATGCTCCTTTTAACTTAACAGAGGCGGATTGTTTAGTTGTCAGTGGAGGCACTAGTTCAGAACGTAGGAACCGTACTGAGTCTATGGCTATACAATTATTTGCTGACAAGCCAGTTGTTGGAGTATGTCATGGAGCATTTTTTATGAACGAATTGTTTGGTGGTACTAACAGCACTATCGAAGGTCATCAAGGAACCGAGCATACTATTGAAATGGAGTCTAAAGTCTATCAGGTCAACAGTTATCATACACAGCTTATAGAAACTCTAGCTGATTGTTTAGAACCTATTGCTTGGGACATGAATGGCAATATTGAAGGTTTCAAACATAAGACAAGACCACTATGGGGAATAGTGTGGCATCCTGAACGTATGAAAACACCTGTGCTACCAAAGGCAGTAGAAGAGTTATTAAATGACTAAACCAACCTTAATAATATATCAAGCAGGAGCATGCGGAACATTCTTAGAATGGTTGTTAACTTACCTAACAGATAAAACTTTAGATGATCAACTTCCTTTTGCTAGAGCTGGAAATGCTCATAAGTTTTTAGGTCATTTTTTTGGATATGAACAATTCAAAAAAACAACAACACACAGCACGTTTAATTTTGCTAGATGTCACGCAGAGGATATTACTCTTGAACAAATAAATTCACTATTTTCTTCTACTATTGAAATTACTATACCGCCAACTTCCGTATTATGGGTACTTAGAAATTGTATTGCAAAAACAGAGATGTCTGAACTACTTGGGGTTGAGGAGTTAAGAGAATATGTTAAATTTAGGCATTCTGATTTGATTAAATTACATAAAAAGTATGATGGTGATCAGAGAGACTACAGATGGGCGTATCAACTTATGGGACATTTCGAACACGAACAGCTTGACCCATATAATGTTAATAATGTTGAAGATCTTAAAAGATGGCAACTAAGAGAAATACTCAGTTACTGGAATCTACATGATTATCTCGTTAACATACCTTCCTTCACGCACACCAGCAATTACCCTATAAGTATTGAAGATATTAGAGATCAGATGCCAACAGTTATCAATGACCTAATAGAAAAATTAAAACTTAAAGTTATTCCAAACCGATATGAAAAATTAGAATATATCTACCAGCAGTGGAAATCTAAACAGAAATACACAAATATAGATGCCGTTGTTGACCAGTACATTAAGAATGTGATCGATGACATTGATGAAACTGTAACAACTCCTTTTAATATAGGTGAAGAAGCTATAATACAACAAAAATTACGCGAAGTCGGATACGAAATAAAATGTGACGGACTAGATCGTCTTCCCCTACGAACTATTGATTTAAAAGGTCTATTATACAATGTCTAAACAAATGTTAATATTAACAGGACCACAAGGAGCAGGTAATCACCTATGGTCTAAAGTGTTTAGTCAACATTCAGATGTATATGGGTGGAAGTCATTATTAGAAAATTATTGGGAACCACATAGGTTTAATGAACCTTTTGCCAGTTACTGGAAGGATCCTTCAAAATTAAAAGATTTTGTCTGGGGCGATTATGATTACTATTTTACTTCTATAAGTGTTCCATTAGGTATACCTGGACATAATAGTAATCCATTATGGGAACCTAATCTACTAGAATTTAAACAGGCAGTAGAAGCACAAGGCATAGAAACAAAGTTTGCTGTTATAGGTCGTGACCAAAACATACTACGTGAACAACAGACAAGAATAAGAACGGAACCTACACTGTCTTTATTCTTAAAACAGTTACCCGAAGATGCAGTATTTTTAAGTTATGAATTATTATACTTGTATAAAGATGCGTATATTAAAAGTTTAGACATTAATATACCTGTTGACCCAAATGTTAGTTGGTTATTAGAAGATGATGCTAATAGCAAATACGTCCATGGAATAGAATCAAACACATTAGACCAAGGCAATAGAACAGGAAAGGTATTTAAGAAACGCCCATGAAAAAATTATTAATTATAACAGGACCACAAGGGTCAGGTAATCATTTGTTTAGTAGACTACTAAGCCTACACCCTGATGTTGGTGGTTGGGACGATCTATTAGATGAATATTGGGTTCCTAGTGATCTAGAACCGTTTGCTGAATATTGGGTTAATCCAGAAAAGTTAACACTAGAACAGTTCGAAGGCAAAGATTATTGGCTAGCTAATGTAAGTGTACCTTTTGTGTATGATGGTGTTAAGCAGGTACCTAAGATTGACGCTATGGCGTCTAAGGCACGTTCTTTAGGAATAGATGTTCAAATATGCGTTATAGTCAGAGATATGTATATAAATGATCTACAACAACAAAGAGTACGTAAAGAAAGAACACTACCTCAGGCAGTTGAGTATTTTGATACATTAGGTGATGTACATTATATAGACCATGAAGCATTTTTCCTATACAAAGACCGTTACTTAAAATGGTTAAGTAAGATATTAGACTTTCCTGTAGCATGGGATAATCCTGACGTAATGAAATTTATCGACGAAGGACCTAACAAGAAATATGTTAACTATGTCGACGAGTATTGGTTAGACGAACAAGTGTGGAAGGGTATACAACCTAAAAAAGATCGCGGATTATAATGCAAATCCCTCTTCTAACATTATTCAATCCTATTGTAAACTACGAACATGATCAGTTTATTAGCTTACCAGAACAAAACTTTTTCCAAGACATAGACTCAATAGAACAACGTATCAAAACAAGTACAGGTAAGTGGATCCTGTTAAGTCATTGTCACGATCAAGTGTTAGGATTTGATAATGATCTTGAAGCAGTTGATAAACTTAATCAAATAGCAGATCAGTATCAAGACCGTGTGTTAATTGTAGTAATTTCAGTTAATAAGTTCGAGTTAAGCGATCTGATACACTATTACTTCTTTCCCGAATATCACGCTGTGTACTGGCCCTTATACAAGGATATGACACCAACATACCGTCTTAATGATGTAACACACAAATACCTATGCTTAAACAAACGTGGAGATCCGTGGCGACAACTGTTATATAAAAAGTTCTGGAAACAAGATTTACTCGAACACAGTCACTTCAGCTACTTGTGTGAGGATGATAACTTTGGCACACTGTTTCATGAGCCTACCTGGGAAGCCAATTGTAAATGGGCTGATGAAGATTTTATTCCTCGATTTATGCCAAGCTTAGAAGGAGCATGGCCTGAGGATAAGTTTTTAGAGTTACCCAACGACACACAGTTAGAGCAGTATAAATCACGTAAGTATTATGAGGATGGAGAAGATGATCCTACATGGACAACGGACTTATCATTATCATTGTCTACATTTTGTACTATCGTCGTTGAAACTGATATAACCAATAAGATGGTCAACATCTCAGAAAAAACTATTAGAGCATTAGCATTAGGACAACCTATGTTGCTGTTAGGAGTTAGCGGTACACATCAATATCTCAAAGACCTAGGGTTTGACTTGCTTGATGATATCATTGACAATTCATTTGATCAAGAGCCTGAAACTTATGCTAGGTTCTGTATGTTTAGTGATTCAATAGATAAGATTAACACACACTCAATAGGTGCGTTACACCATACTAAGTGTAGCGTCAAAGATAGACTACGAGCTAACAGAACAAAAGTTGAAGAATTACATACACAAATGAATAAACGCAGTAAAGAAATTATTGACGAAGTACTGCTGAATTTTAATAAGCATATGAATATTGATCAATAAATATTGTAATGGAATATAAAAGTCAAAAACATTACCAAGATGTCCAAGAGTATTTTTCAGCAACTGACCATCTCCCAGAACTACCTTACATAGAAACAATGGTAACACATGGTTGTACGTTAAGCTGTGAAGGTTGCACTAACTATTCAGACTACGGTATGAGTGGTGGTAATGTAAGTTGGGAAGAACATTTTGAAGACTTAAAAGTATTAACCAACAGATTTCGTATAGGATGTTATGGATTTATTGGTGGCGAGCCATTTATGCACAACAAGTTTAAAGACTGGGTTATAAACTTTAAAGAAGAGTTTCCTTACATCACACTTATGATAGTAACTAACGCACAGTTATTTCCTAAGAATGCAGACTGGTTTTTAGATGCAATGGAAAAGTACGGTATGATTTATCTCAAGTTTAGTAATCATATACCCGGTGCCGAATACTATGAGAAATCAAAACAGTTAGTGTTAGATAGATTTGATTGGATTGAGGAAGAGAATGGTTACTGGTTTAATAAAAAGCATGTCAATGACTTTCGCACTGATGACACAGATACATTTATGAGAATCGTTAGAGGCAAGTACGGTGATATGAAACCTTATAACAATGATCCAATAAAAGCGTTTGAGATATGCAGTCAAGCAACCTGCCCTCTATTTTACGAAGGCAAGTTACACAAGTGTTCAACTGTGGGTATGTTAGATAGAATGTTAACTGATCACAACCAAATTGATGATCCCGAGTGGGCTCCATATCTCAACGCAGGTGTTGATATAAGAACAGCTACAGACGAGAGGATACAACAGTATGCTGATAATCACGGTAAGCCACATATGAAACTGTGTAAGATGTGTCCTACAAGTGAGGATAAAGACATATACTTTGATCACATACCATTGGTAGTAAACAAACTAGGTAAAACATGAAAATACTAATAATGGGATTACCAGGTAGTGGTAAAACAACGCTTGCTGAACAACTAGCAGATCGATTACCTGCAGTATGGTACAACGCCGACGAGATACGCAACAACATCAACAAAGATCTAAACTTTAGTGATAATGATCGAATAGAACAAGCCAGACGTATGAGTTTATTGTGCGATATTGCACTGCGTAATCGTGTTGTTAGTTATGCTATAGCAGACTTTGTATGTCCTACAGAACAAACACGCAAAACATTTAATCCTGACTACATAATATGGATGAACACTATTCAAAAGGGAAGATTTCAAAATACCAATGAAATATTTGAAAAGCCTGACTTCTACAATGTAGAAATAACGTCGTGGGACTATGACAGTGACAGTATATTTGAAAAGATAAAGTTATATGATAGATAAAATAATATCATTTGGGGACAGTTTTATCTACGGCAGTGACCTAAATGACTGTGATGGTACCGGTCATGATAAATTTAGCAAATTAACTTGGCCTGCTCTGTGTGCTAAAGAACTAGGATTAGATTATGAATGTTACGCTCAAGGTGCTAGAGGAAATCAGTTTATATCTCATTGTATTATAGGAGGTGAACTTGCAAACGCTCTAGTAATTACCAATTGGAGTTGGATAGATCGATTTGATTACTTTGATACAGAAAATATGCCACACACTGTATTACCAGAAACAGATACCAAGCAAAGTGAGTTTTATTATAAAAATTTCCACTCAGAGTTTGGAGATATATTTCGAAATTTATCAACGATATACGCCACGCATTCCTATCTTAAAGAACAAAATATACCATTTATATCTAGCATAATGGATACGCTATTGTTTAATACTACATATGATCAAGGGGGTGGCATAAAAAATATACTGGACCTAGTACAAAAAGACATATCCTGGTTTCCTGGCAATCAAACATTTTTAGAATGGAGCAGATCAAACGGGTATCCTGAAAGCGATAATTGGCATCCATTGGAACAAGCACACCAAGAAGCGGCAAAGATTTGGCTACCTATATACAAAAGAAAGTTATAACTTGACAACTAATATAAATATACGCATATAATACTGTAATTGAGGACTATGAATATGAAACTATCAAAGAATTTTAGTTTAGCTGAATTTACAAAAAGTCAAACAGCTCTTAGACACGGGCTAGATAACGAACCAAAAGAAGAACACTTAGATGCGGCAAAGGCATTATTTGAAAAAGTAGTACAGCCTGTGCGAGATAGATTTGGTCCTACTGTTATTAACTCAGGATACAGAGGTGAAGAACTCAATGAAAAAGTAGGTGGCTCTCCAACCAGTCAACACTGCTTAGGCGAAGCTGTGGATATTGAATGTCCAGGCGTTGCTAATGCTGACGTGGCTGAATGGATTACTAAAAACACAGAGTTTGATCAAGTTATATTAGAGTTTTACACTCCTGGCATTCCGGACTCGGGTTGGGTACATGTATCATACAAAGCCAACGGTGACAATCGTAAGATAGCACTAACGGCAATGAAAGAACATGGTAGAACAGTTTATAAAACAGGATTAATAGCATAATGTGGTTATTACAATTAATACCAAGTAGCTGGCTAGAGTTTGCGGCTGTAGCTATCCTAGTAGTAGGTGTTGTATTATTCTTTGCAGGACAAATACTTAAACACATTCCATTCTTTAAACAGTACAACTTACCAATGCGTGTGATAGGATTTATCTTATTACTGTTAGGTGCATACTTTAATGGCGGCTTAGGTGTTGAACTTGAATATAGAGAACGTATTCAAGAAATGAAAGATCGTATTGCTATAATGGAACAGAAGTCACAAGAAGAAAACGTTCAGATAATAGAAAAAATAGTTACAGAAACTAAAATAGTTCAACAAGATACAGCAGAAACAACATATCTGATAGAACAAATGAAAGAACAAATCAATAAGCAAGGATGCGAGCTTTCGCCAGATGTAATTGAACTTTACAACGAAGGCATGATCGGGAGAGGGAAAGAATGAAACTACTAGCACTAATACCCATACTATTTCTAATAGGCTGTGCTTCTACAACAGTTCCAGTTACTATGAACTTTCCGCAAGCACCAGAACCGTTATTAGAACAACCTGAATCATTAGAACCGTTACCGGCTGATGCAAATCAAGTCAGTGACTTACTACAAAATTCAACAGTAAATTACGGAAAGTATCGTGAATTACAGCTAAAGTTTGAACAATGGCAACGTTGGTATAAAACTAATCGTCGACTACACGAAGAGACGACAACCAATGAACAGTAAAGAACGCATAGAAATAATAACAAGTTGGATTAAAGATTATGCTGATACACATAACATTGAAAGTCTAGTAGTAGGTGTGAGTGGTGGCATCGATAGTGCTGTTGTTAGTACTTTATGTGCGTTAACCGGTATACAAACTTATGTATTAACAATGCCAATAAGGCAAAGACAAGACCAACATGATCGTTCAATAAATCATTGTATACAGTTATTAGAAAAACATAGTAATGTACATTGGGAAACAATAGATTTAACAAAAACTTTTGAATCATTTGAAAATCTATTTACGGCAAATAATAAATTAGCACTGGCTAATAGCCGAGCAAGATTAAGAATGACTACACTATATCAAGTAGCACAAGAAAATAAAGGTATTGTAGTAGGCACAGGTAACCGAGTAGAAGACTTTGGCGTAGGCTTTTTTACCAAGTACGGAGATGGTGGAGTAGATATATCACCTATAGCTGACTGCTTAAAAACAGAAGTATGGGACATGGGCAAGGAACTAGGAGTAAATCAAGATATAATAGACGCGGCGCCAACAGACGGTCTATGGGATGATGCAAGAACAGATGAAAAACAATTGGGAATGACGTATCCAGAATTAGAACAGGCTATGATGCACAGTGAACAAGATACAAAACCCACAGACACAAAAGAATTAAAGAACTTAATGAAATTTTTAAGCATACAAAAACGGGCAAAGCATAAAATGGAACCAATTCCTGTATGTAAATTAGGAGAACAAGAATGAAACATTTATTAATATTATTAGTTGCAGTAATGTCCTTATCAGGCTGTTCAACACTAACTGATGCTTGGGACTACTATGACATGGCTCGATTTGATAACAACGAGTATATGCTAGCAAACAAAGTAAGAACGCAGGCTAATTTAGGTGCTCGTAAATGTGGAACTCCAGAAGTTAATCAGGAAGTAAGTAGACTATGGGAAACTACCTTAGAACTTAAAAACTATGCACAGTCAATGGAAAAGAATGATGAAACTGTTACTATGACAACAGAGTTATTAGAAATTGTTAGAGGCTTAGACAATCGTTATAACATTGACAAGAAAGAAACTTCAATGACTTACTGTACTAGAAAGTTTGGCAACATTGAAAAGAATGCAACCATTATTACTAACGTTATAGGTAAAAAACCTCGAGAGTGGTAAACAAGGAGAACAGTTATGATAGATAACGCAATGAAAGAATTAGAAGATTGGGTAGGTAACAATCATACAGAACTAGCAGACTGGGCAAAGGATGCTCGTTCGCTGACAGAAGAATTTAAAGCAGGTGATCTCAGCGAAGAT
>Ga0209305_1002336_pt1 | contig 11220 bp, 14 predicted proteins | sample COGITO_mtgs_1103_FD_184792 | JGI IMG/M metagenome (GOLD analysis project Ga0209305, IMG submission 184792) | Pelagic marine microbial communities from North Sea - COGITO_mtgs_110321 (SPAdes) (version 2) | ecosystem: Environmental > Aquatic > Marine > Epipelagic ...
GACCACTTTCAATCAGATGAGGCGGCCATGAGTGAGTTACGGGCCTACGGCTGAAATAAAACGCAAGGGCCCAACCATCTGTTTCTTGTCATGTTGCGCAGGACGGCCTACCTACGGGATAAGTCCCCAAGGAGGCACAGCATGCATCAGCCCGGTGAAACCTATGACGATATCCGCGAGGCCGTTGGCAAACTCTGCGCGCAATTTCCCGGAAGCTACTGGCGTGCATTGGATCGGGAGATGGCCTATCCGGCCGCTTTTGTGCAGGCTCTGACGGAGGCTGGATGGCTGGGGGCTTTAATTCCTGAGGATTTTGGCGGATCCGGCCTGCCGCTCTCTGCCGCGGCGATAATTTTGGAAGAGATTCACAGATCTGGGGGCAATGCGGGCGCTTGTCATGCACAGATGTATACCATGGGAACCCTGTTGCGGCATGGCTCAGAGGCGCAAAAGCGCCAGTATCTGCCTAAAATTGCAGATGGAACCCTGCGATTGCAAGCCTTTGGCGTGACAGAGCCCAGCTCAGGCACTGATACAGGCGCGTTGCGCACCACCGCCAAGCGCGATGGGTCAGATTATATCATCAATGGGCAGAAAATTTGGACCAGCCGGGCCGAGCATTCCGACCTCATGCTGCTTTTGGCGCGCACAAGGCCACTGGAGGAGGGGATGAAGAAGACCGAAGGCCTGTCGGTTTTGCTGGTCGATATGCGCCAAGCACTGGGCAACGGTCTCACCCTACGGCCCATCCGCACCATGATGAACCATGCCACCACAGAAGTCTTTTTTGACAATCTCCGCGTGCCAGTGGAAAACTTGATCGGCGAAGAAGGCAAGGGATTTCGCTATATTCTCTCAGGCATGAATGCCGAACGCATTTTGATTGCCTCTGAATGCATTGGTGATGCGAAATGGTTTATCGAACACTCCGTAGCATATGCGAAAGACCGCCAAGTCTTTGATCGCCCGATCGGGCAAAACCAAGGCATACAATTCCCCATTGCCAAGGCCTATGCCAATATGCGCGCCGCTGAATTGATGGTGAAACAGGCGCTGGCCCTGTATGAAACCGGTGGCAATCCCGGCGCTGAGGCCAATATGGCCAAAATGCTGGCGGCGGATGCCTCAAATGAAGCGGCCAATGTCGCGGTGCAAACCCATGGTGGGTTTGGCTTTGCCGAAGAATATGACATTGAGCGCAAATTTAGAGAAACGAGACTCTATCAAGTGGCACCGATCTCAACAAATCTGATCCTGTCCTATCTTGCGGAACATGTTTTAGATCTGCCGCGGTCTTATTGAAGCCAAACCCCTGCCCCTGCTGACCTTGGAAGGTTGAGGCAGGGACAAGGGCCAAGCCCTAGACCGTTAGGATGGTCGAGCCAGTTGTGCGGCGCGCTTCCAATGCGTCATGCGCCGCTGTGACATCGTCCAAAGCAAACTCTTGCCCGATCACGATTTTCACATCGCCAGATATGACCTTGGAAAAGAGATGCCGCGCCATCTCCTGGCAATCTTCATGCTTGCCAATATGAGTAAAGAGCGTCGGACGGGTGATCTTCAACGAACCTTTCGCCCCCAATTGTGCCAAGTTAAACGGTGGAACTGGCCCCGAAGCATTGCCGAAAGTGATCATCATGCCCAGCGGCTTGAGGCTATTGAGGGATCCTTCAAAAGTACTCTCTCCCACAGAATCCATCACCACATCGACCCCTGCACCCCCGGTCAATTCCTTGACCTTCTCTTCGAAGTTTTCCGTCGTGTAGTTGATGCAATGCGTTGCCCCATGGTCCAAGGCCAATTGGCATTTTTCATCGCTGCCAGCAGTGCCAATGAGGGTAATGCCCTCTGACTTCGCCCATTGGCAGGCAATCAAACCGACGCCGCCGGCTGCCGCATGAAACAATACCGTATCGCCTTTACTCAGCGGCGTGGTGCGATGAAAGAGATATTGCACGGTCATGCCCTGAAGCATCATGGCCGCGCCCTGCTCAAAGCTGATCTCATCGGGCAAAGGACAAACCTGCGCCGCCGGCATCACCCGGCGCTCACAATAAGAGCCTGGCGGCATCGAAGCATAGGCCACACGGTCCCCAACCTTCACATGGGTGACCCCTGCCCCTACGGCTTCAATCACACCGGCTGCCTCCATACCAAGGGCTTGAGGAAGGGACAGAGGGTACAGACCCGTGCGTTGATACACATCGATATAGTTAAGCCCGCAGGCTTTATGAGCAATGCGAACCTGCCCATCGCCGGGCTCTCCGGCTGGCATGTCCACAATCTTCAGTTGATCGGAACCCCCAAATTCTTTGATCACAACGGTCTTATTCATCACACTCTCCCTATTTGAAAGATAAGTGTAACGCATTGCCTTGCCGGTACAATCGCAAATTCTACTCCCATGTGATCTATGTCGCTGGTCACCTTCGGCCTTTGGCCTTAGGATCAGCACATGATTACATTTGCCCTTGCCATAGTCCTCATGCTTGCCACCCCCGGTCCGGGGGTTCTTTCTGCCGCAGGCGTTGGTGCTGGGTTTGGAGCCGCGGCAGGGCTGCGCTACGTGGCCGGGCTTTGCATTGGGCAGGCCTTGGTTTATGCGGCCGTCGCGGCTGGCCTCTCGGCCTTTGTGCTCGACACGCCCTGGTTGCGGCTTACATTAATGGCGCTGTCGTTTCTATATCTGCTGTATTTGGCAAGCCGGATCGCTTTTGCCGGCGCGCAAGTGGCCTTTATTAGATCCGAAACCCCGCCAGGGCTCATGGCCGGCTTGCTCTTGCAACCCATCAACCCAAAGGCCTATGCGGTGCTCACCGCTTTGATCACCGGATTTCCACTCTATGAGAACGCCTATTGGAGCGAAGTCGCAATAAAATTTGTCATTTTAAATCTCATTTGGGTCCCGATCCATGTGGTTTGGGTCCTTTTTGGTGTCTCCCTCAAGCGGCTTAACCTTTCGTCCACCGCGCAACGGGCGATCAATATATCAATGGCCTTGTCGATGTTACTCGTGGTTGGCCTCGCCGCTTGGACGCTGGTCTAAGCGGGCCGCGCGAAACAAGCGCTCAACCAACCGCTTTCGGGCGGAGGGCAATGCCCGATCCCCCAGGGATGGCGCCAACCATTTCTCCAAAAAATACCCAGTAGTGCGCAGCCCTTCGGCAATCTCGCCATTATCCGCCACACTTTGCCCGATCATACAGGGCACCAGTGGCAACAGCTGTGTCTTCCAGCGCCCCGCATGATGTGCCGCCACAGCCCGGCCGGATTTTGGCGACACATAAGCCAGATCCTCAGTCGCCCCAGACACCGCGCAACAGCTGAGATCCAAACCAAAGCCCAAATCCTCCAACAGCTGCATTTCCCAGTGTAAATAGGCCAATGGCCAAGCCTCTGTCAGGCAAATCAAATCCAAAAGATTGATCGAGGCGCTATAGAGTGCCCCATGCACCTCGCGCTCGGGTAGGGCAAAGCTCAAAAGCCCAACAACAGATGTCAAACCGGCCAAGGCCAAAGGATCCGCCATGACCTGCGCGGCCCGGCTGCGCAGAGGTTCAACCGTAAATGCGCCCATATGCTCTTCAAGCCTGGCCTTCCAGACCACCTCAAATTGACCCCCAGGCTGCAACATAGGGGCTTGCTTGCGCCCAGCGCCACCGCGCACAACACCCGCGTGTTTTCCATGATATTCTGTGAACACCTCAACGATGACGGCCGCTTCACCATGCTTGCGCACGGCCAATAAAACCCCCTCATCCCGCCATTCTATCAAAACATAGACCCCAACTCACATTCGACAGGGATAGATCAGCCCCGCCTAGGCCCAGACTATCCAGACGCTTGAATAATGTTAAGCGTTTTGCCGCGGCCCATCGCTATTCGCTCAAGCCGGGTTCATCGAGCAAATGACGGCCAAGCCGGTCTTCCACTTCAATCACCCAAAGGTCAGGATCAAAGCCCCGCTGGCGGGCAATCGCACGGTCCAAATCAGCCTCATCGCCCGAAATCAGCTCAACCCAATTGCGCGCACCGCTTTGTAAGTCAAATGAGCGCTGAAAAACGATGCCCTGCCCATCCAAAAGGTTGAGCTTGACCAAAACCGCCCCCGCCGTGGCGTCTCCGCGCTGAACCACGAAGGCCGGGATATCCGCAAGGCGCAGGCGCGTGAGATAGGCAGAGACCCAAATATCGCTTGTCAGGCGGATCATTCGTTTCCGTCGCGAAAATCGAGGCCCATTTCCTCGTAACGCTCTTTGTCTTCCAGCCAATTCGGGCGCACTTTGACCTGTAAAAACAGATGCACCTTGCGGCCCAAGAATTCTTCCAACTCTGTCCGCGCTTGGGTGGACACGGCTTTGATCGTCTCTCCGCCCTTGCCGAGCACGATACCCTTGTGGCCATCTCGCATGACATAGATGAGCTGATCGATTTTACACGAGCCGTCTTTACGCTCTTCCCAAGCCTCCGTCTCAACAGTCAGCTGATAGGGCAATTCTTGGTGCAAACGCAGGGTCAATTTTTCCCGCGTGGTTTCCGCGGCCAGCATCCGCAGCGGCAGATCGGCAATTTGGTCTTCAGGATAGAGCCAAGGGCTGTCAGGCAGCTGGCCGGCGATCCAAGTTTTCAGTGCCGCACAGCCGTGCCCCTTCTCTGCGGAAATCAGGAAGGTCTCCACAAAATCAAAGGCCTCATTCATCGCCTTGGTCAAAGCCAAGAGCTCTGCGGCCTGCACCTTGTCAATTTTGTTAATCGCCAATGCAATTGATTTGCCTTTGGGAAGATCCTTGAGCGCCTCCATAATCGCATCCACGCCCTCTGTGACACCGCGATGCGCTTCAATCAAAAACACCGTCAGATCGGCATCGGCAGCGCCCCCCCAGGCAGATTTCACCATCGCGCGATCCAAACGGCGTTTGGGGCGGAAGATGCCTGGAGTATCGACGAAAACAATTTGCGCCTCCCCCTCGAGTGCGACACCGCGAATACGGGCGCGGGTCGTCTGCACCTTATGGGTTACGATAGAAACCTTGGCCCCCACCATACGATTGAGCAGGGTCGACTTCCCTGCATTAGGTTCCCCGATCAGGGCCACAAATCCGGCGCGTGTGCTCATGCCCCTAACCTTTCCAACAATAATTTTGCCGCAGCCTGTTCGGCCTGGCGTTTCGATCCAGCTTTGGCCTGCGCCGCTTCGCCGGAATGCAATCTCACTTCAATCTCGAATTGCGGCGCGTGATCCGGGCCGGAGCGGGACAGTTCAACATAATTTGGTGGAGGACCTTTGCGCGCCTGCGCCCATTCTTGCAAAGCGGTCTTTGGGTCGCGCGCATCGGCCTTGACGGAGGTGATCCGCGTATTCCAAAGCCGCAAGATCAGCGCCTGCGCTTCAGTAAAGCCACCATCGCGATACACCGCAGCAATCAGCGCTTCCATGGCATCGCCCAGCAATGCTTCCTTGCGCCGCCCGCCGCTGATCATCTCAGAGCGACCCAATTTCAACAGGTTGCCAATGCCAATAGAGCGCGCCACATCTGCACAGGTTTCCTTGCGCACCAGAGCATTAAAACGCGGCGCCAATTGCCCCTCGGTCGCCTTCGCATCCAGATCCAACAAAGCCTGCGCCATCACGAGCCCAAGAACCCGGTCACCCAGAAACTCAAGCCGTTCGTTGTCCGAGCGGGTTGCCGAGGAGATACTGGAATGAGTCAAAGCTGTGATCAGGAGCCCCGGGTCTTTAAACTCATAGCCGATATCGGCTGAAAACTGGCGTAACTCAGAAGAAAGTTTGATCATAGCGAGACCTGGAAGATACAGAGCATCTAATCAATCGCCTTGAAATAACGGTCACTGCGCCACGTCCAGAAGGCCAAAATTGAGGCGCCGGCAGAGGAAAACAAAATGCGATCTGCGCGCCCGACAATGTCTTTGAGCGGCACGAAGCCCACCCCGCCGATGGACTGCGGCACGCGGCTGTCAGAGGAATTGTCGCGATTGTCGCCCATGAAAAAGAAATGCCCCGCCGGTACGGTATAGACTTTCGTTGTGTCCACATTCATCCGACCTCCAAGGCGCATCGCATCTTGGTCATAGGTGTCCAACACGCCATGCTCGACGCCATTGGGCAGCGTCTCGATATATTTCGCCTTGATGCAATCTGCGCCCAACCCAACGGCACCATTGGAACAGACCGGACGGTTGCGCTGTGAGCCTTGTGGCTCATAGATTTCCACGAAATCCTCCACCTGTCTGCGCTCAACCGGCGTGCCGTTGATCTGCAGCACCCCGCCTTGCATTTGTATCTTGTCGCCCGGAAGACCGACCAAGCGTTTGATATAATCAGCGCCTGTCACCGGATGGCGAAACACAACCACATCGCCGCGCTCAGGAACGCCGCCCAAAATCCGCGTGTCACGGTCCTTGATGAAGCCACAAAAATCATCCGCATCAATGTTTAAGCCCAGCGCGGCAATTTGAATTTTCGGACAGGAGGCATAGGAATACCCATAGGCCATTTTATTGACGAATAAAAAATCCCCGATCAACAGGCTGTCTTTCATCGAGCCCGAGGGGATCCAGAAGGGTTGAAAAAACAAGGTGCGAAACACCCCAGCAATCAGCAGGGCATAGACCACAGTTTTGACCGTCTCTATTGCACTCGCAGCAAAGCTTTTTTCTTCAATGTCGTCCATAACATCCTCGGGATTTGATTTAGGGCTATGTGCGGCGCTTACGGTCGAGAGTCAAGTTGCCCGCCCTCATTCGGGCGCGCTTCGATAACCACAAAAGCCTGTGCCCAGGGGTGATCATCGGTCAACGTACAATGGATCACCGCCGTATGACCTGCGGGCGTCATCTGCGCCAAACGCTCCGCCGCCCAGCCCGTGACCGCCATCACCGGCTGACCGCTGCGCATATTGGTCACAGCCATGTCTTTCCAACTGATGCCCATGGCCAAGCCCGTCCCGAGCGCCTTTGAGCAGGCTTCTTTCGCGGCCCAGCGTTTGGCATAAGTGCCCGCCACATCTTTACGCGCCTCCGCCTTGCGTTGCTCAACCTGCGTGAAGACTCGGTTTTTAAAACGATCCCCAAAGCGATCCAATGTGCCTTGAATCCGCTCAATATTCGCCAAATCTGTGCCGATACCTAAAATCATCGCCGGGCGTTCTGCATCAAGCGACGCATTTCGGCAATCGCCGGCCCCAGACCCAAAAAGACAGATTCCCCGATCAAAAAATGTCCAATGTTCAGCTCGGCCACTTCTGGAAGGGCGGCAATCGGCGCCACGGTTTCATAGCTCAAGCCATGACCGGCGTGCACCTCTAACCCCAGATCGGCTGCAAATTGCGCACAGCGGGTGATCCGCGCCAATTCCTCTTTCGCAGCCTGGTGATTGCCCTCGGCATGGAAATCACAATAGGCGCCTGTATGAAGCTCAACCACAGCGGCCCCCACCTGCGCACTGGCTTGCAATTGCCCCTCATCTGCGGCCACAAAAAGCGACACCCGACAGCCGGCCTGAGCCAGTGGCGCAATGAAATCACCAAGACGGTCCTGATCGCCAACCACATCCAGCCCGCCCTCGGTGGTCCGTTCTTCGCGCTTTTCTGGCACGAGACAGACCGCATGGGGCTTGTGCCGCAGGGCTATGGCTTGCATTTCGGCGGTTGCTGCCATTTCAAAGTTTAAAGGGATGCGCAACGCACCCATCAAAGCGTCAATATCCGCATCAAGAATATGCCGGCGATCCTCACGCAGATGCGCGGTAATGCCATCGGCCCCCGCGGCCTGCGCCAACAAGGCCGCGCGCAGAGGGTCGGGATAAGCGCCACCCCGTGCATTGCGCAAGGTCGCAACATGATCGATATTGACGCCAAGGCGTTGCTCTATGGACATAAAAAACTCTTTCCGTTTCTACCTCAGACGCCCGAATCGTCTTCGCGTGTAAGGAGGGTTTTGCGGCGTAACTCTGCAATTTTGGCCGCCAATTGACCCTTTCTGCGATTTTTATATACGCGAATAGCTGGGACCGTAATAGCGTAAATCACCAGCCCTGAGATGACCCCCGGCACCACCCCGCCGATCATCCAAGGGAAAAATACTGTGTGCCAAAATTCGACCAAATAAGTCCAATCTCCCGGGGTTTGCGAGAAAAATGCCGCGATATTCGCGCCCAATTCTGTCACCGCGCGGGCAAACATTTCACCCAGGCCCAAATGCAAATCACTCTCTGGCCGCTTGCCCAAAAACGCATGTCCAAAACCAAGCGCCGTTGCGCCAATGGGGACCAAGCGCCGTTGCGCCAATGGGGATGTAGGTCAGCGGATTGCCGAAAAAAGTTCCCAAAAGCGAGGCGAGAACATTGGCCCTTAATACAAGCGCGAGCACCCAAGCCACGAAAAAATGTAACCCGTAAAACGGGGTGAAGGAGGTGAACACGCCAATCGCCACGCCGCGCGCGATTTCTTCCGGCGTTCCTGGCAGGCGGCGCAAACGGTGTTTGATGTAAGAATAGGCACGGGCCCAGCCGCCCTTTGGGTAAAGCCATTCCCAAAGCGCTCTGTGCAGCCCACGCTTTTCGCGACGTTTAAACACCAATTTCGCCCCACTCACCATTCATAGAGTCGATATCCCGCCCCAGTTCCGGATTCCGGTGGCGGCTCACCTCTGCCACGTCACTTTCGGCCTCCAGCGCCGTGAGCACCATGTGCAATTGTGACACATCCCTCAGCTCCAATTCGACGAGCAGTTTGAAATAGTCCGGCTTGCGGTCCAAAAAGTGAATGTCAGAGATATTCGCATTCTGATCGCCAATCAATGTACAAATCCGCCCCATGACGCCTGCACCATTCAAAATCGTCGTGATGATCTGCGCCGGGTGGGTCGCGGCATGCTGTCCGTCACGCCAATGCAGATCCAACCACCGGTCCATTTGGGTTTCATAATGCAACAGGTTGGGGCAATCGATGGTGTGAATCACAACCCCATGACCTTTGAAAATGATCCCAACAATACGCTCTCCAGGCAAAGGGTTGCAACAGACACCATGGGTGAATTTCTGTCCTGGCTCCAACCCCATCAACGCCACCGCTGGCCCCACCTCATCGGTGTCGCGCACTTTAAGATTTGGATAGAGCTCCGCCACCACGTCGCGCGCGGCGATTTCAGAGCTGCCCAGCCGGGCCAAAAGCTCATCGGCACTTGGCAATCCATAATGTTTCGCCGCGGTCTTCAAAGCACGGTCGGTGGCCTTTTTGTTGACATTCTCGAAAGCGACACGGGCAAACTCTTTCCCCAGCTTGATAAATTTCTCGCGGTCAAATTCGCGCAGACTGCGGCGGATCGCTGTTTTCGCCCGGCCCGTGGCGACGATATCAATCCAGCTGGCCGGCGGGGTTTGCCCCTCTGCGGTGATGATCTGCACAGATTGCCCATTGCGCAGGCGCGTCCAAAGCGGCACGCGGATACCGTCAACCTTTGCCGAGACACAGGCCGCGCCGATGCGTGTGTGGATCGCATAGGCAAAATCAATGGGCGTCGCGCCACGCGGCAGTTTGATGACATCGCCTTTGGGCGAAAAGCAAAACACCTGGTCGGTGTACATTTCCAATTTGAACGCTTCGAGGAATTCCCCATCATCGCCTTCGGAGCTGAACCGCTCTGTCAGCGATGAAATCCAAGTCGAAGGATCCAGAGCAAAAGGATTATCCACCCGCGCACCGTCGCGATAAGACCAAGTCGCCGCCGCACCTTTTTCCGCCACTTGATGCATCGATTTGGTGCGGATTTGCACCTCCACCCGGCGGGCGTTGCGCCCCGAAACCGTGGTGTGAATGCTGCGGTAACCGTTAGATTTTGGCTGGCTGATGTAATCTTTAAACCGCCCCGGCACGGCCCGCCACCGCTGATGGATCAGCCCGAGCACCCGATAGCAATCGGATTCATGATCTACAATGACCCGAAACCCATAGATATCTGACAAGCGCGAGAAGGACAGTTCCTTATTTTGCATTTTGCGCCATATGGAATAGGGCTTTTTGGCCCGACCTTGAATTTCCGCGCCCTCAAGCCCGGCGCGCTCCAATTCCTCAAGCAAGTCGCCTTTGATCTGTTGCACCACATCGCCGGTTTCGTTTTGCAACTTGATAAAACGGCGCATAATGGATTTGCGCCCGTCAGGATTGAGCACTTGAAAGGCCAAGTCTTCCAGCTCTTCGCGCAGCCAATGCATCCCCATGCGCCCGGCCAGTGGCGCATAAATATCCATAGTTTCCAGAGCTTTTTGTTGCTGTTTTTCCGGCGTCATCGAGCGGATGGTGCGCATATTATGCAAACGGTCCGCCAATTTAACCAAAGTGACCCGAATATCTTTTGAGGTGGCCATGATCAGCTTGCGAAAATTCTCCGCCTGCTTGTTCACTCTGGAGGAGAGTTGCAGATTGGTGAGCTTTGTCACCCCGTCGACCAGTTCAGCCACCTCGCGGCTGAACATACGTTCGACATCACCAAAACTCGCTTTGGTGTCTTCAATCGTGTCATGCAGCAGCGCGGTGATGATCGTCGCATCGTCAAGATGCTGATCGGCCAAAATGCGGGCGACTGCTACGGGATGGGTGTAATAGGGCTCGCCAGATCTGCGAAACTGTCCCTCATGCATCTCTTGGCAAAAACCATAGGCTTTCGCAATCTGCTCGGCGTTGGTGGACGGATTATAGGCGCGGATCAGACCGATCAGGTCATCGGCTGTGATCATGCCTATGTTTCCTTAAGGTTGGCCTTGAGCTTCCATCAAAGCACGCAGCAATTTTTCATCGTTCAAATCATCTTCAACCGGCTTGTCAGGCTCGCCGCCCATCAACAGAGCCATGGAATCTTCTTCCGGCTCGTCGACTTCGATTTGAGTTTGATTGCTTTCAATCAACCGCTCAAGCAGATCATCGACCATTTGAGTTTCATCGGCAATTTCACGCAGGGAAACGACAGGGTTTTTGTCGTTGTCGCGATCTACAGTCACCGGAGACCCACTGGCAATCTCGCGCGCCCGATGAGCCGCCAGCATGACCAGATCAAAACGATTTGGAACCTTGTCTACACAATCTTCAACTGTGACACGCGCCATGTCTGATCTCCTGCACCTGTGATGAAGTTCGCTATTTAGGAGCGAATGCCAAGAAACGCAAGGGTGAATCGCGCATTCACGCCTCGGGCGCGCACCTATGG
>Ga0209305_1002353_pt1 | contig 11169 bp, 11 predicted proteins | sample COGITO_mtgs_1103_FD_184792 | JGI IMG/M metagenome (GOLD analysis project Ga0209305, IMG submission 184792) | Pelagic marine microbial communities from North Sea - COGITO_mtgs_110321 (SPAdes) (version 2) | ecosystem: Environmental > Aquatic > Marine > Epipelagic ...
AGATGACGCTTATTAATAAATGTACAGTATCGATTATAATATGCGATCGATCTGAAAAATTTGCCAATGATTTTAGTGGGCAAAAGAAACGAAATGAGTAAAAAAGAATTCTTATGAATGCAAACCCTGCCTTGTTATCATTGTCTGATATTGCCAGCCAAGCCCATGAAAAAATCCAGCTAGATTTTGCAGATATTAATCCCGTGATTGGTGTTATGCAGGGAATGCGTAAAATGGGCATTCCTGCTGATGTGTTGACCATCGATTGTTTGGTCACAAATAAACGTATATTGGTTGTTTTGCACGATTTGCATCCCGGTATCATGCGGTATCAATTTATCTTTATCGATCAAGATCCTGGTGATGATTATCAGGAAGTAGCTTCTTCTGATGTGACGAGTGATACGGTGTACGGCTGGATTAAAGAGTACTTTTCAGTCGTGAAATAGTGACGAAAACGTACTCGCCTTCCTTATTAGTATTCTTGATATTATTACGGGTTCATTCTTTCGCGAGCGCGTTTTGATAGTTCTTTATCTGACGTTCTTTCGAGTATCTTTAGCTTATGGTGCATGGCTGTTTTTGCCAACATGTGTGCGGTGACCGGTGCAGTAATCAGCAAAAATAATGTAATAAGTAGTTCATGCAAACTTAAATAACCTTGCTGATAGGTGACGAGTATCATCGACGCAATTAGCAGGCAGCCCATACCCAATGTTGTGGCTTTTGTCGGGCCATGTAGGCGGGTATAGAAGTCGGGTAGCTTCACAAGGCCTAGAGATCCGATAAAAACAAATACGGCTCCTATTACTAAAAGTACTGATACCACTAACTCTATCCAAAATTCCATACTAGGTTCCCAACTCTTTTTCTATGTATCGTTGTTAATTATCGCTATAAATTTTTGCGCTTTTTATTCGATCAGATCGCCGCGTAAAATGTATTTGCACATGGCTGCTGTGCTCACAAATCCCAGCATGGCAATTAATAATGCGGCTTCAAAATACAAGGTTGTGCCGGAAGAAATACCAAACAATATGATCAGTGCAATACTGTTAATGTACATGGTGTCTAGCGCCAGAATACGATCGGGTCTGCTAGGGCCTTTAAACACACGCCATAAATTCAGAATCATTGATATACAAACCAGTGTGGCAGCAATCGCTATTGCGTTATTTAGCATTGGAAAATCTCCATAAGCGGGCGCTCATAACGGTGTTTGATCAAGGCGATAAGTTCTTCTTTATCCGTTAGGTTAAGCACATGCACATGGAGCCACTTTTTGTCTTCGGAAATTTCGGTGCTCACGGTGCCTGGCGTTAAAGAGACGGTGCTGGCCAATATGGTAATTGGCAGCTCATGCTCGATATCTAAAGGGATTGCAATAAAGGCGGGGTTCAGTCTTTTAGCAGGACCAATCACTAATAAAGCGACTTCAAAATTCGCCACCACAATGTCACCGAGCACCATTAAAAGATAGCGCAGTATGGTGAATGGTTTATGAAAACTGGGTTGTGGATATTGCATTCCTGATGTTATTAAAGGAATAATGATCGCCAAAAATGTACCCAGTACTAGGTGCCCAGGTGCAATGGTATTATTCAGTAATAACCACACAAGCAGCAGTAAAAGAGAGTGCAGAGGCATGGGGAATAAGCGGAAACGTGGGTTAGTTTTCATTATTGTTGCCCTCCTGGAAGTGCCGTCTCAATGAGCGCCGTCGAGCTATGTAATTGTGCTGCAGCAAGGTCGGTAAAGTCGGTAACCGCTCCTCCAAATATGACCAATAGCGGTGATGCGCTCAGTAATAAAGCCACGGCTATAAATTTCAAAGGAGAGATGGATACATCATCGTTAACCTCTCCTGTTGATCGCCAGAATATAGTGGTGCCCGCACGAGACAAAGCAACCAAAGACGCCAGTCCGGCTAATAGAACAACGGGCCATACCCAAGCTATTTCAGTCATACCTTCAGCCGCTTGTAATATGAGAATTTTTCCGACAAAGCCCGATAACGGAGGCATACCTACGACGGTGAGTGCGGCAATGAAGAACGCAATACCAATGGTTTTTTCATGATGCATATTACGGGCAATCACATAGCGATCTTCGGCTTTACCACGTTGCTTGCCAATGAGGTCGGCGATTAAGAACAATGCGCCTGTGATTAATGTTGTATGTATCATGTAGTACAGCACTGCTGAGGTGGCCGCTTCACGCTGCATGGCAATCGCCAGCATGAGAGTTCCTACCGAGACGATGACTAAATTAGCTGCGGTTAGTCTTAAGCTAGGGCTCGCGAGCACACCGATGGCTCCCATGAGCAAGGTTAAGAACGCTAAAGGCCATAACCAAGGTTCGGCAATGTTGGCAAGGGCGCCAGCATCGGCGCCGAAGATCGTCGTGTGTATGCGTAAAATACTGTATACGCCGACTTTTGTCATAATGGCGAATAGCGCAGCAACGGGAGCACTGGCGGCGGCGTAGGTTTTGGGTAGCCAAAAATGCAAAGGCAGTAACGCTGCTTTTAGTCCGAATACCACCAACAATAATAATCCGCCTGTTTTTACTAAGGCTTGGTGATCACTGTCTAATAAAGCGACTTTACTGGCCATATCGGCAATATTAAGTGAGCCGATGGTGCCGTATAAAATACCTAGAGCAAATAAGAAAATACTTGAACCGACTAAGTTTAGAATCACATAATGCACGTTTACTTTGGTTTTTTGTTTGCCGCCGCCATGAATCAGTAGCGCATAAGACGCAATGAGCAGTACTTCAAAGAAAACAAACAGGTTGAAGATGTCTCCTGTTAGAAACGCGCCATTAATCCCCATGATTTGAAACATGAATAATGGGTGAAAATACATGCCGTTGTTATCGTCACCTGCGCAGGCATACAGCTGCGCCCCCAAGCCAAGCACTGAGGTAAGCAATACCATCATAGTTGATAATCTGTCGGCGACGAGTGTTATGCCGAAAGGCGGCTGCCAGCCACCCAAAACGTATATTTGGGTGCCTTCTTGATGACTGGTGAGCAATAGCAAAGTGGATGCGATAACCAGAAGCAGCATAACCGAAACAGCAAAAAAACGCTGACGATTGATGGTGCCACTGAGTGGTGGCAGTAACATGAATACGGCGGCGAGCATCGGTAATAAAATAGGAAAAATAGCCAGGTGCTGCATTAACCATTCCTCTTATTAGAAGTGCTGAGTTTTTTGGAGCGTTCGGGGATTTGACCGTCTACATGGTCATTGCCCTGATCCGCACGCGAGCGCATGGCTAATATCACCACAAAGGCGGTCATGGCGAAACCAATCACAATTGCGGTAAGTACTAATGCTTGTGGCAGTGGATCGCTGTATTCAGCAGACTGCCCCAAGACTGCCGCGCCATCGAGTTGTAGACGACCGCTGGCGAAAAGAAATAGGTTTACGGCATAAGAGAGCAGGGTCAGTCCGATAACAACGGTGAATGTCCGTCCTCTTAGCACTAGAAAGAAACCACAAGTGGTTAATACACCGACACAGAACGCATAAATCGCTTCCATTAATCATTCTCCTTAATATCAACGCGTTCGCTCGTCGTTAACTTGCCCAAGTTGGCCAGAATTAGCATTACAGATCCTACTACCGTGAGGTAGACGCCTAAATCAAATATCATGGCACTGGCGAGTTCGAATTCTCCAATCCAAGGTAGGTGGAAGTGGTCAAACCAAGTGCTAAGGAAAGGTTTTTCAAATACCCAGCTGCCTAAGCCCGTTGCGGTAGCCATTAATATTCCGCCAGCAATGAGCCATTGGTAATCGATTTTCACGCGCGGTTTTATCCAATGAACACCGTGTGCAATGTATTGCTGAATAATCGCCACTGAAGTAATTAAGCCTGCAATAAAACCACCGCCGGGTACGTTGTGGCCGCGTAAGAAAATATACACTGATACCAATAACGCTAAAGGCAGAAGGCTCTGAGACACCATTTCTAGCATGAAAGGATGCGGGTCATTGCTCCAAGCGCGGCCTTTATCGTCTCGCGAAGGCATATAAATTCGCATATTAGCAATTAGCTTAAAGATACCCAATGCCGCAATGCCGAGCACGGTGATTTCTCCAAGGGTATCGAATCCTCTGAAGTCGACCAAAATAACATTCACCACATTGGTGCCGCCGCCGCCGGTTTTACTGTTGGCTAAGAAAAAGTCTGAAATCGTATCTAAAGGCGTCGTCAGCATAGCAAAACAGATGGTGCCGATGACGCAGCCGATAAGCCCAGATACTAGTAAATCCAAGCTTAAACGCCTATTGCTTGATTCTTTTTGGGTACTTTGTGGCAAGAAGAACAACGCCAGAAGTAACAAAATTATGGTGACAATTTCAACCGACAGTTGTGTTAGCGCTAAGTCGGGCGCTGAAAATTGAGCAAATACCAGTGATACGACTAAACCTACCACCGATAAAAATATCAGCGCCAGGAATCGTCTGCGATGCCAGATCACAGTGGCAATGGCACTGAATATCATCAGTAAGGCACCCGTAATCGCAACACCATCAATAGGAATTTGAGGGCGTGAGCCTGCATTTTGAGTCAGGTCAACAAGGGGGAATGCTGCCATAACCAGTGTTAATAGCAGTAATATAAAGATATAACGCTGCAAAGAACCGTTTTCCAGCGTCGTTATAATGCGCTCAGAAGCATTGACCAGGGATTGAATTGCCTTCTCGAAGACATGCTTTGCATCTGGCTCATCAAATTGTGATTGAAACTGAAACAAGTGACGGCGGTTGTAGTAAATCGTTATACCACCCACCATCGCAAAAAAGCTCATCAGCAGTGGGATGTTAAGCCCGTGCCAAATAGACAAACTGTAAGCCGGAACGTCGTGCGCTAGCACTGCCACAGAAGCGATTCGTAACAAGTCACCAACAATAATAGCGGGGAAAATACCTACCAGTAAGCAAAGGGCCACCAGAATTTCGACGGGAACCTTCATGTAGCGTGGCGGCTCTTTTGGGGTTTTAGGCAGGTCTATCGGCTCGCCGTTGAAAAACACATCATGAATAAAACGCAATGAATAGGCGACAGAGAAAGCCGCGCCGACGGTTGCTAATAATGGGATCAACCAAGATAAAGATCCCAGCATACTTTGATTTAACGTCTCGGCAAAAAACATCTCTTTCGACAAGAAGCCATTCAATAAGGGGACGCCTGCCATCGATAATGCGGCGACGATGGCCAGCGTTGCAGTATAGGGCATGTATTTCATTAGCCCGTTGAGCTTGCGCATATCTCGCGAGCCAGACTCATGATCAATAATCCCTGCAGCCATAAACAATGAGGCTTTAAAGATAGCGTGATTGATCACGTGGAATATCGCAGCGACGGCAGCAAGATCTGAGTTCAGACCTAATAACAGTGTGATGAGACCTAGGTGACTGATGGTTGAGTACGCCAATAGGCCTTTCAAATCGTGCTTAAAGAGCGCGATATAAGCCCCTAACAACAGTGTTATTAAGCCCGTTAAACTAACAATCAAAAACCATAAATCGGTACCTGCCAGCGCAGGATAAAAACGGGCCATAAGAAAAATGCCGGCCTTTACCATTGTGGCTGAATGTAAGTAAGCACTTACTGGGGTTGGGGCTGACATGGCATGAGGTAGCCAAAAATGAAACGGGAATTGAGCCGATTTTGTGAATGCGCCTAGTAGCACCAAAACTAATGCTATTGGGTAATGAGCGTGCGCCCGAATAAGATCGCCACTGGCTAATACGGTATCGAGATCATAGCTGCCTACGATATTGCCAAGCATTAATAAGCCGCCGAGCAGAGCAAGCCCTCCAGCCCCGGTTACTGTCAGAGCCATTCTCGCACCCTTGCGAGCATCTGATTTATGGGACCAAAAACTGATTAGTAGAAACGAACTAATACTGGTGAGTTCCCAGAACATCCATAATTGAATTAAGTTATTTGAGGTGACAATCCCGACCATTGCGCTCATAAAGAGCATTAGGTACGCATAAAATGTACCCATAGAATCTTTCGACGATAAGTAATACTTAGCGTATAAAATAACCAGTAGGCCAATGCCAAGAATTAATAATAGAAAGAGTAGCGAAAGCCCGTCGAGCCTAAATGAAAGATCCAGCCCCATTGATGGAATCCATTCAATGGATTGCCGAACCGCTTCCCCATCGAATATGTCTACTGCATACATAAGTACCAGAATCAGAGACCAGGCGGGTAATATAGCAACAGAAAAAGCACAGACATTACGACCGAAACGTTCTGTTAACAAAGGGACTAATGTGCCGAGCAGTGGCAATAGTACAACCCATAGCAAATTCATATGAGGGGATGTCTCCGAATAAAATGACGATATAACAAATGATAGACTGATTTATAGGTCATGCATGATGTTGCTTACTATACACATAGTAATGCCTCGATCAAAAAACAAGAAAGCTTTTTACAATTCATTTCGTTGTACTGTAGGGCTTGCCATGGTGTTAACCTGATTAAGTTTTGATCATCATGAATAGGGTTGGTAAATAAAATATAACAAATAAATAAGATATGAGTTCCCCATAATTTGTTCAATAATTAGGCTGATGTTTGGAGCCAAGTGATCACTCTATTGATACAATGCGAATGTTGTAGGTTTGAGCATATTATTGAGAGTGAAAAATAATATTAATCAGGTTAATTATTTGAATAGACTCTTCTTCAGATGCTAATAAGAAGAAGTAAATTATTACTTTTTGGGATCACTGTTTAAAATGATAACGTTATGAAAAAACTTATATTTATACTTATTGCATTAGCTGTTTTTCAGAATAAGAGTGAAATACAGGGATATTTATTTCCAGCACCCGATTATGCCGATCGGCATGGTGGCCAGGTAATATTGTATGCAACATCATGGTGCGGTTACTGTAAAAAAGCGCGGGCATTTCTTAATGAGAATAATATTCCGTTCTACGAATATGATATTGAGAAATCAACCGAAGGTCGCGATCAATATCGATCAATAGGTGGTCGTGGGGTGCCTGTTTTATTGGTAAACGGCAGAGTGATCAAAGGATATAATCCGACAGAGATTCTAAAGTATTTAGAGTAATGTGATCAGCGTCAATGCTTGCTAGGGACTGATAGTTTGGGCGATACCGTGAGAGTACTTCAGTACTTTGTAATAGACTAAATTATCGAATGTGGGTATATTTTCCTCAGTCTTTCATTTTTTGAAAATGGCACGAATTTAAAGGTTTTAAAGTGATATTTGATCAACTAATCAACTTATTTGGGCAATTTAGTGCGAGTGTTCATGCTGAATTTTCTCAATCCGAAACGTATATTCAGTTAGGACTTATTTTAGCCATTTATGGACTCGCGATTATTGTTTCTAATCGTATTAGAAAATACGTTCCTTTCTTCAATATTAAAAATGAACCCGAAGGTCATTTCCCACTACAAAAAAAGATCATTAGTAAGTTGGGTGACTATATCGCGCCCGTACTAGCCGTATTAATTTTAAGGATACTGATTGAGGTGGATGGCGAAGCGGCTAATCATCTGTGGATTAAAAAGACAGCACTAACACTGGGTATCCTTTTTATATTTAATTCCATTATTAAAGACTTTGTCTCGAATCAGTTTGTCACGGCGGTGCTTAGGTGGGTCGGTATGCCGATACTATTTTTGCATCTGCTCGATGTATTAATTGGTCTTATTGAAATTCTAGAGTCTATCTCGCTTTCGATTGGCAATATTGAAATCTCGGCTTATGGCATTGCCAGAGTCTCAATATTTGGTTCGTTATTATTTTGGTTAGGTCGTGCGACAAACAAAACGGGTGGCGAAATTATTCGCAAGCAAGAGAAGCTTGATCTACGGACGAGAGAAGTTGCTGCCAAATTATTTGAAATAGGAACCTTTACGTTAATCGCATTGTTATTGCTGCAAGTTATGGGCATTAACTTAACCGCTTTAGCCGTTTTTGGTGGTGCTATCGGCGTGGGTATTGGTTTGGGGTTGCAAGCCATTGCATCGAATTTCATATCGGGTTTTATTATTCTATTAGATCGTTCGGTTTCTATTGGCGACTATATTGAACTGGAAGATGGAAGTAAGGGGGTTGTTAGGCAGTTGAGTATGCGTGCGACGACGCTAGAAACCTTTGATGGTAAAGACATCGTTGTTCCTAATGAGAAGTTTATTGTCGGTACTTTTACTAACTGGACTCATAAAGATAAGAATCAGCGTTATCGAGTGGACTTTTCAGTCGCGTATCATTCTGATATCCGAGAATTAGTTGAAATTATTAAGGTTGTTGTGTCGAGTCATCCGCAAGTATTCAGTGGTGATGCTGTACCTCTTGAAGAGCGCCCTGATTGTGAAATAGATAGCTTTGGCGATTCTGGTATTAATATGTTTGTAGAGTTTTGGATGGAGGGCATTGATGATGGAAAGAATCGAGTGGGTGGCGATCTTATGTTGATGATTCTAGAAGCACTGCAACAGAATGGTTTTGAAATTCCTTTCCCACAAAGAGAAGTTCGTATCTTGAATGAAAGCAATATGACTGCGCTTAGTTCAAGTAATACCACGCCAAAATAAAGCCTCGCAAGATTCTAATCTATTGAGGCGTGTAGTTTAAGCTTCTTGAGCGGCAACATCAGGAAATCTTTTCTCCCAACCATCGATCAGTGCGGATTGATCGATGTCATTGGGATGAAAATCTCGCTTAAAGAACTTTCTTACACCATGAGCATTCGCTCGTAATATTCCCTTTTTTCCCCAGAAGAATCGAGCGGCACCAATCCACTCCTTTATGCTTGGGAAGTGCTTAGTTTTCCACAGCATGCGTATTTGAAAAATTGCGATGCGTGTAAATAGAGATGTCATTGCGAGTACCATGACGCGGCGGCGCATCCATTCGTTATTCACCTGTTGGCGGTATACATCGAAAGCGACACATTTATGTTCAATTTCTTCAACAGAGTGCCATAGCATCATTTGACGAAATGTTTTAGGTGCTTGATCTAATACTTCGGGGTTTTCTAGAATAAATTCAGCGAGACTCGCAGTGAAATGTTCCATCGCCACGGTGAGTGCTAATTGGCGTTCTGGACCGAAGCGAGTTTTTAGCATGTTAACGCGGGCTGTCATGTTATCTGAGACCATTGACATGGGGATGCCAAGCTTTTCAATCTCATTATTCAAGTCTTGATGACAACGACCATGATGTGCTTCTTGGCCGATAAAGCCCCGAATGTCAGCAATCATTTTAGGATCTGTAATCGACTTTTGGTAATGGCGAACTGCATGTATAAAAAATCGCTCGCCTTCAGGAAACATAGCCGATAACGAGTAAAAGAATGTGCTGATGAGTGAATTGTCTTCAATTGAAAATTGCGAAATTTTCATATCATCGGTATTAAATTGCATACGGCGCGGTTTTATTGCACTTTCGATTATCTTAGTCATAGTTCTTGTTCCTTTTGTTATTATGATCTCACTATGGCATAGAATATTAAGTTTCAGTAGGTGAAATAGAAACAATTTCAGGTCTTTTTAGGTCGATTTTGAAGATCGATGGTTTACTGCCTCAATTTGATCAAGACTTGATTTTGAATATGTATTAGAAGATGGCTGAAATCTTTAATGCTAAAGACGAATACTCCGCTGGACAGCAGAAACAAGATTGGCAGAGTATCTTAAATAATTTCAGAGAGTACACTGAAAGTAAGTATCAACTAAGTATCAACCCTAAGTAATATGGCGACTGTAACAGAGCTCAGCGCTATCCAGAGTCATTATGAAACGTTATAAAATTATTCATCGTACCTATTACAATTATACCAACACAGTGACACTAGGGGCGCATGAATTGCTTTTGCGTCCTCGTGAAGGCCATGATCTTCGTATCGAGTCTTTTGAGCTAAAAATTACTCCCACTGCAAAAGTCTATTGGCATCGCGATGTTGAAGGTAATTCTGTTGCAGTTGCTAATTTTACTCGCTCCACGCAACAGCTCACCGTTGAAAGTGAAGTGATCATTCAGCAATATAATGAATCCCCCTTGGATTTTATTGTGGCTGATTATGCGATTAATTATCCTTTTAGTTATGACGAGGCTGATCAGTTTTTGTTGTCTCCTTATCGGGTATTACCTGATCAAGAGACTCGAGAGCTTTTGAATAACTGGATCTTTAATGTATGGAAATCGAATGAGCAGATTCAAACCTATACTTTATTACAGCGGCTTACTGAAACGATCTATAAAACACTGGTGTACAAAGTTAGGGAAGAGCCAGGTGTTCAATCGGCGCGAGAAACGTTGTCGCTGGGTTCTGGCTCTTGTCGTGATTTTGCCTTGCTGTTTATGGAAGCCGTAAAGTGCTTGGGTCTTGCCTCGCGTTTTGTCAGTGGCTATTTGTATGCGCCATTGATGTCGAGCCAAGTAGGATCGACTCATGCTTGGGCTGAGGTTTATTTGCCGGGTGGCGGTTGGAAAGGCTTTGATCCTACGATTGGCGACATTGTCGGAACCGATCATATACCCGTCGCGGTATCGCGTTTGGCGGAAGCGGTCCCGCCTATTTCTGGGTCTTACGCGGGTTCGGCTAAATCACAGCTTGATGTTGGTGTTTGGGTGAGTGAATGCTAGAGAGGAATCTAGCATTTTTCTGATTAAATACGACTAAGCAGTTCGATTTTTTTGCTATTGAATTCGTCATCCGTCAATGCACCTGCTTGATGCAGTTTGGCAATCTTTTCAATCAACATAATGATGTCATCGGTAGACGATGAGTTAGTCGAATTATTATTCGAATTTCCCATATTGTTTTTAGGATTTTCAATATTGTTATCAGACTGAGCGAATTGATTCGATACCGGCGCAGGTTGTGTAAAGTTTGTTTGCTTTTGTGCAGGCATACCTGGGCCCGATATGATTGGCAAAGTATTCACCGCAATCGTGCCGTATTGACTGCTAAAGGTGAGCGTTGTATTGCCACCTTGTTGCTGGCTGACACCATTAATATTGTTATCGAGCGTATTGTATACCGTCACTTGTCCGTCTAGTTGTATGGCCAGTCTGTTAGGGAATACCGCATAGCGAATATTGTTTTGTGCGCCACTGCTAAACGGGCTACCTAAATTGGTCGGC
>Ga0209305_1002376_pt1 | contig 11076 bp, 10 predicted proteins | sample COGITO_mtgs_1103_FD_184792 | JGI IMG/M metagenome (GOLD analysis project Ga0209305, IMG submission 184792) | Pelagic marine microbial communities from North Sea - COGITO_mtgs_110321 (SPAdes) (version 2) | ecosystem: Environmental > Aquatic > Marine > Epipelagic ...
AGCTAACGTTCGTACGTTTTTACCGCGCCCACGCTGTGTCGCTTCATCTTGACCTGGGTTGTAATGGAATAACGTATCGTGAGCCGCGGTCATAACAGTTTGGATGGCATCCGCTGCGGTTGTTTTGCCTGAGCCGTTACCACCGGATAGTAAATTGATCGGACCAAAATCAAATTCTAGCGCTGGGATATTACCCCAGTTTACGTATACAAATTTCTTTAAAAACACACGTTATTCCTTATTCCGCAAACAAGCTGGTTGTCTTACTTTTCGGCTCTGCTTTAGTCTGATTATCAGCCACCGCTTTTTCAGCGACTTCTTTATCTTCAGCTTGTGCTTCTTCTGTTATGTCTACATTTTCTACTTCTGAGTCTTCTATCTCTGAGTTTTCTGCATGGGAGCTTTCATCATCAGAGCTTTTTATCTCAATCGTTTCGTCATCCATACTTGCTTCATCCGAGCTTTCTGCCTCAGCACTTTCTTCATCAGCCATATCAACCGAGGCTTGCTCATTTTCAATTAAGTCGGCCAATACTTGTTCGCTTACGTAACTCATAATCATCGGACGAATACGCATCCACATATCGCCATCATCTAAGCGATCTTCGTTCGCTATCTGGATCAAACGTAATTGTTTTAAGCGTCGAAAAAGTTGTTTACGCTCGGTCATATTGTCTGGCAGAGTACGTTTTAATAAATTTTTAATCGCAATACTGAGTGATTCAAGTGAGACCATCACACAGCCTTGCTCATCCACCTGACCTTCACGCAAGGCTTTGTCGTATTGCGCGCGCAATACCAAAATCAAGGCAACTTCATTTTGATTTAAACGCATGCGCAAGCCTGGGCTTTGAATTGCATTCGGCTCATCCTGAACGCCAGGAATTTGTGCGCCGGGTGGGTATAGTCGAATAAACTGAAAACGTTTATCGTGCTGAACTCGTACTCCAATTAATTCAAGATAATCGGCAATTATTTCTTCTAAGCGTAAATAACGATCATACAGCTGCTGCTCAACCTGACTCTCGTCACGGCAGATCACCCCATAATCCAATAATCGAATTAATAATTCAGACAGCTCACGACGGTCTAGCCCTTGTTTCTCTAATTTTTGCTCAATAAAATGCAACATTTTTCTTCTCTCTACTATTGAGCGCCAGCTTGCTTACTAGGGTCGCTGTTAATAAGTTCCACGGTAAAGTGGTCTTTTTGGCTGAAGTAGTGTGGTCCGTTCGCAACACTTTCTACATCATCTCGCTCGGTATTTTTATACGTCATAACAAATTCAAAATCTGATGACAAACTGCTCGTTGATGCTAAGCCAATCGCATTGGCAACTGCTAAGAAGTCTTTTGCGCTCTCGATGGGTAGGTCTTTAGTTGAAATAACTTTTCCTGCCAACAAGTGTTTCTGCATATAGCTGCGCAAAGCATTGTTATTAATGAAAAAGGCCTGATCAAGTACTTGCTGCACATAAATATCTTTACGTGCATCCATGTCAAAGGCTTCGTTACCTTCATCCAGATCAGCTTCAATAATACGACGCTTACGCGGAGGGGCTAGGCGTACTTGGGCAGGATCAACTAAGGCTACCTCGGGAACACTCATTAACCGACCTGCGGCCATTAGCTGCTTATTCTGATCTTTGGGGTCTAATTCAGCCAGTCGTTTGCATACACTGAGTACGTCATTATGCTGCTGTGATGCGAGATAACTCATTTGGCGAATAATAATATCCGCGCGCTTAGTAAAACCTTGTAATGCTTTACGCAGAGCAGGCAGCATGACTTCACTGGCATTACGAATGCGCTGTTCTATTCCATCCAGTATGGTCCATAAAACGGAAGCGCCTGGCTGTATGAGTTCGGGTAATAAATCACGCAAACGGGCTTCGGCTTTCGCTTTGTACGCTTTATTCTTATTACGGACTTGGTCCAATAATTCATTGATTCGATCACGATGTTTTTCAACGTTATCCGCTGACAGTCGTACCGCTAAATCAGGCTGAAAGCGCTTCTCCATAAAGTCGAAAAATTCTTCACTGGCGCGCTGTACCAGCATTTGATCTTCCATCTCACGCACCAAGTCTCGCTTGCGCTCTTCTAGCTCGGAAATAACATCGGTAAAATCACTGATAATTCGCTCGGAGTATTCAAAAGCATCCAGCAAATCGTAGACTTCTCCGCGTTCCAAAAAAGCTTCCAAAGAATTTCGAGTATTTCGGGTATTTCGATGACGGGTACGTGCTGAAGCACGACTTTCTGAAATAAACGGGTCTACAAATTGACGGCCATAACGGCTAAAAGCAAAAGTGCTTTGCAAGGTCGCTTCATCAACCTGTTTTTCCATCCAACCAAACTCAATGAGTTGATTCAACACCCAACCGGCTTGTTCCCGGCTATTACGAAATCGACTATCTTTAGCGCTGTCTTTCTGCCCGTCTTTAACAGATACCTTAATTAAGTCATCGGCATCATCTCCATCCGCTAAAATAGGAGCTCGAACTAAAGCTTCTTGAAAAATTTCAATGACGATATCCCGCTGCAAAGCCTGACCGTAGTCAGCGCTACTACTGCTGTATAAGCGTTGATACAGTTCTTTTAGGCATTCCAAGACCTGAGCGCGGTATTTACTCGTTAAAGGGCGGAAAAACTGCCCCCTTTCCTGTTCAAAAAACATACAAATATTAATGCCAGTTAAATTCGAATCACCTAGATTAATCAATGCGGAAGCCCAAGGCTAGTATTGCTTTAATGTGATTGAGCATTTTCAGGGATAACGGTATCAACAGAGGCCCATAAATAGCGTTTAACCGTGGACATTTGAAGGGCATGAAAGGTCAAATTCCATGGAGAAATGCCATTCATGCTGTTACAGTTAACGGTAATTATATATACGCAAAGGATTGCCATGCTAGGTCGCCTATTCAACACATTAGCACTACTGCTTCTTTTTTCAGTACCAGACCTTCATGCTTCGAGCTTCACCTTAAATGAACCTGGTAACCATGAACTGGGCCAAACAATTGAATATTGGCAAGAAAGCTTAGATCGCATGCCGTTAGAACAGGTTAGTAAGCAAACAACATGGCAAGCCGCAGCGACAGATAAAATCAACTTAGGGTTTAGCACTTCCCCTTATTGGTTTAAAACAGCTATCAATAATCAGCAAACACATTTAGATTGGTTTCTTCGTATTACCTACCCCCCACTTGATTACATTAATGTTTATGTCTGTAACAGTGAGATCATTACAAATAGAGAACAACAGTGCGCAATTTCACACTGGGGTGATCGATTACCTTTTCACAAGAGAGTACGCTTCAACCCTAATTATGTAATTCCAGTATCGTTCGAACCCGGTATGAATTATGTTTATCTAGAAGTTATTACTGAAGGTTCTTATCAACTTCCCATTTCCCTTACTGATAAACAAACACTCGATGATTACCTATCTATTAATGATTTTTTCCGTGGGGGTTATCTCACATTAATGCTTGCCATGATGCTGTACAATTTTTTTGTGTACTCCATGACTCGATCGATTACTTACTTGTTTTATAGCGGTTTTATTTTTACGTTTGCCATATTCCACATGACCTACGAAGGCTCTGGCTTTCAATTTTTATGGCCACGTTTTCCTGATTTTAATCAATTTGCAATGCCAATAGCGTTCGTCTTCAACCAAGTTTTTACAATTTTATTTGTCGTTAATTTTCTAAATTTAAAAAGCATAAAACGTATAAGTAATTATTTTAATGCTCTACTCGGATTATCCGTATTAACATTAATTTTAATTCCCATAATTCCTTATAAAGCTTTTATTCCGATTCAAAATTTATTAAGTATTACCATTACCTCCTCTGCCTTTTACTTTAGTTTAAAATACTGGCGTAAAAAACAATCCTCTGCCCGACTATTTACCATTGCATGGGCGGTTTTTATTACAGGAACGATTACTGCAAACTTACGTACTTTGGGTGTGTTACCGACTAATTTCTTCACTCAATATGGCTATCAAATAGGATCATTTATAGAAATTATCTTACTATCTCTTGCATTAGGTAAACGAATTCAAAGATTACAATTAGATCGTATTCATGCCAAACAAGCCCTTGTGCATGAGAAACAAGAAAAGATGATCGCTCTACAGCAATTGATTACAGGGGTTTGTCATGAAATGAATACGCCGATTGGTAATATTAGTCTTTCTAATTCTTATTTATCTGACATAACTGACCAGTTCAAAAACTGTGCACCTTCAACCTTGAATGCATCAGATTTTCACGAACGGATGGAAGACCAAGCTATCGCAATTAGTACTATTAAGTCTTCTACTTCGGCGCTGAGCAGCTTAACTAACATTTTCAGAAGTATGAAAATAGATGCGGAGGAGCACCCTAAAAGTAGATTTGATTTAAACCCGTTAATTCTCGATAAAGTAAATTTATTTAAACATCAGATTCGCTTTATATTAGATTTTCCTAATCAGATAACCATCAACTCGTACCCCAGCGCTTTCAATCTTATATTTGATCAACTCATCATCAATAGTTTGGATCATTATCCCAAGACAAATTTATCACCCCTGATTATTAGTATTAAAATACAAGCAACAAATAATAAATTGCATATTATCTTCTCGGATAACGGTAAGAATTTACCTGAAAAAGAGTTAGACCAATTGTTTTTACCTTTTTTCACTAAGGCGAGAGGTATTAACAAGAAACTAGGACTTGGAATGTATCAAGTAAAGAATATCGTTACTGATTTATTAAATGGAACGATTGAGTCCTCTACCGCAGAGACCGGTGGGCTACAGTTGTCTTTATCTATTCCATACGATGTTCAGTCTTAACACTTAGCTAGTTGCACTTAACTTTGGAGCTCTTGATTAGGCTACTTACTGCATTTTTTTCGACGAGTTTCGCTCTTTTTAACATGATTGGCTAAAGCCTTACGCATTTTAATTAAGCTTTGTGATTTAATTCTCTGCCTAAAGGCAAGATCTTCATTATCTCGAGCTTTTTGACAGTCTAGCTTCCGCTTCTCAGCCGTGGCTAGACGCTTCTCGCGTTTTTCATTCTTTTTAACCCGCGCCCTTGTCGCTTTCTTCCTCAATTTTTCACGTTTAAATCGATCTTTTTTTAATTTTTCAGCAATCGCTTCAAGATCTTCTGGACTCCGAAAGCCAGAGGCTTCAGTCGCCTGCTGACTTGATGACTGACGGGTATAACCCATAGCATCATAATCTTCGGTAGGTCTATCAGAAAACTGAACACGTCCCTGCGAGTCTACCCACTGATAAATTTCACCTTGAACTTGTGCACTGAAAAAGAACAACAGATAAGTTGTTATGGCTAACAAATTAGAAGACATACAGACCTCTTATATAATGTGTTGCTATCGAATTTTCTTCTGATCAACCTGTACTTTTTATCAACCCATAATTAGGCAGGTGCGTTAAAAAGCACTGTTGAACGATCCAAGCATTCATCAACATAATGGTCTTCACCATCACAGCTTGTCACATTAAATAATAACCAATATCTCGCATTCAGCACTCGTTATTTCGTCGTATTTAATCCTGAGCCAAAGTCAGATAAGATATCATCCTTATTAATAGTTAGTGATAGCTATAACTATGGATAGTTACTGCATATAGCAATAAGAGCGAGTCTTTTATAATGCTCACGCTGGATGCGTTAGATAGAATATGATTTGGGGTGTATCTGTTAGCCGTTACCCAATCACACTTTGCAAGGAAGCAAGATGCCATTCGCCATTAAAGTCACCACCTTCGTTAATAGAACTAAAATCGATTCATACTTGGTCCAAGTAACCGATAAGGAAATCATCACGAGCCCCAAGTTAATCAGGGCTGCAATTTTTTGGCGAGAAGCCGATTGTAAACCTCATATTAGCGCTTTTAGAAATATATCAGATCACGGAATCGCGATCGCGATGGAAGTCACCTCTGATACAGAAACAGATCTAGGTCGAATATCATCATGTTTACTGGTTTAAACGCTACCCTTTAAAAAAAGCACTTAATTGTTGCTGCATTGCTTCATTTAAATGGCAAGTCACGAACTTGCCGTTTTTTTCGACACTCACTAAGCCTGCATCGACCAATTCCTTCACGTGATGAGAGACGGTTGGCGCCCCCACACTTAATTTACCAATCAAATCTGCAATTCCACAACCTGCTTCTGGCGCAGCAATACCAGAATGGCGATGGGCAAGAACTTCTAAATAGATTTGTAAACGATTCGGATTTGAAAGTGCCTTAAAGGTGCGGCTTAACCTCTTAACATCCAGCTTTTCTTTAGAATTACTCACCCAAGACCTCACTTCAAATCAATTATCTCTACAGTGTAATCAAAAATATCATTAATTAATAGTTTGACAATTATCGAACTGTATTTTAAAGTTTATTACTTCGATACATATCAAACTGTAGAATTGTAATAATAACAACAGGACTCACCCATGAATCGTCTTACCGGTAAAACTGCACTCATCACTGGAGCCTCCAGCGGAATCGGCGAAACAATGGCAAGACAGTTAGCCGCCTTATCTTGTCCTCTTGTATTAGTCGCCCGTCGCACGGATCGTCTTGAAAGCTTAAAACATGAACTTGAGCAAACATATAACATCAGTGTAATCACCTTGAGCGTCGACCTATCGATCGCAGGCTCTGCACAATCTCTTTATGATCAGTGCCAAGCGCAGGGCGTTAAAGTCGACATTCTGATCAATAATGCTGGCTTCGCAAAACATGGCTATATGTTAAATATTCCATTATCGGTGCATCAAAAAATGATTCAATTAATGGTAACAACGCTAACGGAGTTGACCTACTTGTTCGGTCAGGACATGCGACAGCGTAAAGAAGGTTACATTCTATTAGTCTCGTCACTTTTAGGCTTTTTACCAGGTCCACAATTTGCTACTTATGCTGCGATTAAAGCATATTCTCTAAATCTTGCAGACTCTTTAGTTAGAGAGTTCAAGCACGATAATATTCGTATTACGGCATTATGCCCAGGAGGCACGGCAACAGAATTTATGGATGTTTCAGGTCAAAAAATTGAAGGGATGCGAAATCTTGCCATTATGTCGAGTGATAGTGTTGCACGCTCTGGTTTAAAGGCTTTAGCCAAAGGCCAAGGTAGTGTCGTTCCCGGACTTTTATATAAGCTCTCTGTATTAGGTCTTCGGCTTGTTCCTCGTAGCCTGCAAGCTGTCTTTGGTGAGATGGCAACAAAATGAATATTTTAATGGTAGGTGCTGGTGCAGTTGGTGTGGTTTATGGTCATTATTTTGCAAATGCGGGTCATAAAGTAACGTTTTTGGTAAAAGATAAGTATCAACAAGCCCTAGAAAATGAAAAGCGGACAGGTATTATTCTTTATCATTTAAACAATGATAAAGAATTAAAAAAACCGCAGTATTTTAAGGATTTTGAAACCATAACAGACTGGGATCAAACCCATTTTTTTGATATTGTCGCCCTCGCTATTTCTTCGAATGCACTACGCCAACTGCCTCTCGAGCTCATAAATCAGAATCTACAGTCGTCAAAAGCTGATTTATTAATGCTACAACCCAGTGCGACTGATTTTAAACATTTAAGCCAAGTTATTCCTGAAGAAAGCATATTCAAAGGCATGATTAACTTAGTTAGTTATCAAACGAATGACGTCAATAATAGTATAACTCCAGCAGGAATTGCCTATTATCTACCACCAATGCCAATGCCGATTTCTTCAAGCACAAACGATAAAAACACTCACTTATCAAAGATAGTATCATTATTTAAAGACTCTGGAATTCCAGCGAAAGCGGTTACTAATGCTATTGATGAGTCACGCCTACCATCGACATTCATCATGACTTTTTTATGCGCCTTAGAAGCTGCAAATTGGGAATTTAAACGACTAGGAAACTCACCCGTTCTATTACAAAAACTCAGTGCTGCACAACAAGTACTATTACCCGCACAGATAGATAATTCAATCGTTGCATCGCTATTAAAAATGATACTAAAACCTACTCTCTACAAGCTGCTGTTAAAAATGACACCTTGGTTCGTACCATTCCCTTTAGAAGCTTATTTAAAGAAACATTTCCTTAAACTAAGATCACAAACAGTTATTTATATGCAGGAATACACCGAAACTTATCACAACAAAGCAATCGCTGATCTTAATCAGTTATTACATAACGACTCCTCTGATTCTAGCGAAGTAATGGAATGATAGTATTCATCTATTTGATTAAAGCAGTCTATGTCTAATGTGCTAACATCTTCTCTTTTACCAGACTTCCATCATGAACAAAATTTTTATCATCGGTTTACCCAGAACAGGCACCACCAGCATCAGTATTGCGATGCTGGATTATGGTTTTAAGGTTGCTCATACCGCTTATACTAAGCAAGCCTTTGAGTTAGCCGATGTACTTTCAGACTCCCCTTGTTTTTGTGATTACCCAGAGTTAGATACGCTATTTCCGGGTTCAAAGTTTGTGTATTTAGACAGAGCTCTGGCAGACTGGATTCCTTCGATTCAGATGTTATTAAAAAAGATGTATATCAATCTAGAGCCTAAAGCGGGAATTTTTAATCCGATACTGAAACGCAGCTTTAACGAAGCCTTTCACTTATACATTAAAAATAACTCGTCTAAACAACTCATATTAAACGAACAGGCTTTTAACGAAGAACACCTAGCCACTTGTTACCGCACTCATAAAAGTCAGGTATTAGAATACTTTGCTCACCGTGATGATTTATTAATGATTAATATGAGCGATAAAGAAAGCTTAGATACACTATTAAGATTTTTAGATATTCCACATGATAAGGACGCACAATTTCCGCATGTAAATATTGGTAAGCATGTTTCAGGTTGGCGAGAATATAAGCATCCTAATAAAGTGAATGCTTTAAGCCCTGGAAAAGATCAAAGAAAGTTTTTCGACTATAAATAAACTAGGTCGTTATAGCGCACTTTGTAGGCTCTAGCTCATAACTATGATTCAACCGCAGCGCTCACAATCACATAGCGTAATACTTGATTTCTATAAGCCCAAGCAAGGAATACCGTCGTGATTTTATACTTAAGCCATACCGAGCGCTTACCCGCTGCTTTTTTAATGCTATCTTCCTGAGAATTTAACCAGTGACCAAATGGCAGGAATACTTGATCGCTGATATCTTGACTAACAACATGCTCAAATCCTGCTTGCTTTAATTGGTTTTCATATTCTGACAAAGTCATTATATTATGTTGCGGTATTTGGGAGAGTCGCAGCATAATATTTAAAAATAATCTTTTCTCCCAAGATATTTTATTACCCGCAGCGGTCTCCGCTAAAATAATATCAGTAAATCCTATCGTTTTATTATCATCATTGCTTGCATGCTTGAGAATTTTATAACTATCATTAATGAATTTTTTTCGTGAAGGAAAGTGGTAAGCACAATCTAGCGCTAACACGGTATTAATGTTTTTTGTCGTCACCTCAGTAGATTCAGATAATACCGTTACATCCGATTGATGAATATTATTGGCAGCATCATGATAGCCAGCGTGTGATAAACGCTGCTGGGCTAATTCAGTTTGACTGATGGAGTAGTTAATCCCGCAAAGATATTCAATATGATAATCTCGCAGCCACAGTAATAGTTGATCGCCACAACCAAATCCAGCATCTAAAACCCGACTATCGGGATTTAGGTCAACGGCAGCCGCCAGTTGTCGAGCTAGCCCTTCGCATGCCATAGAATAATCATTACCTGGCTGCCAATAGCCTAAATTTCCCCAATAACCATCACCGCTATTTAGAATACGTTCGGATAAATCATAAAATTCAGGTATGAGTGCTTGTTTCATCTTTCTAGTTTTCACTTCTGCTTAGGCCTGCTAATTCCTGCTTACTATACCAAACATCAGTAGCAGAGAATGTATTAACCATATCGGCATTGAAGAGTAAATCTGCTAAAGTCTTTATTATTTAAGGTCATTATGTCCGTTTCTAAAAAAGAGTTCGTTGCTAGCGACAGAGTTCCAGCCATCTTGTCTGCGCCAATCGCCCCCTTCTTCATCAAGATGGCGCTGCCCATTATCTTTGGCCTGCTGATTAATGGTTTATTTAATTTTGTCGACGCTATTTTTATTAGTCGCGTAGTCGGCACAAACGCCATCGGTGGTGTATCGGCGGCTTTTCCCATTCAGATGATTATGATCAGCATTAGTGCCATGTTAGGCAGCGGTATGGCTTCGATTATTTCTCGCTATTTAGGGGCTAATCGAGACGATGAAGCCAGCATGGTTTTTAGCGCGTCGTTGGTATTAGCAGCATGGGTCGGGTTAATACTTTCGATCATTATCGTGGCGTTTCGTGCTGAGATTTTTACTCTATTAGCATTGCCAGAAGCGCTAATGCCCTACGCCATTGATTACCTGACCCCGATTGCTGCGATCGGAGTCATCAGTTTTTGCCATGGAACTTTGAGTGAAGGTTTACGCGCTCAGGGGCTAAATATTCAGGTCTTCAAATTGATGGCTTCCATGGCACTGCTAAATATTGCGCTAGATGCTTTATTTCTGCTGGTCTTCGGCTGGGGTGTTTCTGGTGCTGCTTGGGCAACTGCGATTTCTATTACCGCCGCTTTTTTCTACGCTATCTATCTTTTAAAAACAGTGACTCATCGCATTTCATTTACCTTTGATCATTTTCGCTTTATGCCAAAAATTCATAAAGAAACCGTGCTATTAGGCATGCCCGTTTTTCTATCGTATATGGGTTTCGCGATGATGCTATTAATTGTAAACATCATATTGGTTCAAGTCGGCGGAGATCAAGCTGAGCTATTAATCAGTGCCCACGGCATTTTAAACCGCACCTTCATGCTCATTTTCTTACCGGTTCTGGGCATGATGATCGCCTTTCAAACTTTCGCGGGTTTTAACTACGGCGCTCAACGTTACGACCGAGTGATTCAAGTATTAAAAGTCGCACTGTTATTAAGCACGGCCTATGCATTGATTTGGTCACTGGTTATGAT
>Ga0209305_1002389_pt1 | contig 11030 bp, 7 predicted proteins | sample COGITO_mtgs_1103_FD_184792 | JGI IMG/M metagenome (GOLD analysis project Ga0209305, IMG submission 184792) | Pelagic marine microbial communities from North Sea - COGITO_mtgs_110321 (SPAdes) (version 2) | ecosystem: Environmental > Aquatic > Marine > Epipelagic ...
ATAACGACGATATCAGTATTATTAAAATACTACTACTACTACTACTACTACTACTCGTAATGACGCGTGAGTAGACCTGACTTTCTGTGCTCAAACACACCACCACCGCGTCGTCGTTGGGAAGAAGAAGTAAGACCAATTGAAAAGTAATAAAATGAAATTCGAAGCGGACTTGTCGGTCGTGCGAGCGGCGAGATTATTGTTGAGAAGAAGAAGAACAGATGAAGAAGAAAAAGAAGAAGAAAGAGGGACGGATGAAGGTGGAGAAGTGTTTTCTGCGTTTTGTGTCGTCGATGATGATGATGGTGATGCGTTTGAAGAGGAGGAGGACGGCGTTGAAGATGATGATGATGGAAAGAAGAAAAAGAAGAAGAAAACGATGTGGACCGGGAGCGAAGACGGGACGATCGTCCGGTGGCAAAGCGCGTCGTTTACGTCGTCGTCGGTAACAAGAACAACATTTTTCTCCTCGCACAAGGAGACTGTAGTACAAAGCGGCGACGAACTTAAGTTTCAACCGACGCACGTCATGCGCGGGCACGACGGCGCGGAAATCGTATCGATGTTTCGTAGCGCTTCCTTTCGCGTGACGTCGATATCGAGAGACGGCAGCGTGTGCGTTTGGAACGGGAGAACTATGCAATGCGAGGAGAAGAGACACGTGGATGATTCGCAATCGACGACGCGAATATTAGATTGCGTTTTGTTGGAGATGAAGGGGGGGTTGGAAGTTGTCGTGGTGGCGACGTTGGACGCGGGGGTGACGGCGTACGACGCAAAGACGATGAAAAGGATCTCGAAGGTTTGTATCCACAGTGGCAGTAGCGGTGATGATAAAAACAGTGACGACGATGCGCTGGTGGTGAATTTAAAACTTGGTGCGCCAGAAGGCGTGCGATGCGACGAGATTTTAGCGACGTTTGACGACGGCGATGTCAAATTGATCAACGTGAAAGAGGAAATTGAAAAGCAACACCAACAACTCGCTAAGAAACAACTCGAAAAAGAGAAAGTTATCACAGCAGCGGTAGCAGCGCCATCGTCAACAGCAATGGCAGAGACGACTGACGAGACGGACGGTGGAGATGCAGATACGAACCAAAACAACGCCGCGCAGACGAGATTTGCCGAATACGCCGGTTTAGGCGGAGGAAAAAGAAGGCGATTTCAGAACATGCCGCCGTCGACGAGTACGAATGCGTCTGAATATGGTGCCCTGAGAAGTGGCGACAATGCAGTGGTTTCCTCGCAAACATATTTATTCAGAGAGAGATGGATGATGATGAAGAAGAAGAATACGACGATGACGGCGCAATCTAATCCCAAGAGTGGAGATACTATCAACGTCAGTAGGAGTAGTAGTACTAGTAGTAGCAGCGGTAGTAAACACGACGTAGGATTTAGTTTAATAGCGTTTGGACTCGCAAACGGTATCGTCGAAGTACACTCGATGGATGATGATGATGATGATGATGATGATGATGATGATGATGATGAGAAAGAGGCGTGCTCTAGTTCAAGCAACCATCGTCACAAAGGTGCGGTTCGGTGTCTCGCTCAGGTGAAAATTCCCTTTGTGAAGAATAGCGATGCGATCGCCGACGAGTTGCTTCTTTTTGCGAGTGGCGGTGATGACGGGACAATGAAACTTTGGAAGGTCGAGAAGAGAAAAGGTCAGCGAAGTCTTGAACTCGTCGCGCAGTCTCGGCATCACATCGCACCAATAGTTGCAATCTTACCGCTCGAGAGTAATAAAGGTAGAGAACAAGAAGAAAAAATAGTTCAGTTCATGACGATATCAGAAAATGGCGACGTTGGCATTTTAGGAGTCGCCGCCGAAGAGGCAGGATTAGTATATCACACCGAAGACGACGATGATAGTAAGAACAACAGGGGTATTCCGTTTCGAATCGCGGAGTGTAAAATATTCTCGCGATTCGAACCGGACGATGATTTGTGCCCCTCGAAACTGACGCGAGGCGTTTGCGAAATTATCCTCGACGAGAAGATGCATTTGCTTCGAATTTTATACGTTTCAGGAAGTGTAAAGATTTGGGATACGCTCGGAGATGAAGTTTTAGAGAGAGAATTGTACAGTTCTTCGTCGAGCGTGGAAATGTGGAAACAATCGAGACCGTCGGGACCACCGGAGATGAGGTTCGCCGGCGGAGGGAAATTTTGGAGAGTGCGTGAAAGCGCGTCTTTATCAAAAATAGAATCGCCAAACTTGAACAGCTGGTTTCGCGAAGACGTCGTGCCGCTAGCTTCGTCCAACGCGCCGTTTCTTATGAGTCTCGCGAATCTTGGGAAAATAGTGGCGAATAGTTTGTCGCAGCAATCTTCAGATGCTGCCACGTCTGCGTTATCGGTCGCTTTTCGAGTAACTAACGGGCGGCAAAAACGAAACGTGATTTTTTCGAAAGTTCGCGTTGGACGTAACAACGACGCAACGACGGTGGTACTTCTCGATGACGATAAATGCGACGACGAAACAAGTTACGATGATTTCATGGAAGCTACGATTGCTCGAGTGGCGGTTGAGGCTGCGTCTTCTTCTTTCTCATCCAAGAGGAATTCTGCGATTGAATCTATAGGGATCCAAGAACTCACCGAGATGCAAGCGAGACGACTATTCTTCCGATGCGTATCTCTTTGGTCGAACGAAACGCCGTGCATTCGAGCAGCGTCGAGAAGCATCGCGAAAGCGGTTCTCCACAAATCTGGTATCTCCGAAGCGCTACGTTTACCGGCGCCGCCCGAAGCCGACGAGGACGAGCGAGACGAAGAAGAGAGAGGCGACTTGTTCGACAGAGCTGCTGCGAAAAATGGCAAATCAGAGGAGGAGGAAGAGGTTGCATCGTTTTGGCGCGCGTTCTTCATACGGAAAGAGGACGAAGCTATCCTTTCGTCTTCGAGTGCGAAAATACACAAAGGCGTGTTTGGTCTCTTCGTATGCGCGGTTGGTTTACTCTCTTCGGACGAAAGCACGAGTGATGCTCGAATCGCAGACGCCTGGAAAGGCGCGGCTATTGCGCATCTCTTGAAGTTTGTCGCTCACGCGGGCGACAACGATTCCACGCTCGCACACTCGTTGGCCTCGTGCATTTTACGAAGCGGTATTTACGGTGACGACGACGAAGACGACTGCAACGAGGACAATTACGCCAGCGTAAACGGGTTCAACAACAAAGATTGGTTTTCGTGCGTCCGAGATCCGAATCGCTGTCTCGAAGATGCTTTTAAATCGTCTTCCTTTGAAGTCTTGACGGCTTTGGCGTCCGCCTCGCCGTCGTTTTACGTAGCGCACGTGATGAAACGCTTCCGCGAAATTCCAGCCGATTCGCCTTTACACGTGACATCCATCGATGCTTTAACTGAAGCCGTTTTACAATCTTCCGCGAAAAGATGGACGTTTGAGCCACACGTCGTTTCTATCGCAGAAATGCTGTCGTTATGCGTGAGCAGTAACATCAGCGGCACGCTCTCCAACAGCGGAGGGGGCATGCAAATGGCGGAAATTTCGTTAGCCGTGCAACTCTCGCCGACGCCCGCACAGGCGCCAACTACGCCTTCGAGTTTACGCAAGACGTGTAAACGCTCGGTTGTCTCGTTAGCGTTAATGCTCGCTAAGCGTTGTCGAAATGTTGCATTCCACGAACCGACGAAACGCTTGGCCGTAGGTCTTCACGGCGCCGTTAAAGGCGGATCGCTCCTCGCCGTCTACGATTTATCTGTTGGACAAAAATGGCGCACGTTGGAGGACGACACCGTGGACAACGCGGCGGAAAAATTCGCGAGCAGCGCGGCGAGCGGCGTCTCTGGCGTCGTCGAAGCGTTGGCTAAAGAAACCTTCGGATTAGGCATCGGAGATTTACAGCGACAAAGTCCGGCGAAATCAACAAACAACTTGAGAAGACACTCGCAACAAAAATCGAGCGCGAGTTCCTCGAACGTCATCTGCTCCACGCTCGGTGCCGTCGCGTTCGACGAGGAGGGCCACCAGGTAGCCGCCTACCTCCACGAACGCTGTTTCGTGTACGTCTGGAACGTCAACCCGAGCTGGCGTCACGCCTTTGCGCGCGGCGTCGTTCCTCTCGGCACGTCCCAACGCATGCCTTGCGTCCCGCTCGACGACTTGGATACGACGAACACTGCTAAACAACAACAAGAACAAGAACAAGAACAAAAGCGAATAAAAAACAAGAGCATAGCTTTGCGATGGAAAAGCAGCAACGAATTGCGGTTGCAGCACGGTAGATTGGACATGGTCTATCGAATAGGTGCCGATTATTAGAAAACATCTCGATGCAAACGTTGTTGTAGCACAGTCCTCTTTCTTCGATTTTGACGAGAATATTTCTTTTTTTCTCCACTTTTTATCTCTCACAAAACACGCTTCTTTGTCTCATCGTCGTCAGCGCTCGCAATCATCAATACGAACACCACGCGACGAGAATGGGATTCAGAGATTCAGCGCCTTTATCCGATTTGAAAGCGCCTCCTTCTCGTCCACCTCCTCCTGACAACACCAACGACGAAAAGAATCATCGTCAGAGTTTTTCTCATCATCAGATCGGAACGACACCTATACCTGCTGCTGCTCTGACGAGGAATAGTACCGCTGCTGGATATTCTTCTTTGCATCAAAGTTTTCCTGCGGCGGCGGCGTCCTCGTCGCACGCGTCGTCGTTTGGTTCTGGATTTCAGCAGCAGCAGCAGCCGTCGTCGTCGTCGTATGCGCCGGTTCAACACCAACACCAACACCAACAACATTTCATGCCACCGTCTCCGGTACCGCCGGCATCCGTTCATGGCATTGCGTCTGCGCAGCAACAGCAATTACCGGCGGCGCAGTTTTTCAATCCGAACTCGCAGCAGCAGCCGTTCATGGTGCCACAACAACAACAACAACAACAACAACAACATCCTTCTTTGACGACGGCGTTGAATAATCAACCGTACCAGCAGCAGCAAATGCCAGGAACGACTACCACAACCGTTCGCGGGCGCGAACGGTACTGCTCTGGGGGCGCGTGGGTTGGCCCGGCGCCGGCGTGGCCGACGCCACCGGCGACGTGTTCCGTGGAGACGTGCGATTTTTCGCGAGTGAAGCCAGAGTACGCGAAATGTTGCGAGACTTTTAGGAAGAGGTACGAAGGGTTGTTTGGTGGTAATAATAGCGATAGCAATAGCGTGTCCTTCGCGAAGAAGAAAGAGTTGGAAGTCGTGAGTAGAAAGATTGGAGGTTTATTTTATTTGATGGGGAAAGATATCGCGGAGGAGAACGGCGCGGTCACTCAGGAGTTGGGCGTAAAGTTGAACGATTTAGCCGGCGCGTTAGAGCGCATGGATTTTGGAACGGTCAACGCGGTGTTGTTAGATATAGGCGCGAAACACTGGGAAGAGGCCGTGTATTGGTACCCTGGCTTGAAACGAATCGTGAAGCAGTAAATATAGTAGTTTACACGTATATATAACAATGTAGATGTTGTTAGCAGCGGATATTATAGTTCTAAACAAAAAATGTGCGAGCGCGAGCGTTCATCATCAAACTCTTCTTTTTTGCTTTGCGCAAATGACGTGTGCTGTTTGATGATGAATGGTGAAGCGATGTTTCCATGCCGTGTGTGTGTGTGTGTATGTGTGTGTTTCTTCTCCTCTCTTCTCTCTTCTCTTCCTCTTCCCTCCTCCCGTCAATATTTTAAAGCCGGGACGCCTGGAAAACCTGGCAAGTGCAACGCTTTTCCGTTTTGCGGCTTTTCCAAGTTCAAAACGAAAGGAACGAACGCTTTTGCCCACTGCGTGTACTTTTCTCTCTCCGTGATGCCGTGTTTTTCAAATTGTTCGTCTCGAAGTTTATCCTTTTGCACGGGCTGATACTGGTTCTGCGGCGGCATCCCACACGTCATACCTGGTAAACAGCCGGGATCGATGGACGCGCAAATCACCTCTTCCTCCGCCTTTTCACCTTTAAAATCTCTCGCCAACATTTTCGTCGCGGCTTGTATGCTCGCCAGGGACACTCGATATGGCGCGACGGCGTGCACGCACGGCGGATGAATCACCTGCGTCACGTTCACAATCTTCCTCGGTCTCACGTGACACGAACACTCCTCCGGCGACCTGAGCGACATCCACCCTTTCCCTAAAACCTTCTCGTCGCCGCAAACCATCGTCCCGGCGAACGCGCTTTGGACGTTCAAGACACCTTTCATATCATCGCACGATCGAGCCCAATGTTGCGGCTTTTCCGCCCACATTCTCGGCGCGCACGACGTTTCGTGCATGCTCTCCGCGACCGTTTGCGGTAACTTCCCCACGTTCGCCACGACGATATCCGGCGTTCGTCCGTGCGTGAATAAAATTTTATCTTTCCACTCCCCCACCGCCACGTGCGATTTTAAATCCAAGCGTTCAATCGAGAGTCGCTCGCCGAGAAAGTACGAGGCGAATTGGTCTTGCATCTCGATCTTTGCCGATTCAGACGTCGTCGCAGCTGCCACGAAAAAGTACATGTCCGCGTAGTTTAGAAACGCGTCCGTGATAAACGGTCCTATAGTAAAAAATTTCGTCGTTTAAAGTCGTCGTTTACACAGAGAGTGACAAACAGAGAGAGAATGGGAGAGAGAGAGATGGAATGCGTTAATAAAAGGTATCATCAGAAGGAGAGAGAGATGGAATGCGTTAATAAAAGGTATCCGAAGGAGAGAGAGAGAGATGGAGTTAAAGCGCTTTTTTTCTTGTCAATCACATTCTCTTGGGAAAGAAACGACCAAATTGAAAATCACCTAATCCGTGGCCGGCGTCTGCGATTATCGCGAGCGCAGAACACGGTTGCTCTTTACTATTTTTCGATTTTGCTTTAGTGGTAGTCGCTTTCTTGGTCGTCGTCGTTGTCGTCGCAGAGCACGAAGAAAACTGTTGGCGCAGCGCGAGCAGCGCTTTTCGTCGTCCTCGAAGCATTGCGTTTGATATCTGACGACTTTTTTTCTGAAGGGGGGTTGCCCTCTTTCTCGGATCTCTCTTTCTTTGCCACGTGGCAAAAAAAAAGATTCAAGAAAAATGACACTCGCGCCAAAACTTCCTCCTTCTCCCGAAAATAAAAAACGTGGTTTTCCTCTTCGTTGTATTCTCTTTTTGCAAAAAAGTGTTCGTCCTCACAAATTTTATTCTTCTTGAGAGAGAAATGCCCTAATGAGAGGAGCGGCAACAACAACAACAATCCTTCTTAGAATAACATATCGAACGACGACTTTACAAAAAACTTTTGTCGCTGCGAGTCAAACTTTTACCGAAAAGTCGAGAGGAAAAAGAAGAAGCAGAAAAGCGAGGAGTCGCGTTTTGAGCGCACTCATGTCTCCCAATCCCAATGGGAAACGCGGCGTGTCGCAGGCGAAAAAGCGATACGTGCGAAACCCAAATTTACCTTTTGTGAGCAGAGAGTTGTTCACGAAAGCGCGCTTAACGGACGACGAGGAGAAACAGTTATCCACGGAGTCGTACGAGGAAGTTTTAAAGGCGAAAGCGAGCGCGATCGAGGGTTTATTGAGGCCGTTTTATGATGGTGGTGATGAGGATGAGAAGAAGAAGAAGACGAAAAGCAGAATCGAATTCGAAGTGTTTGCGAGTCCAAAGCTGAAACATTTTCGGCAACGAGTACGGTTCGGCATCTGCGAACAACAACAACATCGAGAGCAACAACTACTATCAGAGGAAGAAGAGAAAGTAAAGTTCGATTATTGCATCTTTGAGCGGTCTGAAATTACGAGAATAGAAACAAAATTCGACATCGCCTCGGAGTCGTTGCAAGCGATTATGAATAAACTGCGCGAAGCGTTGAACGAGGACGACCGATTCCAGTCCTTGAGAGAAGGTCGGCTCTCGGCGGTGACGTTTCACGAAAACAGGAAGAGCACGGAGTGCGTGGTAACGTTGTGGAGAGGAGAGCCGTTTCGAGAAGATTTTGCAAAGGTGAGTGGTCTGTTAGCGAAAGAGATTGGGGTGAAAGCGATTGTCGGGAGGACGAAAGGCGATAGGAGAGTGTCGAATGATAGTACCGAGGATTTCGTCGTCGAAGAGATGGAGATTAAAGACAACGAGAGTGGCACGGGCAGAGTTTTACGATATAAACAACCGGAGGGATCGTTCTCTAACCCAAACGGCGACATCGCGGAAATGACTGCGAATTGGCTGTGTCGAGCGATGGAAACGGATGAAATTGCAGCGCAAACGGCGAGGTCGTTCGTGGAACTCTATTGCGGGAACATGAACCACGGGTGTTATCTCGCAAAATATTTTCCGAGAGGTAAAGTCATAGGCGTAGAACGAGACGAGAACTTGTGCCGAGCGGCAGAAGTAAATTTAGAGATGAATTCAATAGAAAACGGAACGATTATAAACGCACCGGCGGAGATTGTCGCCAGACGATTCCTCTCCCGCCTGCGAAAGAAGAAACGAGGCGAAGAGAACATCGAAGGCGAGGAGTACCCGTTCACGGAAAAAGATTTTCTCCTCGTGGATCCTCCAAGAGCTGGATTGGATGAAATAACCTTAGATTTAGCGAGAGAGTTTAAAGATATAATATACATATCTTGCGACGCGAGAAGTTTAGCGAGAGATTTAGGCGAGAAGAAATTGAGCGAAACGCATCGAGTGAAAAGGCTCGCCGCGTTTGATCACTTTCCGTGGCACGCGGATTTCCTAGAAGTAGTTTGTCAGTTAGAAAAGAAAGAATAGAGAGCCTTAAAATACTATTTCTACATGAGGCCACGGCCTTTTGTTCTTCGTTTTTGTTTCGTCGCTAACTTTTGTGGAACGTCACGATACCAATTCACCAACAAAGTGTTCCTCTCTCCGGCATCTTCTAAAGCCTTTTCGACGCTGTGATAACTCGTTTCGTGCACTTTAAAAGCATACATGCTGTTGTGTCGAAAACCAAACTTCTTTTCGCAAGGTGCGGCGTTGTTGTTCTTCCTGTCTCTCTCTTCGAATTGCTTCGCCGTGTGTACGCACGTGCCGTACTTACTTTCTTGCTTCTTTTCGTCTCCTCCGTGAAGCCCCGGGAAATAAAATTGCATCGTCGCCAACTTCTTCGGCGTATCTGGGTGTACTCCAATCGCGTACCCGTTCTCGCCCATCTTGTCAGTTTGCAACCTAAAATCTGTCGGCACGTTACCAGTAATCATTTTATCTCGCCATCCCTCCGGCAACTTCAACTTATCGTACACGAGATTCTGAAATCGTTCGCTGAACAAAATCTGTTCCACTCTTCTCCACGTTTCCTTCGCGCTCTCGAAATCCCTAAACCCAGACTTCTCCACTCTATTCTTTGGATCGATCACATCGTACCCGCTCAACTTCCATCGCAAATCCGCGAATTGATTCGACCCCGCCGCCGAATAACTCTTGCACTTTGCGAGCTTCCAATCTCCCGCTTCCGAACATCTTCCTTTCTCCGTCGGTTCCATCGAAGCAATCAGAGGAAAATCAGACAGCATTTTCTCGTATAATTCCGGAGGGAACACGTTACAAACGTAAACGATTTCCTCGAACGGATCGGATGTTGTTTCCGTTCTTTTGAAATTTTCCAACACGTAGTCCAAATCTGTCTCGAAATCCACTGGATTCACTTTATTCACGTCGTCGTTCGTCGGGCAGGAGACGAGGACATTTTTGAACGACGACGACGCTTCTTTTTCATCAAACGAAGCGCCCACTTCTACTTCTACTTCTACTCCTTCTCTCTTCTTCTCGACGTATTCATCGTCATTCTCTAGACGACTGGTTTCTCCTAGGGGTGATGATGAAGTTGAAGTTGAAGAAAAGAAATCCAATTCGGAATACGTAAAAGTCACGAACGCCAAGAGGAACACGAACAACATCTGCACCGATAAAGCTTTCGAAGAAGGGCTTTGCTGCTGTTGCGACTGTTTAGACCTCGGAGAGATGAGCGTGGTGTTTAGCGCATCTTCCAAGACGTCTTCTTCGGGAAGGACGTTTTGGTGATGGTATCGGTTCCGAGAGTGCATTTTTTGTGGAAAGGAGACTAGTAAAATACGTTTGGATGACGACGACGATCAAATTCGATCGTCTCCGTTTGAAACGTGCGAAAATAACAACACGCTACTTTGTCTCTCTTTGTCTCTCTTTCTCTCTACTCTATCTCCATTTTTCGTTGCAAATCTTCCTCTTCTTCTTCCTCTCGTTCTACATTTTCTGGCGTCGCGAGCGATAAAACCTCCGAAATCCTCTCCCGGTGAGATTTCAAAAGGTCCCAGTCTTCCCATTTGACGCGCATGCCGTCGAAGGCGCACGCGAATACGTGTTGATTTTGTTGATATTGAGGAGGAGAAGAAGGAGATGAAGAAGAAGGTGCAAAAATGTCTTTCGGGTACCGTTGCGAGAAATGGGTCAAACACACCGTCTTTGCGTTTGATTCTCGACCTACTCGCAACGCTTCCTCGGTCGTGCAATGTTTCTTCTTCTTCGCGTGCGACCATAAGCTATTTCCGAACGTCGCTTCGTGGATTAATATGTCAACCGCGTATGCAGCTTTGGCAAAATCTTTAGATGGCGTGCAGTCGCCGCTGTACGCGACGGAGCGTTTGGTGGTGAATAATCCGCGGAGGATAATCGCGAAGGCTTCCGGACAGTGCGTGACCGGGACGGAGACGATTTGTTCACAGTTGATGGTTTGCGCGACGTATGCGGCGACGTCCGGATGCTTTGGTTGCAATGATGAGGAGCTACCTTTTGAAAGAGGTGGAGGTGGCGGAGGAGGGTGCGTCAAACCGGGCTTGTTCATGATGGAGATGTGGAACGGGCCGCCGATGCCGCCGCGCGCTTGCAAAGCGCTCGATTTCACAAACGTGTATTTGAAACTCGGAACCTCGATGGTTTCGAACCACTTTTGAATTGGCGTAGGGCCAACGATAAGTAAAGGAGGTGGTGGCGTAGTGAGAGTAGAACTCGTCGTCGACGACGATGCCTGTTGTCGCAAAGCCTCGTATCGAGCTTCGAGAATAGCGAGA
>Ga0209305_1002455_pt1 | contig 10794 bp, 10 predicted proteins | sample COGITO_mtgs_1103_FD_184792 | JGI IMG/M metagenome (GOLD analysis project Ga0209305, IMG submission 184792) | Pelagic marine microbial communities from North Sea - COGITO_mtgs_110321 (SPAdes) (version 2) | ecosystem: Environmental > Aquatic > Marine > Epipelagic ...
ATATAAATAACTTTATTATATACTTATTCATGTTTCCTCCCCCATATTTAAAATTAAATCATAGTGTATTAAATAGGTTAATTTAAGTAAATTATTTATACTAATAATATTTATTAAGTTTTATTTTTCCATTTATAGCCTATATTAGGGCTTTTTACTATAAAAGATTAAATTTTAGACGCTAAAAAAATATATTGATTAAATTTTAATCAAATTTTATTAATTAATTTTATCCTTTTAGGAATTACAGCCATGTAATAGTTGGCATAAAACATGCTTGTATACAAAGATAAGAACAATTGTAATTTAATAGAATAAAATAAGGAAAAATAGATGGAAACTCAAGATATAGCGTTTATATTTAATACATTTTCATTCTTAGTAAATGGAATACTAGTCATGTTAATGGCTGCAGGCTTTTGTATGTTGGAAGCAGGCATGGTACGTACAAAAAGTGTAGCAACTATATGCACAAAAAATATTGTATTATATTCAGTGGCAGGGATTTTATACTTTTTAGTAGGGTATAATTTAATGTATTCTGGAGTCGATGGAGGTTTTATTGGAACATTTAGTCCTTTTGATGTTGCTGATCCATCTGTTGAAACTTCAGATTCTGGATATGCAGGGGCATCAGATTGGTTCTTTCAAATGGTATTTGTTGCAACCGCAGCTTCAATTGTTTCAGGAGCCGTTGCAGAAAGAGTTAAATTATGGTCATTTTTATTAATTGTGGTCGTTTTAACAGCAATAATTTATCCAATCCAAGGTTCTTGGACTTGGGGTGCAGGGTGGCTTTCAAATCTAGGTTTTAGTGATTTTGCCGGTTCTACTATTGTTCATTCTGTAGGTGGATGGTGTGCACTAGCAGGCTGTATAGTCCTAGGATCAAGAAAAGGTAAATACTCTTCAGATGGAAGAGTTAACCCTATGCAAGCATCTGCTTTACCTTTAGCTACATTAGGAACTTTTCTATTATGGTTTGGTTGGTTTGGTTTTAATGGAGGCTCGCAGCTTGCTCTTGGTTCTGTAGCAGATGCAAGTGCAATGGCTAGGATATTTTGTAATACTAACTTAGCAGCTGCAGGTGGAGTTGTTACAGCTTTAATCTTGTGTCAAATTTTATACAACAAAGTTGATTTAACATTTGTATTAAATGGAGCATTAGGTGGATTAGTTTCAATAACTGCAGAGCCTTTAGCTCCAACATTTATTTCAGCTGTATTAATAGGAGGAATAGGTGGAGCATTAGTAGTATTTACAGTGCCTTTATTAGATAAGCTTAAAATTGATGATGTAGTAGGAGCAATACCAGTACATTTAGTTTGTGGTATTTGGGGAACATTAGCAGTTCCGTTAACAAATTCTGACGCTAAATTTAGTATACAGTTAATTGGTATATTATCTATTGGCGCATTTGTTCTTATTTCTAGTTTTATATTATGGTATGCTGTTAAAGCTATTTTAGGTGTTAGATTATCAGACGAAGAAGAAAAAGATGGTGCTGATAAAACTGAAATTGGCCTTAGTAGTTATCCAGAATTTACTAAGTAAGTTCAATTGTTTCAGGGGCAGTAATTTGCTGCCCCTTAGTATTTAATCAATATTATTACTTGGTTTTATAAATAAAATACTACCTATATTAAATATAGTAATGATTGCTAAAACACTGAATATTACTCATCTAAATATAATTTGATAAGTAATATTTTATTAGGGACATTAAATGACAAAATCAAATGATATTAAAAAAAGTAATTTATTAAATAATGAAAAATTAGAATTAGCAAAAAAATATTATAGAGACACTAAAAGTAAATTAGAGTTTGATGTATTAGACAAAAAAGATAATATTGATTTTCATAAATGGTGTTTAATGAGATTAGAATGGACTGTATCTCTTTCTAGAGCGCCTATACATCAGCCAGAGAAGTGGTGGAGCCAAACTATAGATCATAGATTAATAGCTTTGTTAGCTGTAAATAGTAGATATAATTCTCTTCCAACTCAATATTGTCAGGATATAAATAATCAGTTTTATGTTACTATGAAGACTGTACATAATTTATGTTCAGCAAGTCATACGACCTTACAAAAAATAGTTAGAGATGGAATGCATAGGAAAGATTTAATAGCATTAAAATCAGATATTGGTGACAAGAGGCAGTCAATTTTTACAGCTAGTAAAAAGTTAGTTACAGGTATACAAAATATTAAGTCTTGGGCAGGTTTATAAAAAGATATAATATTTTTCTATGCAGAATTAAAATAAATAATCTTTATATTATAAAAGGAGGCAATAAGTCCTCCTTTTTTTGTTTATACAAAGTATATAAAATATATGACAATTATCTTGCTCTATTTTAATAGAGGTTTCTTAACACTATTTTTATGAAATTATTTGCTGTTATACCTTCCATTCATTTGCTCTTTTATAATTTATAATATGTGAATAAATTTATTTAACTGAGAGGTAATGTTGCGTTTTTGCAGCATGTTAAAATATAAACTAGGAGATATTATGAATAAAATAGTAATAAGTATATTAACAATGTTTTTTATTACATTATCAAGTATTGCAAGTGCTGATGTAAAAATTAGTGGTTTCATGCAACACATTATAGGGATGGGTGATGAAATTGATGGAGGTGTCACTAATAAGTTTACTAGGTTTTCAATGGGAGCAGATACAACAACTGAAAATGGTTGGACTGTTGGAGGATCATTTACATTAAGTGTACAGACATTATTAAGTGGTTCAGCAGATAGTTATTTACCATCAAGTAACTCAATCTATATTCAAACAGATATGGGTACTTTTACAATAGGTCAAGCTGCTGATGCAGCTACAAGCTTAATACCAAGAGTTTCTGCTATGGTTCCAGGAGATGGGACTGATGGATATTATCAAGCATTGTTTGATTCAGGAATTGCTGCTACCTCAGATACAGGTTGGGCAGAAGTTTATTATGCACAAGCTAGTGATAGAGTTACATATGCATTACCTATAATAAATGGGTTTTCCGTAAGTGCTAGCTATACTCCAGATTTGGCATTTAATTCAGGTACAACAAATGCTAGAAATCAATCTGATGAATCTGCTGTTCATGGGGAAGCACTTCATATAGCTGCTGCATATGAAGCAGAAATAGATGGAATTTCTTATATAGTTGGTATCGCTTCAATTACTGGTAACTCAATAGGTACAGCTTCTGCTTATGGTGCTAATGATTTATCTGTTGTAACAGCAGGAGCAAAAGCAACTATGGGTAATATTACACTAGGTGTTCATGCATATGATCATGGAGAGAGTTTTGGCCGTACTGGAGATGCCAATAAAGCATCTGATGCCGGTTATACTTTTGCTATGGAATATGAAATGGGTAATATAACAGTTGGTGCAGGTTATGCACATCAAGAAAAAGTTAATGGTGGTGCCTCTTCTAATGTTTTAGAAGACACTGCAACATATTTTGGCATTGGTTATAATTTAGGTAGTGGAGTAAATACTTGGGCTCAACTATCTAATATGGACCACTCAGATGGTGATCATTCAACTACAGAGGTTGACCCACAAATTTTAATAGCTGGAATATCAATGGGCTTTTAGAAAATTAATTATTGTTTCTATCTTTTAATTCCTCCAAAGAACAAAAATATAGAAACATAATTGAGTGACTTTATATTTATCCTTCCAAGGAATAAAGTTACTTAAAAAAGGAGGCAAGAAATTGCCTCCTTTTTTTATTTTATATACTATAATATATATTGTAATATTGGGGAATAAACTATGACAGAAATTCATGTTAGTGATTTAATTAAGCTTCAATCATGGGATACACCAACTATTTGTAACGCACTAGATGTGGCAGCTCCCGATAGAAGAGCTATTGGTTTTACAACAAGACATTTGGTTCCAGTTGGAACTCATGGATCATTATGCGGATATGTGAAAACAGCAAAAATAAGTGGAAAAAATAAACCACTAGATAATGCAACTGAAATTAGAACATCATATTATAAGTATATATCAGAAAAACTTAAGCCTTCTATAGTTTTAATAGAAGATATAGATAATCCTGAAGGTTTTGGTGCCTTCTGGGGAGAAGTAAATAGTGCTATACACTTAGGGCTTGGTGTTAAAGGTTTAATTACTAATGGTGTCATTAGAGACTTAGATCAATGGGCAAATGGTTTTTCTGCATTAGCAGGTTCTATAGGGCCAAGTCATGCATATACGCAAGTTTTAGAATATTCTACAGAGGTTAATATATACGGAATGCAAGCTAATGATTCTGATATAGTGCATTTTGATAAGCATGGAGCCGTTATTATACCTAAAGATGTTGTTACGTTATTACCTAGTATTATTGAAAAACAAATGGATAAAGAAGCTTTTATATTAGAGGCCGCTCGCTCTCCAGATTTTGATATAAATAAATTATTATTGGCTATGAAAAATGCTGCAGAAATTCATTAGTTTATTTTAAGGCTTAAGGATTAATCTTCCAATAACTTCTCTTTTTTCAATTTTTTTAAGCGCTTTTATAGCATTTCTTAAAGGTATTGAATCATGAATTATAGGAGTAATTAAACCTTTATTAGCAATATTTAATATTTTGTTCATAGCAGTTTTTTTTAAATTTGGGTACTTTCTAAAATATTCTCCAGCTCTAACTCCAAGTACAGAGATGCCTTTTATAAGAGGAATATTTATTGGAAGGGAAGGAATAGATCCACTAGCAAAACCCACAATTAATATTTTTCCACCCCATTTAATTGTTTTTAATGCATTTAAAAAATATTCTCCACCAATAGGGTCATAGATGACATCAACTCCTTCTTTTTCTGTGATTTCAGCTACTTCGTTAATCATGTTGTCATATCCTAGTGCATACTTTGCTCCAGCCTTAATAGCTATTTCTTGCTTACTTTTAGTGCTGCATATAGCAATTACTTTTGCTCCTATAGCATTAGCTAATTGAATAGCTGCAAGTCCTACGCCTCCAGCAGCTCCTAATATAAGTATAGTTTGTCCTTCTAAAATATTAGCTCTTTCCACAAGGGATACGTATGCTGTTTGGGATGCCACACTAAATCCTGCTGCCTGTTCATATGTAAAATTATTAGGAAATACTTTAAGGTCGTCAATATTTGCTATTATCTCCTCAGAATATCCACCAAACCTCATTTGGTAAATCACTTTTGTTCCTATAGGATATTCTTTACTATTGGATTCACATATAATTCCAGATAATTCCATTCCTGGTATAAAGGGTAGGGAGGGTTTTAATTGATATTTACCTTCTACCATTAGTTTATCTGGAAAATTTATTCCGCAGGCTTTAACTTGAATTCTAACTTGATTATTCTTTAATGGAATTGAACTAAAAGAGGAGTATTTTAAATCATCAATTGACCCAAAGTTATTACACACAATTGCATTATATTTATTTTTAAGCATAAATTAATTTTGTAACTTATAAGTTTTAGAAGCATTATCATGAAAAAGTTTTGCTCTTTCACTTTGTGAGTAATCTTTTGTAAGTTCTTTAAACCCATTCCATAAATTTACGTAACTGCAACTAATTTTATCTACTGGAAAGTTTGATTCAAACATGCATCTGTCTATACCAAATAGGTTCAGTGTTTTATCGTAATATCTCTTTGTTCTATTAATTAGTTCGCTTCCAGATGGTGCAGAGTTATTTTTATGCCAATCAAATCCATTAATTTCCATTGCTATACCCCCAAGTTTTGCAACAACATTCTCACATTTGGAAAGTTCTATAATTTGCTTTTCCCAAAAATTATACGTTTCATCTTCTTTATTAGAGAATGAGCCAACTCCTAAAGGTCCTCCAAAATGATTTAAAATTATTGATGTATTAGGAAACTTTTTAGCTAATTCAATTAATTGAGGTAATTGAGGGTGATAACACCAAGCTTCAAATGATAAATTTCTTGACTCTAAATGTGCAAAACCTTTTTGAAAATTATCATTGATATAAACACCTTCTATTGGACGTGCTCGTGAAACTGGAATGGTTCCATCAGGATGCATTGCTGCCTGTGATCTAATACCTTTAAATCTATCCGAAGCAATATTTAGATGTTTATCCAGAATATTTGCAACTCTATCTCCAATTAATAGAGGGGCGCTTCCAACTATTCCAGCTGCAATTTTAGTGTTTCCATATGCTCCAGAATTGCTCATAGCAGCTATTCCATTAACAAATGTAGTTTCATTAATTACTTGTTCTTCAATAGAATGTTCAGGGTTATACATGGCGCCGCATTCTATAAAAACAGTGGAAACTATATTATGTCCGGAATTTGTGTCACTTAGTATTTCTGGTAAAAGATAGGTAGGTTCAACTGAATCTTTCTTCAAATCCCATAAATGATGATGCGGATCACAAATAGGCAAATCTGGTTCTAATGCTTTTTCTTTATTTGTATTAAGCCATTGTTCATTAGTGCTCATTATTTCTCTCTTTATTATTAAATTTTAACTAATCTTTTTCCTTTATTATCGCCGTTTAATAATCCAATTAGAGCCATAGGTGTGCTTTCTAATCCATTCATTATATCTTCTGCAGGAATTATTTTATTTTGATTTATCCAGTTTAAAAGATTTTTTTCTGCCTCTTCTTGTTCTTTTTCATTGAAATCCATAACTATAAACCCTTTTAGCGTAAGCCTTTTAGTTACAATGAGTCCTGGAACACCCCTCGGACCATTTTGAGGGGACGCTTGGTCATATTGAGAGACTGCGCCACAGCATATTATTCTGCCAAAGTTATTCATAGCAAATAATACGGATTCAAATATTGGTCCTCCTACATTATCAAAATATACATCAACCTTTTCTGGGCATAAAGATCTTAAATCTTTAATGAAATTGTCATTTTTATAGTTTACTACTCCATCAAACCCTAAGACGTCTTTAAGCCATAAAGCTTTTTCATCAGAACTAGTTATTCCAATTACCTTACAACCTTTAATTTTTGCTATTTGACCTGCAACGTTACCAACAGCGCCTGCAGCAGCGGAAATCAATACAGTTTCTCCTTTTTTAAGATCTGCAAGACCTAGACCAAAGTAGGCAGTTTTACCTGTTATACCGAGGACACTCATATGAAGGTTTTCAGATGCTTTTATAGATGTTTTTATTAATTCTTTTGCATCTCTAATTGCATAATTTTGCCAACCTAAATCTCCTTCAACATAATCACCTATATTAAAATTATTATTATTAGTAGCTATTACTTTACCTAGTGCGTATCCACCCATAACATCTCCTGGAAGTATTTGGCTTCTGTAAGTTCTTCCCTGCATCCATGCACGATTAGCAGCATCTATAGAGATATATACTACTTCTACTAAAACTTGGTTGTGATCTAAATCTTTCACTTTAGAATTTATAAATTCAAAATTATCTTCTAGTAATTTATCTTTAGGAGAACTTTTAAGGTATATTTGTTTATTCGTTAAAGAAGATATATCTAGCATCCTAAAGATTCCTTTAGTTCAGTAAAACTATCTACAATTATATCATGATGAGCATTTGCAGTTGGATCGGGTGGTCCTTCTTTTCCCCATTCTAATGGTCTTTTTACAAATATAGTTTTAAATCCAACTTTTTTAGCAGCATCTAGGTCAAAATTATGACACGCAACCATTCCACATTCACTAGGTTCTAACTGTAGCCATTTTGCTGCAGTTTCATAAGCTTCAGGAAGAATTTTATATTTGCCTATGCCTTCACAAGAAAATACGGCATCCCAGGTAAGATTATTTTTTCTTGCTGTATCAATAATTAATTTAAAACTCAGTAATGTAAAAGATACACATAAAAATTGTTTTTTTAACCTAGGTAAAACGTCTGGAAAATCATCCCATACCTTAAAGTTATGAGGAGCATTATAAGCAATGTCATAAAGGTTCTTTTCTGTAAATGCAGATAAATTAAATTCAGAAACTACCTCTTCTAGAGCTATTCTATGTCCTCCATCAAAATTATATTCAGGCTTATTATGTTCTCCTAAATTTAAAACGGATTTAAGAGATTTTCTTCTAAGTTCATTAGTTATACTTGCCCAATCTTTTTTAATTCCATGCTCTTCTCCTGCTTTTTCAAACGCATTCTTAAAACCTGTATGCCAGTCTAAAATTGTTCCACCAGTATCAAATGTAAGCGCTTTAATATCTTTAATCGACATGTATCAATCCTTTTATTAATAATTAAATTTAATAGCTATCTACCTGTAAATACTGGTTTTTCTTTTGCTATGAATGATTTAGCAGCATTTTGGTGGTCTTCCGTATCTCTGCATAATGTTTGATATAATGCTTCACTATCTAAAGATGCATTTAAATTGCCTTTTTCAGCTAAATTCATATTATGTTTCATATATCTATAAGCTGTTGATGGTCCTGTTGCAATTTGTTCTACAATTTCATTGGCAATACTTTCTAGGTTTGCCTCACTAGCTACTCTATTGATTATACCTAATTCTTTTGCTTCATTTGCAGTTAGAACACTAGATAAATAGTATAATTCTCTGGCTCTTGCTGTACCAATCATTTGGGTTAGAAAAAATGTACCACCAAAATCTCCAGGAAAGCCTGCTTTAGCAAAAGCCGTAGTAATTTTGGCATTTTCACTAGCTATCCTCATATCACAAGCTAAAGCAAGGGATAAACCAGCGCCTGCTGCTGCTCCTGGTAATATAGCTATTGTAGGTATTGGCATTTCGTGTAATATTCTAGAAGCTTCCATCATACGTCTAAGATTATTTGTTTTTTCTTGAGTTGTTTCCTCTTCATTATCTCTTTCGGCCATATCTTTAAGGTCTCCACCAGCACAAAAGGCATTGCCTGCACCAGTAAGAACTAAAGCTCTTATAGAGCTATCATTTTCTGCTTTTATTAGCTCATGATATAAAGTATTTAACATATCATGACTTAAAGCATTCCTTCTTTCTGGGCGGTTAAAAGTTATTTTTAAGATAGAATTTTCTTTGTTTACAATTAAGTCATTAGTCATTATTTTTATCCTTTATTTTAATTTTAATTAATAGCTTGATTTCCCCTAATCAATTTTCCTGGAAGCTCTCCAGTAAACTCTCCATTATGAGAGACTTCTACTCCTTTAACAAAAGTATGATCATAGCCATTAGACTTTTGTATTAATCTTTTTCCACCTGCAGGTAAGTCATAACTTAATGATGGTTTAGTTAAAGATATTTTGTCATAATCTATAATATTAATATCAGCACGCATTCCTTTTAATAAAGCGCCTCTATCATTTAGGCCATAGGTTCGTGCTGTCTTTAGAGTTTGTTTAGATACAAGGTGCTCTAAGTTTAGTAATTTACCTCTTGTTCTATCTCTAGACCAGAAGGGGACCATAAAGGTTGGATAACTTGCATCACAAATTGTAGCTACATGAGCACCAGCATCACCTACACCGCAAATTGTATGCTCTGATTCAAGCATTTCAGCTATTACATCTAAATTATTATGAGTATAATTTTCAAAGGTATGCATTAAAAATTCATCATTATCAGAAGAAATAAAATGATTAAGTATTATCTCCCAAGGGCTCTTGTTTAATTCTGATGCTAGAGAAGTTATGCTCATCTCTTTAGTAGGTTCATAGTTTAGAGGTTCTTTTAATAAATAGGTTAGAGGAAAAGTTTGTTTAATCCATTTAGTATGAGCATTTTCTGGAATATCATTTATTAAACTATTACGAATGTCCATGTTATTATTTATTAATTTATTTCGTTCTTTAGCTGATAAATGTTTAATTTTTTCCCATATTTTATGACTAGAAAACGGATTCACACTAGTATTAAATCCCATTAATACACCAATAGGGCGACTTCCAACTTGCCCTGTAGTGCTGATACCTTTTTTATTAGCCTCTGCTATATGTTTTAATGTATCTCTCCATCTTTCAGGAAAATCATTATATTGTATAAGAAGGACAGATAAAGGTTGTCCAGAATGTTTTGAAGCTTGAATTAATAACTCCATTTCGCCAGGACCCATATCTGAATTACACTGTAAAAGACCTTTTTTTGTATTTTTTAAAGCTTCCGCTATACCTGCTAGTTCTTTATCATCTGCGCTTAAACTAGGGATAAGATTTCCATCTGCAGACTTATGTTTTGTAGTTCTTGATGTTGATATTCCAAGTGCCCCAGCTACAAGTGCTTCTTCTAACAAACTTGTCATTTTTGAAATTTGTTTTTCATCTGGTTTAGATAAATGGTTTGCTCCATCTTCTCCCATAACAAAAAAACGTAACGCAGAATGAGGAACTTGTGTTCCTATATCCATTATTCTTTTTGATTTTTCTAATGTATTTAAATATTCTGGAAAAGATTCCCATGAAAAATCTATACCTTCTGATAAGACTGATTCTGGAATATCTTCAACACCTTCCATTAGATTAATTAAATAATTTTCACTTCCTTTTTTAACTGGAGCAAAGCCCACACCACAATTTCCAAAAACGCATGTAGTTACACCGTGCCATGATGATGGAGTGAGATATGGGTCCCATGTTGCTTGCCCATCATAATGAGTATGTATATCTACCCATCCAGGTGTTACTAATTTCCCTTCTGCATTTATAGTTCTTTTAGAGTTTTCTGATATTTTACCTACTTCACAAATCATACCATCAGTTATAGCTATATCAGAAAGTATTTTTGGAGAACCTGTTCCATCAATTACAGTGCCATTTTTAATAACCAGATCATGCATATTAAGTATCCT
>Ga0209305_1002461_pt1 | contig 10779 bp, 10 predicted proteins | sample COGITO_mtgs_1103_FD_184792 | JGI IMG/M metagenome (GOLD analysis project Ga0209305, IMG submission 184792) | Pelagic marine microbial communities from North Sea - COGITO_mtgs_110321 (SPAdes) (version 2) | ecosystem: Environmental > Aquatic > Marine > Epipelagic ...
GAAGTCGCCTCAAATATACTTAGTAGGTTTGATAGTAGTGAGTTTGACGTAGCCACAATTTACTATTCTCAATTTGAGAGTGTAATGAGTCAAATTCCTACAGAGAAACAGCTCATTCCACCAGTTTTTCAAGCTTCAACTGAATCCACTGCATATGATTATGAACCCTCTGAAGAAGAAATTTTAATTGATCTATTACCCCAGTCTATTACGGCACAAATATTTAGAGCACTTTTGGAGAATGGCGCATCCGAGCAAGGAGCAAGAATGTCAGCAATGGATAGTGCGACACGAAATGCAGGAGAAATGATCGATAAATTAATAATACAGTATAACCGTTCCAGGCAGGCTGTAATCACCAATGAATTAATAGAAATCATATCGGGTGCAGAAGCACTCTAAGGTTTGGAGAAAGTTAAGATGGCAAAAACAAAGTCAGTAGGTAAGATCACGCAGATTATTGGTGCAGTTGTAGATATACAATTTGAAGAAAATCTGCCGGCAATTTTAAATTCGATAGTTACACAAAATAATGGGAAACAACTAGTTTTAGAAGTTGCTCAGCATTTAGGTGAAAATACTGTTCGAGCGGTGGCTATGGATGCAACAGAAGGTTTGGTGCGAGGTCAAGAAGTGACTGATACAGGTGGCCCTATTATGGTGCCGGTTGGAAATGCAACACTAGGTCGAATCTTGAATGTTGTGGGTGAGCCTGTTGACGAAGGTGGGCCTGTGGCTGCAACTGAAACACGTTCAATTCATCAGGACGCCCCAGCTTTTTCAGAGCAGGCGACGGAGTCAGTTCTTTTAGAGACTGGTATAAAGGTTATAGATCTATTAGCGCCCTATGCTAAAGGTGGAAAAATTGGTTTATTTGGAGGTGCGGGTGTTGGAAAGACGGTTCTAATTATGGAACTGATAAACAATATTGCTAAAGTACATTCAGGATTCTCAGTTTTTGCAGGAGTTGGAGAGCGGACGAGAGAGGGAAATGACCTTTATCATGAAATGATTGAAAGTAAGGTCATAACTCCAGATAACCTTGAAGACAGTAAAGTTGCTCTTGTTTATGGACAGATGAATGAACCACCCGGAGCACGTATGCGTGTTGCCCTAACTGGTCTCACTCTTGCCGAGCAATTTAGAGACCAGTCAGGAACAGATGTATTGTTCTTTGTAGATAATATTTTTCGATTTACTCAAGCAGGTTCAGAGGTTTCGGCTCTTTTGGGTAGAATTCCGTCGGCTGTTGGATATCAACCAACACTTGCGACTGATATGGGAACAATGCAAGAGCGGATTACATCAACCAAAGCAGGTTCAATTACTTCTGTCCAAGCGGTTTATGTACCCGCAGATGACTTAACAGATCCAGCACCAGCAACTTCGTTTGCTCACCTCGACGCAACTACAGTGCTTTCGCGGGCTATCTCAGAAATTGGTATTTACCCGGCTGTTGATCCACTAGACTCGAACTCTCGTTTGATGGATCCTTCAATTGTAGGGGAAGAGCATTATAATGTTGCCAGAGATGTTCAAGGAATACTACAGAGGTATAAATCTCTTCAAGATATTATTGCAATTCTAGGTATGGATGAACTTAGTGAAGAAGATAAACTTACTGTTACACGAGCTAGAAAAATTCAGAGATTCTTATCGCAACCTTTCGACGTTGCTAAGGTATTTACTGGTTCAGATGGAAAACAAGTCCCATTAGAAGAGACAATACAATCATTTAAGGCTGTTGTCGCCGGAGAGTATGATCACCTTCCAGAGGGAGCATTTTATATGGTGGGCGGTATTGACGAAGTTATTGAGAAAGCAAATAAAATGGCGGCTAGTGCTGCTTAGAAAGTTATAGTTATGGCTAAATTAATACAATTTGACCTTGTTTCGCCTGAAAAGAGCTTGGTATCCGTCAAAGCTAATGAGATAAATATACCTGGTTCAGAGGGAGATTTTTCTGCTATGTCAGATCATGCACCTATAATAACAACTTTAAGACCAGGGTTCATAAATATATTTACTGCTGATAAAGAAGAGCAATACTTTGTGACTGGAGGTTTTGCAGAAGTTTCAGCTGAAACAACATCTGTTTTGGCGGAGAAAGCCTTTACTAAAGACGATTTAAGTAGAGCAGTAGCAGATAAATTAATTGTGGATGCTAAACTCAAACACGAAGAGATAGGATCTGATGCAACTGCTAAATATTGTTCTGATTTAGAAGTAGCATTGTCTGATATCTAAATTTCCTAAATTAGGCTAGGATACATACCTTCATATACGGGTGCTAAACTATCATCATTAAATAAGGATGAGACACTTGTCCCACCCCATATGTTTAAGATGGCCTGAGCGAACATCGGCGCTGTCGGGATTACTCTAATTTTCTTAGAATTAGCAACCTCTTCACTTGGCCCTACTGAATCTGTAATTATGAGTTGTTTCATACTAGACGCTTCAATTCTATTTACCGCTTCACCGCTTAGTACTCCGTGAGTTATATAGGCGTGCACCTCTATAGCTCCAGCATCTATAAGTAAGCTTGCTGCTTTGCATAAAGTTCCTGCTGTATCGCAAATATCATCAACTAGGATACAACTTTTTCCAACAACATCTCCTATAAGTGTCATCTCAGACACTTCGCCTGGCTTTTCACGCCGCTTATCAACTATTGCTAAGGGTGCGCCTAGTCGTTGTGCTAACTCCCTAGCTCGAGCAACTCCCCCAACATCTGGAGAAACTAACATGATCTTATCTAATTTATCCTTGAAGTGATGTTTTATGTCTAAAGAGAATAGTGGCGATGCATACAAGTTATCTACTGGAATGTCGAAAAAGCCCTGAATCTGGGTTGCATGAAGATCCATAGTTAACACTCTTTCAACACCTGCTCTCGAAATTAAATTTGAAACAAGTTTTGCTGAAATAGGGGTTCTTGCCTTAGTTCTTCTGTCTTGACGAGCATAACCAAAATATGGAATTACTGCTGTTATCCTGGACGCAGAGGACCTCTTAAGGGCATCAGTAATTATTAATAACTCCATGAGATTATCATTTGCGGGATTAGAGGTCGATTGTATTATGAACATGTCTTCGCCACGTACATTCTCATATACCTCAACAAATATCTCTTGATCTGTAAATTTCTCTACCCGGACATCAACGAGCTTAGTAGTCATACCCCTGTGCATAGACATTCTCTTAACTATTCCGCTGGCCAGCTCTAGGTTAGCATTCCCAGCAATAATTTTCGGTTCAGAATGTGTCGACATGTTCATTTCCCGAGTCGTTCAGTCATCATTCTTTTAACCTCTAAATATAGCTATGACTAGTAGCTAATATTTTTTAGAGACAAGAATATCATTTAAAATGATACACATAGAGTTGTCAGATTTCTCTAACTTGTTAAAATTTTTATAGAACAAATATGTAGTGATCGAAGAGTTGTAAAAGACAAACGGATTTATTTTGTTTCTACTTTCTTTATTTTTAATTGTTTTCAGTTGAATTTCGGTCGCTTTAACGATCATACTCCCGGCTCGTCAATAATATGGTCTTCCCACTCTTCTTCGGGAACCTCAAACTCTGGAATACATTTCTCTCTTACTGACATACCGGCTTGATGAACAGTATCCGTGCTACCAGATATTAAAGGATGCCAAGAATAAAGAGGTTTACCTTCATGCAACAAACGGTAGGCACATGTTTGAGGCATCCAATAAGAAACTTCATTTATATTATTTGGAGATAAAACTACACAATCTGGAACAAATTGTTTCCTTGTTTCGTATTGCCCGCACTTACAACTATGGCTATCTAATAATCTACAAGAAACCTTTGTGAATTCGATCTCTCCAGTTTCTTCGTCTTCCAGCTTATGGAGACAACATTTGCCGCAACCGTCACATAAAGCCTCCCATTCCTTCGGACTTAATTTATCCAAAGAAAATTTATTCCAAAACTCATCTCTTAAAATAGACTCTTTTGGATTTGAACGTTTCATAGTTTATTTAGTTTTAAGTATGCTTTTTCACAGTCTAATTTCATCTGTATAACTAGCTCATCCACAGTCTTAAAAGCCTCTTCAGGACGCAGAAAATCGACTAATCCGACTGATATGCTTTCCCCATAAATATCTCCATGAAAATCAAAAATGTATGTTTCACAATTTATAACATTTTCTCCAAACGTTGGCTTGGATCCGATCGACGCTGCTCCCTTGTAAGAGCCGCGATGAGGTCCACTTAAGATATCAACTAGCACGGCATAAACTCCAAGTTTAGGCATATGCAGTCCTTCTAGGGAGATATTTGCTGTAGGATAACCTAGCTCTCGACCTCTTTGATCCCCTAAGATTACCTTACCGTCTATTCTGTGCCAGTGTCCTAACATCTTTGCTGATTCCCGCGTGTTTCCATTAGAAAGCAACTTACGAATATTGGTGGAGGATAATATTTCTCCATTCCCTGTTACTATATCAGCGATTCCTACAGTAAAGCCTAGCTCTGAGCCTAAATCTGATAATATTTTGACTGTGCCTGCTCTCTCTTTCCCAAAACAAAAATCGGCTCCAACGACCACATTTTTGGCTCCTAAGCCTTTTGAAATAACTTTTTCTGCAAATTCCCTTGCTGTTAGTGAAGCTAATTTTTGATTGAAAGCTAATTGGTATAGTAATTTTATACCTAGCTTTTTTAATCTATTATTTTTAGTCTGTGTATTCATTAATCGAAAATTTGTGTCTGCAGGTCTAAAAAACTCTCTAGGGTGGGGGTCAAAAGTCAAAACTCCCAACTGGCTATCTGGGGCCATATTTTTTGCTAATTTTATGATTGATTGATGACCGAGGTGAACCCCATCAAAATTACCTATAGCAATAGAGGCGTTTCTATCGCGTTCATCAGCTATGTTATAGTTTGTAAAAATTCTCATAAAATTACGTAAACTCGTTAAAGACACTGTGCAAGACTGTATATACTTTGATTTGTCTAATTATTGCAGATTTATTTTTAATTGAGTCTTCCGATTACCCATGTTGGGTTAGATTTTGTAACTTCTAAATATTTTTTTAATAATTTTTTGTCTGGTTTAACATTAGTTCCTGTTTCAACTGCTGCAAGTCCACCAGATATGAAAAGAGAGTCTAATTTTTCGTCAATAGCACCCTTTATATCGGTCGAGATTCCATCCCCTATACATAAAATTTCATCATCTAATATACTGTTATCTAAATTTTTAAGATGAAGACGAGCTAGATTATAAATTGGTTTATGTGGTTTTCCAAAATATAAACTCTTACCTCCCATTTTTGTATATTGAGCAGCAAGTGCGCCAGCGCACCACTCTCTGGTATCACCTCTGTCAACTACTATATCTGGATTAGCACAGAGTAGTTTAAGCCCTTTTTCTTTAGCGTACTCAAAATCACTTAAATTTTCGTCTGGAGAGATCAAAGGATCGAATGGGCCGCAACACACTATCCCGGTTGCTTCTTTTAGAGGAACCAAGGTTATGCTTTCAAATTTCTCTTCAGATAGAGGTAGATCAAAGAAATTCATATCATGAGGTTGGCCTATAAAGTATATTTTTCTTCCCACTACCCCAGAGAACATTGCATGTCGAGCAGAGTCTCCTGACGTGGCTATCGCATCCCAGCTAGAGGGTTCAATACCAATTTTTTTAATCTGCTGTTCAACGCTACTACTATGTCTTGGTGCGTTGGTTACTAGAATTACTAGACCTCCATTAGCTCTGTAGGTTTGAAGAGCGTGTACTGCCTCTAAAAATGGTTTATATCCGTCGTGTAAACACCCCCAAAGATCTACGAATAGTGCTTTATACTGATTAGAGATTGCTGATAGATTATTGATTATTTTGGTCATTAAGTAATTAACCTCAAGGAATTTTTTTATTTTTGACATTTAGTTATATAAAAAAAATGACCCAATCTAATGGGTCATTTTAAAACTTATAATAATCAATTTTGATAAATTACAAAATTAATAATGGAGCTATCACTAGGCTAACAATTGCCATTACATTTATTAAAATGTTCATTGCTGGCCCAGACGTATCTTTCATCGGATCACCAACGGTATCACCTACTACTGCGGCTTTATGGACATCAGAGCCCTTTCCGCCCAAATTACCTTTCTCGACGTATTTTTTAGCATTATCCCAGGCTCCGCCTGCGTTTGCCATCATCAAAGCCATCATAACACAACATATAAGTGCTCCAGCTAGCATACCACCTAACGCTTCAGCACCAAGACCAAAACCGATTACAACTGGTGCGAGGACAGCAAGTGCGCCAGGAACTATCATTTTTCGTAGTGCTGCTCTAGTTGCTATATCTACACAACGCGCCGTATCTGGTTTAGCGTTACCTTCTAACAAGCCAGGAATCTCCCTGAACTGACGACGTACTTCTTCAATCATTTCAAAAGCAGCATCTCCTACTGCTCTCATTGTCATAGAACTCACTAAGAATGGAAATATTCCACCTATGAACATTCCACATAATACCAGGGGATCATTTATCGCTAATGTAAAGTCTTTTCCTGGATTTAATGCTTCCCATCTTACAGCAATTTTCTCGATGTAAGCGCTGATCAATGCCAAAGCAGCTAGTGCTGCTGCCGAAATAGCAAAACCCTTACCAATTGCAGCTGTAGTGTTACCAACTTCATCAAGCCCATCTGTAATTTCTCTAGTTTCTGGACCCATTTCAGCCATCTCTGCAATGCCACCTGCATTGTCAGCTACTGGACCATATGCGTCAATAGCCATAGTAATTCCCACAGTACTTAGCATTCCAACAGCAGCCATTCCTACTCCGTACAGACCTGCTGATAAGTTGGCAAAAAATATGATAGCGGCAATAGTTAATACCGGAAGAGCAACAGATTCCATTCCTACTGCTAAACCAGATATCATAACTGTGGCTGGGCCAGTTTCTCCGTCCTTGGCAATTTTCCGTACTGGAGGGCCTCCAGTATAGTATTCCGTAATCAGACCTACAATTATGCCGCCGACTGCGCCAACTAGAACTGCTTGCCATACGCCTGCAGATACGCCTGCATTGGCTACCAAGAAATAAGCTAAAACAATGAATAGAACTGCAGAACCTATTGTTCCAAAACGAAGGGCAACATCTGGGCTTTTGTTTGCAAACAATCTAACGGAAAGAATTCCTGCAAGCGAACAAATAAGTCCTAGGGAAGCAAGAGCTAAAGGCATAAATTGAAGAGCACTCCTATCGCCACCAAGATGGTTTACATCTACTAATGACATGGACGCTGCCAAAGCAATAGACGCAATCATAGAACCACAATAACTCTCAAAAATATCTGACCCCATCCCGGCTACATCACCGACATTGTCTCCAACGTTATCTGCAATTACAGCAGGATTTCGAGGATCATCTTCAGGAATACCTGCTTCTACTTTGCCGACCAAATCAGCACCGACATCAGCACTTTTCGTAAAAATTCCACCACCAACACGACTAAATAGTGCTACAGAAGAGGCGCCCATTGCGAATCCCTCTATTGAGTGAATTGTTTCTACACTTCCTGCCATATAATGATATAAAATACCTACACCCAGAAGGCCAACGGAGGCTACTGTTAATCCCATTATTGAGCCACCAGAAAAAGCTATATTCAAGGCTGCAGAAGCGCCACTGGTATTTGCGGCTACTGCTGTTCTAACATTTGCACGGGTTGCCGTATACATTCCAATATATCCCGCAACACCTGAACATGCCGCTCCTAAGAAAAAAGCAATTGCTGTTCCGGCTCCAAGACTAAAGTAAAGTGCAACAATACATACCAAACAAAAAATCGCGAGACGTTTATATTCTGCGGCCATGAAAACCATAGCGCCAAGATGAATTTCATCGGCAATTTCTTTTACTCGTCCAGCGCCTCCGGAACTTTGAAGAATTTTTATGTAAGTTAAAAGAGCAGCTATCATACCAAGAACGCCGAGGCCTATTGGTAACATTGCAGATGAAAGCATGGATTGAATCCTTTTGTTAAAACAGTTTATTTTATTATTTAAAAACCCTATTTAGAGTTTAAAATCGACGTGCTTATAGCTTTTATGTTTGGTTGTGTAAAGTCATGATTAGTCCATTAATTATCATATATTTCATTGATGTAATTTATCTGTAATTGGATTAAAAGAGCTGTACTTTTATTTCATTATTTAGAAATTAAGGTGTTCTATATCTTATATCTATTTTAAGTAACTTAATTATGAATGCTATAAGGAAAGAGCTACTACTGAATAAAATAATAATTCTATCAGTTCAGCACTTGACACTTTCATTGGCCATACCTATCTGAAGTCTGTTGGCACTCTTACGATGAGAGTGCTAAATTTCCGAATATGGAAAATTAATAGAAACTGTGAGCTAAGGAGCTACTAAAATGGCATTAAAACCACTTCATGACCGCGTGCTAGTAAGGCGCGTAGAAAGCGAAGAGAAGACTGCTGGAGGACTTATAATCCCTGACAGTGCAAAAGAAAAACCTGCAGAGGGAGAGATTGTATCTGCTGGTGAAGGTTCTCGCAAAGATAGCGGAGAGCTAATTGAGATGGCAGTATCAGTAGGAGATAAAGTCCTGTTTGGTAAGTGGTCAGGTACAGAAGTAACGGTTGATGGTGAAGAACTATTAATCATGAAAGAGAGCGATATTTTAGGCATTTTGTCATAAATCGTATCACCTTTAATTTAATTAGGAGCTTAAAAAATGGCTGCGAAAGAAGTCAAATTTAATACAGATGCACGCGACAAAATGTTGCGAGGCATAAACAAGTTAGCGGATGCCGTAAGGATAACGCTAGGTCCAAAAGGACGAAATGTTGTTTTAGACAAATCATTCGGAGCACCTCGCATTACTAAAGATGGTGTTTCAGTGGCGAAAGAAATCGAACTTGAAGATAAGTTCGAAAATATGGGTGCACAGATGATTAAAGAAGTTGCCCAACGCACGAACGATGAAGCGGGTGATGGAACTACTACAGCAACAATATTAGCTCAGGCTATTGTTAAAGAGGGACTAAAGTTAGTTGCAGCAGGAATGAATCCGATGGATTTAAAACGTGGCATAGATCTTGCAACGTCGAATGTTGTAGAATCTATAAAGAAAGCATCTCGTGAAGTAAAAGATAGTGATGAAGTTGCTCAAGTAGGCACGATTTCTGCAAATGGTGAAGCTGACATAGGTCAACAAATCGCTGGTGCAATGCAAAAAGTTGGAAATGAAGGCGTTATCACCGTTGAAGAAAACAAAGGTCTAGAAACTGAGACTGATGTAGTCGAGGGAATGCAGTTCGATAGGGGTTACTTAAGTCCATATTTTGTAACTAATCCAGAAAAAATGACTACAGAGTTAGAAGATGTATATGTTTTACTCTTCGAAAAGAAGTTGTCATCTTTACAGCCTATGGTTCCACTTTTAGAAGCGGTAATCCAGTCTGGAAAACCGTTACTTATTATTGCTGAGGATGTTGAAGGCGAAGCTCTTGCAACTCTAGTGGTTAATAAACTGCGCGGTGGATTGAAGATTGCAGCGGTGAAAGCTCCTGGATTTGGAGATCGTCGTAAAGCAATGTTGCAAGATATCGCAATCTTGACAGGCGGTCAGGTTATTTCTGAAGATCTAGGTATGAAGTTAGAGTCAGTTACAATGGAGATGCTTGGAAATTCCAAGCGGGTGTCCATCACAAAAGATGAGACGACTATTGTGGATGGTTCTGGTGACAAGGCAGAGATCGAAGCCAGAGTTAGCCAAATTCGTGCGCAAGTTGAAGAGACAACTTCTGATTACGATAAAGAAAAACTTCAGGAGAGAGTTGCTAAATTAGCTGGTGGTGTTGCCATTATTAGAGTGGGTGGCATGACAGAAGTAGAAGTAAAAGAGCGGAAAGATCGCGTTGATGATGCTCTGAATGCTACTCGTGCAGCTGTTCAAGAAGGAATTGTTGTTGGTGGTGGTGTTGCTTTTGTTCAGGCAGCCAAATCTCTTGATGGATTAAAGGGTGACAATGCTGATCAGTCAGCAGGCATTTCTATTGTGCGCAAGGCAATTGAAGCACCTTTGAGACAAATCGCTGAAAATGCGGGTGTTGATGGCGCTGTAGTTGCAGGAAAAGTACGAGAGAGTAATGATGTTTCTTTTGGTTTTAATGCTCAAACTGAAGCATATGGTGATATGTTTGCATTTGGTGTTATTGATCCTGCGAAGGTAGTACGTACTGCATTAGAAGATGCAGCGTCTATTGCTGGTCTACTTATCACTACTGAGGCTATGGTGGCAGATCAGCCGTCCAAAGATTCAGCTGGCGGCGGTGGCGGCGGAATGCCTGACATGGGCGGCATGGGCGGCATGGGCGGCATGGGCGGCATGATGTAACCCATCTCTAAGATTATAAAGTGATAAATTTAAAGGCCCATCTTAATGGGCCTTTTTATATTTTAGCACCTCCAACTGTTAGGCCACCAATCATTAAAGTTGGCTGACCCACTCCTACTGGTACCCACTGACCCGCTTTTCCACAATTGCCAACCCCTGGATCCAATTTAAGGTCATCTCCTATCGCACGAATATTTTTTAGGGCTGTTGCTCCATCGCCTATAATTGTTGCTCCCTGAACTGGATGAAGTATTTTCCCATTTTCTACTTTGTATGCTTCTGTACATGAAAAAACAAATTTTCCATTGGTTATATCTACTTGACCGCCCCCAAATCCAACTGCGTAGATTCC
>Ga0209305_1002469_pt1 | contig 10765 bp, 10 predicted proteins | sample COGITO_mtgs_1103_FD_184792 | JGI IMG/M metagenome (GOLD analysis project Ga0209305, IMG submission 184792) | Pelagic marine microbial communities from North Sea - COGITO_mtgs_110321 (SPAdes) (version 2) | ecosystem: Environmental > Aquatic > Marine > Epipelagic ...
GTTCTTCGAATGAGAGAAGAATTATGAGTTGTGAGGACTTATAAGGGGAGACATGTCGCGATACGCGCTCGTTTAATAGCGCGGCGTTTAGTACACATTCGAGGAGGAGGAATAACAACAACAACAACAGAAAATATACACATCACCGTTATCCCTCTAAACTTTCAAAATCTGCGAACGATTTTTCGCGCATCTCGGGACATCCCGGGACTTTTCCGATCGCGCCGGCTTTCTCCGCGGCGCGTTTCAGACCCACGGTGTACGACTCCGGGAACTTATACCCTAACCCGTCGTGGAACTGGTGATACCTTTCCGCCGGGTAAAACGGCAATTTGTCCGAATCTACGATCCAGACGAGATTAATCTGATCGTTTTCGGTCGGTTTGCCTCGATTGTCGAAATCGTTGCCTTCGCCTCGAACGAGTTTCATTCCGTTCGCGTTTGCCGATTCCATCTGTTTCATTAATTTCTCGTTCTCGATCCCTCCCGGGATACCGACCACGTTCCTGTATCCCGGCCCGCTATCTTGCGGGTCCACTCTTTGCATCCCAAACGGCGTCTTGTTAAAGTTCTTAAAATATACCTCGCAAAACTTCTTAAACTCGTCTTCGTCTTTATACGCTATTTGTACCACTTCCGCGTGGCCTAACCGCTCGTACACGGTATCCGCGGCGCCGTAGTAATAACACACGGTGTCTTTATTCTTCCCACCCGCGCCTCGTTTCCCTCCCGCGTACCCTGCCAACGATTTCACCTGTACGTCTTCTCTGTTCAAGATATCTTTTTCCAAGGAGACGAACTCGTGTTGTCTTCCCCAGAAGCACCCGTTCCCGAAGTACGCAAACGTCAAGTCCTCGTCTGACGTGGCAGCCATCGCCATCGAGGACGATAGAAACGACGACGTGGGAACCTGAACCCCGAAAACGTTCGACGAGGAGAGCGTGGTAAAAACCCCGAGTCCTGCGGCAGCTGTCAGCACGCCGGCTTTGAGAGAGTTCCGTCTGCTAAACGTCGTTCTCGTCCGTCGTCGTCGATGCGTTTCGTCGTCGTCTTCGAGTGTGTTTTTTGCATCCTCGTCGTCGTGTGCGACGTCAAAGTCCTCGACAGAAGAAGAAGAGACGACGACGGATGAGGAGGATTGGTTTTTATTACGGTGGTGTTGTCCTCGCCGTTGTCGTCCTACTCGGGAGGAGGAAGAAGCGGGGAGAATCATCGCGTTGGAAAGGTGACGGGAACCCATTTTTGTGTTCAACTGAGGAGGCGAAAATGTGAAGAACAGGCTTGTTACGAGTAAACGATGATGATTTTTGATTAATACTTGCGAAAATTGAGCGAAAATCTTTGCTCGCTCAACGCTTTCCCGTAGGCGTAACAAAACGCCTGTTTCGCTTCGTCTTTGGTTTTCCCTTTCAACTTGTTCCACTCTTGGAACAACGCGCGACCGTTGTAATCGACGGCGCCGTTCTCGGTCCACATCGGCTGTTCTTTCGGCGGGTCGCCTTCTTCGACTTGTTTAATGCACGCTTTTAACGTGTAATAATCCTCCGGCTTCACCGCTTGGCCCCCGGGTTTCGGGAGGAGTTTCCATTTCATCGTCTTCGGGTCCTCGTACGACGCCGAGAGGCGATCGTATTCCGCCACGTCGTAGGTTCGCCACGTGACTTCTTCTTTTTGCTCCTTGTCCTTCTCCAAAATATGCGGCGTCATCCCTGGTTTTGGCAAGGGGAGCTTTTCGCTCGCCCAGGCGGATTTAAACGTCGAGAGCGATCTGCGAAAGAGAACCGAAGTGAGTGAGAGAGAAAGAGAGAGAGAGAGAGAGAGAGCGGCGCGCTGGTGGTCTATTCTCACAGTATTTTCGATCGCACGAGGACAACAAACCAACACAAAAGAAAAAAAAACTACTCAAAACTTACGTGCACCCTAAAACTCGGAACAACGCCACGACGTCGGCGCGCCGAGCTGTTGGATCGCTCGACGTGCTTCGTTCGTACAGAAATCCGTGCTTTAAGCACGTCTCTTGGACGTCCCTGTATCGTTTTCAGAGATCAGAGAAAAAAAGTCAGTAACGCTCGAAATACAGAATTGCTTTAAAAAAAAGAGAGAGAAAACTTGCTCAGAGGAGGAGGAGAAACTAAAAAACGCACGCCAACGTGATCGCTTTGGCGGTGGGTTTATCCCCGCTTTTCGTGAAATCCAAGATCATCTTATGTGTGTGTGTGTATAGTAACGTGTTCGCGCGCGCGAAAAGAGGACGGACGAAAAGCTTTATTATTAAATATAAAGTGCGTTTTAAGTGTCGTATTTTTTGTATTTTTTGCTCCCCGAAAAGAAGCAAAACCCCGCATTGAGTTACGCGCAAAGAAAGGAAACTTCTACGACGAAACCATGGCAGCAGATAACGAGAAAGAAGAAGAAATCGAGGACGAGGAGGTACGCTTTTCGTGAAAGATATATTTAGGGATAGATGTTTGATTCGAGCGGTACGCGGAGAATGTCGCGCGCTGCGCCGTGCTCCGTGTTCGATGTTCGCGCGCGAATTTACGTTTTTTTCTCTCGTTTTGCTCTCTCGGTTCTAACACAAACTCCTCTCATCATCATCATCATCATCATCGTATCAATCTATTCACGATTAAATGATACGCAGGAAGAACACTCCGAGGAGGAAGAGGAGGAAGAGGAGCACGAAGATGGTACGTTTAAATTATGTTTCGTTCTCGTCTGTTCTTTCGTCGTCTGCGAGAGAAGTAGGAGAAGAAAGAGAGAGAGAGAGAGATTTTGATTTTGGAAAACCTCTCTTTCTCTCCAGAAGGGTTTGCGTTAGGATTTTCCGTCGCGTCTGATTTAGGAATCATCGATGGAAAAGCTATTGCATTGAACGTGATTCAACTCGGTCCCGTCGTCTGTTTTGTCGTCGCGTTTGGCTTTTGCGTCGTTTAGTACGTCGTCTTTCGCTGACTTTACGATTTTTACTACTCCTCTCCAAATATATAACACAGGTTCCATCTCGCGAGCGGAAAAGAAAGCGAGAAAAGCGATGTCCAAGTTAGGCATGGAAAAAGTTGAAAACGTGGACAGAGTCACCTTACGACGAGGCCGAAACTTGTTGTACGTCATCTCGAACCCGGATTGCTTCAAGGCGCCGAATTCGGACACGTACGTCGTCTTTGGCGAAGCGAAAGCGGAAGACATGGCGGCAAAAGCGGCCGCGCAAGCGAAAGCGTTTCAAGCCGAGGCGGCAAATGGTGCCGCGGCTGCGGCAGCAGGGGCTGGTGGGGCGCCAGGGGCGGCGAAGATTGCCTCGATTACGGAGGAAGTCGACGAAGGCGAAGTCGACATGGAGGGTTTGGAAGAGAAGGATGTCGATTTAGTCGCGACGCAGGCGAACGTGAGCAAAGGGAAAGCAGCGGCGGCGTTGAAAGCGAGCGATGGGGATATCGTGAGCGCAATCATGGAATTGACAATGTAAGAAGAAAGACTTAATTAGAGAGAAAGAGAGAGAGAGAAGGAGAGCGGCGCCGAAGAATCAAACTCTTGCCGAGCGCTTGCTTCCTACCAATAAGAACAACATTAGAAACCGACGACTTATGTATTTTCGCGAAATACTATATTAAAGAGCTTTCGCGTTAGCAAGAGAAAGAAAGAGAGAGAGAGAGAGATAACCCTAGGTTTTATCGTGCGACGCGTGTAAATATCAAAGGATGTGTGTACTCGCGTTTCGTATCACATAATATAATAAACGCGCAAACGCTCATCAGGAGGAGGAGGAGGAGGAGTTTAAGGAGGTTATCCAACATTTTCTAAAAACATCATCACCGCTTGAAAGTTCTTCTTCTTCGTCTTCTTCTTTCGAGAGACGAGAGCGCATCATCGAGACGACGCTCTTTCTCTCTCTTCATCTCTCTCTCTATTTCTTCCCGCCCTTCTTCTTCTTCTTCTCCTCCAACGCTTTCAGCGCTTCTTTTTCCTCTCTTTTTTGTTTCCATTTCCCGTAGGCGGAATCTTTGCTCGCCCCTGTTCGCACCGCGGCCACGCACCCGCCGCCGAAGACGAACACGGAACCCCACCAGAGTGAGTCCATGGTCGTGAGTCCCATCTTTTCTCGTTTACGCGATGCTATGCGCGCGCAGGGTCTCTTTTTTGTGTGTGAATGATGATACGAATTGACGCCGTTTTCGGGGTGAAATTTGTGCCGCACTTTCTTCATTTTATCTCTCCTCGTGCGCGCGCACACCATCATGTTCGCCTCGTTCGCTGCTCGCAGAGCCTTGTCCTCCTCCTCTTCCTCTCCTCTCAGCGTTTGTTCTTCATCCTCTCGTCGTTCGTTCGTCGCCACCACCATTCGCGGAGTGAGCGCAGGAACCCTTTCGCGTCAAACGACGAACGACCTACTCGGGGCGGAAGCCGAGGAGCTCGCGTTCGCGCCGAACAAATCCCCGAAACACAACCAACTGTTCGCGCCTTCGGACCCGATATTCATGTCGCAATTTTTATACAACTCCGCGTTCATCAAGAAACAAATGAGCGAGGCATCATCTTCGAGCAGCAGCAGCGATAATAATAAAAGCGGCATATCCGGTGAGAAAGAGTGCGCGAAAATGCTCGCCCAAATCGGCGGCCACATGAAATCGTATTACAAAGCCACCACGGGAGAATACGACGGATTGGTCATCTACTCGTTCCCGAAGAACCACGACGTGCACACGTTCGAGCAAATCGTAAAATCGAGCGGTTTGATCGAAAAAGTGTACACGACGAAACTGATGACGAGCGAGGACGGAGACGTCGCCCTGAGAGCGGCGAAGGAGTTGGTGGATAAATACGGCGGGGGGAGCGCTGGGTTGTGAATTGGAAACTTAATTGAGAAATGCGTCACACGAGAGACTCGTACACTGTACGCGCGTAATACGTACCGCCCAAAACATCATCCTTTTCGCGAAAATGACATCAAAGTCGCCAAAGCGACGACGACTCGAAGACGCGGTGCGTTTTGTTTTTCCTCCTCTCTTTTTCTCTTTCGTCTCTCTTTTGTCCTCGTCGTGTACGTCGTCGTCGTCATCTCATTCAACAACCCCGCTTACACATTTCCAATCGCGCGAATTCAATTGTACTCACACACACTTTTGACGTGTAAACAATCAAACAGAGAACGGTCGAGCTCTTAGCGCACGAACGGAAAGTAAACTCGCTGGATTTTAATTTAAGCGGAGAGTATTTAGCGTCCGGGAGCGTGGACCAAACGATACGCGTGTGGGACGCGGAGAGGGCGTTAAGTGGTGGTGGGAACACCAACAACGCGAGTCGGAGTAGGAGTACTCCTACTACGAACAACAACAACAACAACATTCCAAACGGACGCTTGCTTGGCCATCGAGATTCGGTGGAGCAACTCCGGTTTAGTCCCGTACACACAGACGAGCTCGTGTCGGTGTCCTCGGATAAGACGGTGAAATTTTGGGACGTTCGGCAGAAGAAAGAAGTGCAATCGATACCGACGCACGGCGAGAATATCAACGTCGCGTGGTCGCCAAACGGGAAGACGGTGTGCGTCGGGGATAAGAACGATACGTTGACATTTATCGATTGCACGACGATGAGAGCGGTGAAAACCGCATCTGGGAAAGAAGTGGAGGTGAGACATCGAAAACCAATCAGTCGGAAAGTGTTCAAGGAGACGGAAGTGAACGAGTTCGCGTGGGATCGAGAGAAGGAGTCGGAGAAGTTTTTCGTTTTGACCGGAGACGGAAAGGTGCAGTGTAACGTATGGGACGAGACGAAGCACACGATTAAGAACGTGCACGAATTTGTCGCGCATACTGGTGGGTGTTACACGATAGCGTTCGATCCGAGCGAGAAGAAGACGCACTTTGCGATTGGTAGCGCGGATTCGTTGGTATCGATTTGGAATATTCCGGTTGGATACATGTGTTTGCGAACGGTGGCGAGACACGAGACGCCGGTGAGAACGGTAGCGTTTAGTCACGACGGGAATTTCTTAGCGAGCGCGTCGGAAGATGATTTTATAGATATCTGCGATCCAGTGAGTTCGAAGAGGGTGTGTGAACCTATATTTGTCCGAGCGCCGATGAACGCGCTGGCGTGGCATCCGAAGACGCACGCGTTGGCCTACGCGGGAGATCAGGAAGATTTAAATAAACGAAAGAGAGAGGCTTTGAATTTAGACGAAGATTTGGACGCGAAGGCATCACGTATGGAAGAGGAAGAGAGGGGTAATGCTGGTGGCCGAGGAGGAGCGTCGATGGAGGAGAACGACCGAGACGATAATCGCCGGAGAAGAAGCGGAAATATTAAACCGAACGTAAACAAAGTCCAACAAGTGGAAGGTATCGTTCGTTTGTGGATTCCAAAGTTGGTCGTCGATGAGTAAGAAGAAGTAGCATATTTTAGTTAATAGTACACGGTAGTAGTATATTACAGCGCCTAGCAATTTCTATTCTCATCACAAGTAAGTACTTGTTTACGGCTGAGGATACATCCTCTGATTTCTATTCGGCATTAAATTCTTCCTCTCGGAAAAGACAACCCCGTAGCCGACGAGACACAACGGTAACGTATCGTGTACGATGAGGTTCAGAGATGATTTTTTGTACACTAAATTCGCGTTATCGCCTTCTGATGAGTTGCGATACCTTCGATTGCACTTCATTCTGCTCAAACCGCTCGATTTTCTCAGTTCGATGGCCTCGCTTTGCGCGGCGTCCAAAAGGAGTTTATAGGTTCGCAAACGTTCCCGGACGGATTGCACGCTTCCTTGTTTTCCACTCATCGTCGCAGGCATCGACAAAGGTACGTTCGTTTCGGAGACGTCTACAATGTCCACGCCCGGTAAGTTAAACCCGTGGGGAGAGGATGCTTCAATCGCAAACGTAATCACAATCATCCGCGTCTTCATCGTCTGTACATTTTCCATGACGCAATGCATTCTCGCCGCTAACGTTTTACCGACTGTTTTCAGCGGCATCAACTCGTAATCTCTGCATTGAAACCTCGCGTTTTCAATCTCGCTGAGCATCTCGAACTTATTCGCGGCGACGTTGAACACGTCTCTTCTCGCGTCAAATTTTGTCACAAACAAATCGCTCGACGCTCGATCTGGTCTCTTCAGATTCGCCAACGGCTGGTATATCGCCTCTAAAACTCCGTCGCCGAGATTTAAAAACATTGAATATCTCCCGGGAATCGACTTCGACGCCGGCGAAGATTCGCCTCTCACCATCCCGCTCCAAATCGAGCCTCCGTACGGAACGATCGCGCTCGACACGTACTGCTCTCCTTTCACCAACACCCTCGCCGCTTCTGCCGTCATCGAGACGTCCTCTTCGAAAATCTTTCTCGGAAACGCGTCGTCTACGTCGATCTCGTTTGACTCGTTTCTCATCCTCATCGGGTTCGGAAAGAAGCAAAAATACGCGCTCTGCTCTGGTCTCGTCTCTTCCCCGCTATCTTCTCTTTTCCTCAGCAGTTGAAAGTTGCAAAAGAACACCTCTTCGCACGGACTTTGCGCGAACGACACCGCCACCGCTCGCGCGTTCTTCACCTCTCGCATGGAACTTCCATCCCGTTCGCGCAAGACGGGAACTTCTCTCACCAACTTCGACGCTCGTTTTCCGTGCACGTCAAACGTCCAAAACTGTATCGAGTGGTCCAACCCACTCGGGCCTCCTCGAGAGTCGTGCGCGACGAGATGGTTCCCGTTCGCGGTAAAACCGAGCACGACGACTTTTAAAAGCTTTCTCTCTCGGTCGACGATCCGTTCGATGGGCGCTTGCAATCGAATCGGGATTTGCGCGTACACTTGTTTCGTGTTTTTGTGCGATGTGTTCGTCGTTTCCCGTTGGCGCAAGCGCACGTGCGCGTTCATCACTCTCGCCTTCTTCTTTTTTCTCATTTCGATGCAAAAAACACAACGAGTGTTCTCTCGCAAAGCAGCGCGACGTCCTTTTTTACGTCAGCGTTTCAACGGGGGGGGCTTTTGAATACCAAACGGGATGAATGGTGTCGCGCGTCATCGCACTCGTGGATGAGAAAACTTCTGGGGAAAAGTCCAATCGGCAGCACAGTCAAAGAGTACACGCACACACATGCGCACGTCATCGAGCCTCGCACGCATCACTCGCACCACAACCACCCGCAGTAGCGGCAGCAAAAAGAGGCGAAGGAGCGGAACGATGAGAACGTCTTCGAATACTCGGGACGAAAACCCGGGGTTGTATTCCGCGTTGGACGACGTGACGGGCGGAGACGAAGAGGCGACGAGATACGCGAAATTCGAATACGTTCCGAACGAGGAAACGTGGCGAGCGAAAGCGAGATGGAACTGGGGATCTCCCGTTGGCACGGCGCACGAGTGCGCGAAAGTTTGCCGAACGAAGTTTTACGTCGAGCAGGCGAGAGCGTTGTTCCTGGAACACTTTACGATTCGAGACCGGCACGACCGAGAGGAGTTGAAACTCGTGTTAGCGCTGTTGATGCAACGAGAAGGACACGAAACCGGCGACCCAAACGGGTGGAACGAAAACGTCGCGAAACGATTGGTAAACGCGGAATTTGAAGACGAAGAGAAAGGGTTCGAGAGTTTCGTGGAATGCGTGAGAGCGCAGGTTGGTGTAGAGGAGAGCGCGGGAGAGAGAGAGGTGTTGGCGAAAGCGTTGGAGACGTTGAGGTTCGTCGAACGAGGGCCGTGAGAGAGATGTTGCGGTTGCGGTTGTTCTGCTCGCTGTCATCGGTGTTGTCTTTATTACAGTACTATTCTTATTGAAAGTTGAAGACGCGCGAAGTGCCATCGTCGGAGGCGGTGAGCACGCGCGCGTAATCCGGGGAGAGCGCAAAATCTAATATGGCTTTGGTGTGGCCTTGCTGTTCGCGGACGCACTGAGAAGTACGCGCGTCCCAAAGTCTCACGATGCCGTCAATAGACGTGCTGTTGCGCGAAGAATGGAAAGAATAGAGAAACATTTTGCAGTCAGTGTCAAAATATGCGGCGGCGGCGAGATAAAAATACGCGTAATGTGACGTAAAAAATGTCTCGGAGGTTGCTCACAGGTTATCAACACGGAAAAAAGTTGGAACCTCCGATAGCCTCCGAATGTATACTTTTGATGTAGCAAACAGAACATGTCCACCCGATGAAACACAGAGCTGGGTATCAATCAGCTCGTCGCGCCGGGCCCTTTTGTTGCAAACAGAAAGAAACGAGAGAGGAGTTTAGAAGAAGAAGAAAAAAAAGATGCAAGCGCGCAAACTACTTTTGAGAAACGAAAACGCGCGCACCTGTATAACATCGCCGAGTTTGGCACCCATTTCAACTGACTCACGGCTTTCCCGTGTCCGAGCACGCCGCGCACTTTTTGCGTCGGTAAATCCCAGACACGAATCGTCGCATCCACGCTTCCACTCGCCGCGTAATTCCCAACCGTTCCGTCGCAAAATTCCACACACTCGATGCACTTTTCGTGCGCGAAAAAGTTGCCCAAAACTTTACTTCCTCCGGCGCCGACGTCCGCCGCGTTTGCGTGTACCGTCGAAAGTTTCAACGTGCAATCTTCGGATCCAGTCAACACTAAATAATTACCATTATCGTCTACTTTAGAGTCCATGCACGTCACCGGTCCGTCGTGAAACAACCCTCCTTTTTGGAACGCGGCGATAGCCATCCCGCTTCTCGGATTCCAGGCGCGAAAACTACCGTCGAACGATCCCGTGAACACAACCTTCCCGTCTTTCGAAAACTGGCCGCACGAAACCGACCCTGAATGTCCCGCGAACACTTGCATCAAATTTCCATCGCTCGCGTTCCACATCCACGCGCAAAAATCCTCGCACCCGGCTAAAACAATCGGCCCGTTCGGGTGCCACTCCAACCACTCGACGCCGGTTTCCGGACCTTCGAGTTGCCTCAAATACCGCCCGTCGGCGTCGTGCACGGAAACCGTGCCGTCTAAATTCGCCGTAGCCAGAAGTACCTCGCTATTATTACTACCATTACTATGCCTCGAAAACTTCACCGCCGAAACGCTATCCTTCCCGGTATTCTCCAACGTCGTCGTCGTTACCCCGCCGCCGCCGCTCGTACTCGTCAACACCGCCCGATCGTCCGAACCTCCCGCGCACATCACCTCTCGCTCAACAGACCCACCCTCCCCATCATCTCTCTTCGTCGTTGTCGCCCACGCGACGGCAAAAATCGACCCTTTCCTCTCTTCCATCTTCATCTCGCACTCGTCTTTTTCCGGGCGCAACACGCTCTCGTCGGCGGCGTCTCGGTCTTCGACCGCAACGTCTTCTTCCATCATCACGCCGTCTTCTTCTTCCAAATCTTCCTCCTCCTCCTCGTCTAAATCATCATCATCATCATCAGGAGGAGGTGGTTCGTCGGTTTCGTTCAGGTCCAAGTGCACGGTGACGTCCGCCGCCGAAGCGTCCACGAACGCCGGTTCGTAATCATCCTCCTCCTCTGTATCCTCCTCCTCTGGATTCATTTGTGTGCCTCTTCTCTCTCTCTCGAGTGTGTGTGTGCCCCGCGAGCGCGCGAAACTCGTAAGCGTTCTTTAAAACTTCTGAAGAAGAGAATCGAATTTTTCCCTCAGTCGTAAAACCCACAAACGCAAGAGAGAACAACACGCTTTGCGAGAACACGCAGAAGATGTTCATCTCTCGAAAACTCGCGAAAGCCTCTCTCTTCGGGAGGAGATCCTCTTTATCCTCCTCCTCTTTGAGCTTTTCGACCGCGTGTCGTCGAGCGATTTCT
>Ga0209305_1002494_pt1 | contig 10706 bp, 5 predicted proteins | sample COGITO_mtgs_1103_FD_184792 | JGI IMG/M metagenome (GOLD analysis project Ga0209305, IMG submission 184792) | Pelagic marine microbial communities from North Sea - COGITO_mtgs_110321 (SPAdes) (version 2) | ecosystem: Environmental > Aquatic > Marine > Epipelagic ...
CCTCTCTCTCTCTCTCTCTCTCTCTCTCTCTCTCTCTCGATAAACACAGCGGATTCTACGAGAAAGTTACGCAAATAGAAGCGAACAGACGGGCTGATTTTTCAACCGAAGTTTCGAAACGATGACGACTGAAAAACGACTGAATTTGGATCCGGAAAAAGCTGCGTGCTGTTGTAAGTAAAAAGTGTTCGTGTACGATTATATCTAGTAAAGGAGAATTATGTGGATAGAAATTAGTCGAAGTAGTCTAAGCGAATGCCGCCAGTTTTTCGTTTCTTCGTTTCTAACGCAGAGGAGAGTTGGGATGAGAGCACTTCCACGTTCGCCTCTTGCTCTTTGCGCTTTTGTCCTCTCGGGTGCACAGTTTTCATTCCAACTCTTCCTCCTTTCCCTCTTCGAAAGGCTACATCTGCCGCTAAGGAAGAAGAAGCCAACTCTTCGTCCATTCTGTTCTGATCTGCGTCGTCGTTACCGACACTTTTATCGTTCTCGTTTGTGGTATTTTTTTCTCGACCTAACGAAGAGACGAAGTCGTCTATGAGCGTCGGCCATTGTTGCTTCCCGTACCAGTCCTGCATGCATCCGTTGTTTTTTCTGTACGACCGAGCAAAGTCTAGCGTTCTTAAAAATGTATTCTCATCGACGATAGGAGAAACAGAAGAAGTAGGAGACGACGACGATGACGCACGCTCTGTGCAAAATTTACAGAATGTACGGTTCATCCACCGCGGTAAAAGCATCCCTTTGGCTAAAACGGACGATGGCGTGTTCGTGGTCGTCCTCGGTGGAGCGCCTCCTTCTTCTATAGATAACGACGACGAAGACTTTCTCAGCTGTTGTTTCTTCGTCGACGACAGGAGAAACGACCACAGTTCACACGCCTCGTGCACTGAAATCGTCGCGTTTGTTCCCTCTGTTTTCCCTTTCAAACACGCCAGAAAACAAAAGTGATAAAACTTCGCACAGTCTTCCTCATCCTCTTCTCGTCGTTGAAGAAATATCTCCCGTAACACGTCGATGATGGTTCTTGTTGTTCCATCATCAACGCTCTTTAAACTATTGCTACTTTTGTCGCTGTTTATGCTACTGCTGCTGCTGTTATTCAATCGGAGACGAGCGACGTCATCCCTGGTTATCTTCGAGGTTCTGAAGTTTTCGAAAACATCGCGCACGTGCTCTTCTCTCTCTATTTTTACCTCTTCTTTTTTACCTCCGCTCTTCATTTTGCTCTTGATTTCTGATGCGATGTTGTTGGTATATAAAAAGCAAAAGACTCTAGGTGTGTTTTGTCTTCTATTTACTACTATTACTACTGCTACTACTAATCTCTTGCGCGCGCACGGATACACACACAAACTCACTCGCGCGCGCGACTCTTTCTCTTTCTCTTTCTCCTTCTCTTGCCAAACAGATTTTGTTGTGACTGTTCGTTTCCCCAACACACAACAAGTGAGATATTTTTGCCTTTTTCTTAGTTTCGTTCGTAACGCTCGTTTGTTTTTCAATCAATTTTTCTCCCGCCTCCTCCACAAAATCTTCATCTCATTCATATGTATACGAGAGTCACTCTAAACCTCCGATAATAAGATGGTTCGAAAGCTCAATCACTACAAAGTACTCGGAATCGCGCCGAACGCGAGCGAAGATGACGTCAAGAAAGCCTATCGCTCGCTCGTTCGCACGGCACATCCCGATAAAGGAGGATCAGCCGAACGGTTTCAACGCATTCAGAAAAGTTACGAATTGATTTTACAGAAAATGAGTAAGACTCGTACTACGCATAAAACGAAGAAGGAGACTGAACGACAAACACCGCGCGGTGACGATCCCGACAATGGTGAACACGATCAGAAACAAAGAAGAGGGTTTGAAAGAAGTGAGAAGGAGGAGACGAAAATAAAGAGCGAGAACATTGAAGACACCTACCGACGCGTGAAATCAGATGCGCCGTATTCGTGGCGAGCGAAAACGATTCTGAAGAATACCAACAGAAAAGATCAAGATCTAGAAGAAGAAGGAGAAAAAGAAGAAGAAGAAGAAGAAGAAGAAGAGACGAAGAAAACGAAGGAGATTGTGTTAGAGATTCGCGAAGATGCGGCGGATTCACAGCCTCTCGTGAACGGTTTGAATCTCGAAAAAATTGGCGACGACGCCATGACAGACGAGGATTTCTCGAGAGCGCGCGAATGTTACACGCAAGCGCTCGCATTTTCTAAACTCGAAGGTCTGCATCGATACGCGGAGCTGTACCATAAACGTGCTCTGTGTCATCGCGCGCTCGGCGATTACGAAGACGGATTGTCCGATGCCGAAAAATCGTGCTCATTTCGCAGACTCTGGATTGACCCGTATTTGACATGCGGAGATATTTTAGAGCGATTAGAACGGTGGAGTGCGGCGCTCAAGAGCTACAGAGAGTCGCCAACGAGAGATGCGACCCTGGACGTGAAATTGAAAATAGACGAAGGTATCGCCAGATGCGAAGAGAGAATGAGGAGTTCGTCGTCGATGTGGGTTGTTGAAAACGCCCACGAAGGAGGCGTCAAACGCGTCGCGGTAAAATCTATATCGTTACGAAGAAGAGGTTTCCCCGTCTCGTCGACCACAAAGGTGGTCTCTTCGTCGGAGTTTACGTACTTGATCGCAACGTGCGGTGGAGATAAGTTTATCAACGTCTGGTCTGCAGATGGCGAAAAAATTGCGAGACTAAAGTGTTCAGAAGATGTTGTTGATATACGATGGAGCGATCCGAAAGTATCAGGAGACGATATAGAGGCAGACGAGGATGTAGATACTCACGACACTTGCGAGGACGATACTTATGCATACGAAGATTCACTGGACTTGCCCACGCTCGCGATTATTGGACGCAATAATACTGTCATGATTTGGAAAAATATGGTTCCCGAGATGAAAAGCGGCAACGAACAAGTGCTCCATTTAAGCGGCTTTCACGATGAAAAAGTAACCGTCACCGCGTGCGCGTTTTCACCAATTTTGTTTTCACATCGACTCGCTACCGCAGATTCGAGTGGTAAAGTAGCCACATGGGATGTTCAAACTGGATCTTTAGAATGCGTGACGAAGTATCATCACCGCGATGCAGTCAATGAAATTGCTTGGCACCCGCAAACTGGTGCATCTCTGACGACGGTTTCAAACGACGGTGACGGACGTGTGTTTGATATCGACGGAGACGTCAAAGATCCTGGGAGCTGTCTGCACACCTTGCGATGGATGGCAAAACAAATGACGCACGTAACGTATACAAATTGCGGACGTCTCATTTTAACCGCCACGTGCGATAGTTATGGGAATGGCGGTCGAGGTGCGTATCGCATTCTCGTTTGGTCGTCTGTGAGCGGGCGCTTGTGTAAATGGTACGACGATCACTCCAGTAGAATCACATCACTCTCTTGGCACCCAAACCCTGGAACAAGAAACATATTGCTAACTGGTGCTTCAGATGGTATTTTGAGATGTTTCTCAATCAGAGCGTCACCGAGTGGAGCGGGAAAAGCGCTCGTTCAACAAGACGAAAAATCTGGTGATATTTTAAGACTCGCGGGCGAAAAGTGGACGCATACGACTTCAGCGCACAATTGCGTCCAACATAACGAATATGGTGGGTTTGTAGCAGTCGCGAGTAATGATGCATACGTTCGAGTGTATTCGAGCGATGCGCTCGAGCTCAAGCACGAGCGGAAATGCGGTAAGTTTAACGCGTCGGAAGAGTGCGCTTGCGCAGACTTGGCATGGCTCAAAGCGCCGATATCTACGAAAACCGACAACGGACTCGCAGAAGTGAACTTCTGGGGACTCGTAACAGCGACATCAACGGGAGAATTGAGACTATGGAGAATTCCTCGAAGTCAACACTCCATGGTCGCGGAAGATCAAAATCATGGCGAGAGTGGGCACGCGCTGCAAACTCTCGAATCTTGCACGTGGTGGGATCCGAACGAAAACGCCGACGAGGCTGTCCCAGAAAAATACAAAAACTTCCAAATTCAAAGCGCTTCGCGACGGAACTGGCACTATCTCGGACCTGGAATGAACGATAAACTTGAGCACAAAGCACTGGTTTTGAAGGGTTCTTCTGAAGAGCTCGAGTTCGATGGTATCGGTGATAACAAAGTAGTGAGCGACGCGCTGTTACCGGGCGACGGAGACGTATCCGAAGAAAACCTGGAAACGATCGAAAACGAGATGCAGATGTACATGACAGAGAGAAGGAACTTTATGAAAGATACGGCTAATTCTTCTAAAAGTAAACGCGCTTACCACGAAAGCTATTGCGAAAAAATTAAACCTTTGAGAGAGCGAAGAGGAAGAATCTATCGCAATCTGAAAAACTTAGACATGATTTAATATAATAAATGATTTGCACCAAGATGTGTACTCGTATATACAATTTTCTTAAATGCCGGGTACAACTTCATTCTTTTCTCATTGATCGTAAATTTACATTTTTGGCGTTTCAGAGTCATCGTCTTTGCGCTGCGACGAATCTGAGGATGGCGCTATGGACCTTTTGTAATCTTCGAGCACATCCTTGAGCTTTTGTTGCTCGACTCGAGGCTTTTCCATCATCTTTCGAAGTCGTTTGGATTGGCCTTTAATAGAATCGATGCGTGGGTTTATCTCGAGAGTAGACTCAAACATCATCAACGCTTCGTCGTAGCATCTCATTCCCAATTTACATAAACCCATGCCACTACGCGCGCCGAAATGGTACGGATTCAACCGAAATGCCTCCTCAGCGTCGGCGTATGCCGAGGCCAAATCGCCTCGCAAATACAAAGCCGTCGCTCGTTGATTCCAGGCTTCTGCGAACAATCCATTCGATTTTTCGATAATTCTCGTAAAGATATCGATCGATTCCGATAAACTTCGCGCTCTCTCCTGCTCGAAATCGCGTATTTGTTCTTGTATTTCCTCCTCAGTTGGTTCGTGTTCAACTCTCCCTTCTAATATGCGATTCATGTATTTTCCATGCATAATATCTCGTCCTTTTTGAAGTAGTAAATCGAGTTCCATGTCGCCGCTCTTTCCGAACAAAGTCCACATGCTTCGTTCAATTTGAGCGTGCGCTTTCGCGCTCACGTTTTTCGCTTTCGCGCTCACAGTGGGCATTCGAAGCGCTCGGGCGAGAGCTGGTAGAGCTCTCGGATCACCGATTAATCCAAGCTTCCTCGCTGCCATGGTAATCTCCTCTGTTTCAGTTTCATAAGCCGAGCTGCCTATTATGGATGTCGGTGGTTGGTTGACGCGTCGACATAAATCGCACAGCATGCTAAAATTAATATCTTCATCTGAGTTTTCCGGTTGAAGATTTTTTTTGATTTTCGAAGCGGCGTCGTAATCTTCTGCCGCGAGAGCGAGTTGTAGCTCCAACTCCAAGCTGTCGCACTTCTGTAAATACTCCTCGACTTCGTTTCTCTTCTGCGTCATCGTTGAAGCGTAATGCAGCGCATCGTTGGTGATGATCACTAATTCATCTTTTTTATCTTTATTATTCTCTTCTTCTTCTTCTCCTCCTCCTCCTCTTTGCTCGAACGAAGACGACCCCGAGTTCGTTAATCCAGAAAAACGGGTGATGCGTCTCTTCGTCAGCAAGAAAGAGAGAAAGATCTTCTTCTTATTACTATGATTGTTGTTGAAAGCGGCACCCCGCCGCATCATCATCGAAGACGACGACGACTCGACGACGACTCGACTGCACAAAGCCATCGAGATTAAGAAGAAGGAAGAGGATGGTCGTTGTTGTGTTGTTCGTTCAATAAAAGAAGTATTATACTGGTAGTAAGTATGGAGTTTGTTTTTGTTTTGCAGAGGAAAAAGAATATAAAAAAATGAAGAACGAAGAAGGGTGATTGATGAGTGAGATTTCCCCCCTCCTTTTCATCCTCCACATAATTTATTAACAAAAATTCATTCACGCAGAACTAGTATTGCTTCTACTAAACATGGATGGAGAAGAAGAGTAATACGCGATGAGCAGCAGCAAGTGGAACATCAGGAAAACATCAGAGAAAGGAGACAAAGAATGGACGCGACATCTTCTCGCCACCAAAACTTTGGTGACGGACTCGTCGTTCGCGTTTACAAACACACTCGTCTCTTTCCTCGTCCAATCGATTCTAATTGTTCTGTTATGTTCTTTGATTGCGTTCGTGTTGACGCTAAAGAAAAAGAGGCAGAGATACAAGAGAGAATTGAAAGCGAGAAAATTAGTGAAAGACAGCATCAATGCCGAGTTCACGACGGTCGAATCAGGTTCGTTCGAGTGGATTAATCTTTTGTTGCGACACCAATACAAGTGCGTTCTGAGTCAAATTGCGGACGAGCACGCGAAACGCGTGGCGGTTGATATTCTTAAAACGGTAAACAATAATACCGATATTAACGCGGCGGAAAAGAAGAAGAACAAGAAGCATTCGTTCATCGGCGAGGTGAGTTTAGAAGATTTCTCGCTGGGAACGACGCCACCGACCGTTAACTTGTACGTCGCGAGGTACAATCCCAAAGCGGACTACGTGCAGTTTGAGTGCGATTTCGATTGGGATACGAACGCGTCGCACGCGAGAATACAAGCACAAATAAAGCCTGGAATGTACTTGAAAAGTCTAAACGTCCCAGTCCACATTACTAACTTATCCATCCACGGTAAACTCATCATGGGAATGCGTCTGGTATCGAGGGAACCGGGCGTTTCCGGCGTCGATGTGTCCTTCAGAGACACACCCACCGTAGATGTTTCCGTTTCGCCCATGGGTCTGCCCGTCTCCGATATTCCTGGTTTACACGATTGGGTCATTTCATTCATCCAAAGCGCGATACAAAAAGATTTCGTAGAGCCGAGACGAATGTACGTAGACGTGGAGCACACGTATATGAAAATTGCAAAGAAGGCGCAGCTCGAAAATTCAAACGGGATACTCGTCGTCAGAGTCATGAAGTGCACGAATCTCGTAAACAGAAACATTAGCTTTGGGTACCCGTACGCGTCGATCTCGTATCGCGGCCGAAAGGCACGAACGGCTACGAGGCCGTGGTCGAAAAGAATTGAATGGGGATCGAGACATGAATTTGATTTGCCGGCTTTTGATGACGGCAACGACGACGCCGAGGACAATGTAATTAGCAACAACGCGTTGAATAGGATAAGTTGCGGGGAAGTGAGCGTCAAAATACTCGACCGAACGATAGTTGGATCGATCCTCAAAATCGGGGAAGCGACGTTCAAAGTCAATCGCTCGAAAGTTGTGAATGGGAAAAAGTGCGACCGCGAAGCTGGCATGCAACGCGTAGATATAGATTTAGACGTACACGGAGCGAGCAACCGACACAAAAAAGCACAAATAACAATAGAATGGGAAGTCGTCGATGCAAATATAAACGAGCAACCGACACAACGCGATTCTTCGGGCGATAATAAATACGATTCGGACGCAGAAAGCGACGCAAGTGAAGACGCTTTTGACGACGCAGAAAAGACGGGCGTACTTGACGGTGATTATGAGGAGGAAAAAGTGAACAACGACGCTACAACGACGAGGACGATAGAAGACTTCAACAAAAGCGCGTCGTCGAGAGAAAATGAGAACGCGTCTTCCCTTTTATCATCAAGTGGTAAAGCGATATCGCCTTCGAGACGACTTTTTCGCGCGACTGGATCGGATTTGATGGACTCGACGCCGACTTCGGCGACGATTAAAGCGTTTTCATCCTCGAATTCTCCCTCGGTCGCGTCGACGACTTCACATTTGCTGCACACGGCAAAATTGCAACGCATGTTGAAGGATGAACGCGATCGATTCAACGATAAAATTTTAGATCTGAAGCAAGAAGTAGAAGACGCGAGGGAAGAAGTCGAATTATGGCGAGAGCGTCGAAGCTCCGAGCTACGTCGAGCTATTCTCGAGGGCGCAGTATTTATTTCGCACACGAAATACAGGAAACTTGGGTTACGAAGAAGGGAGCGATATCGCTTTTACTACAACACGACGAATAATACTCTGAACTGGACTTCGCCGTCTTCAAAGTTTTGGTTCTTCTCGCAACGACGACAAACTTTATTAGCTGAGGGTATCGCTGACGTTCAAACTGGCTTCGACAATTATACAATCGGTCAAAATATAGAGAAAATGACGAGTGGAAATAAAGGGCGAATGAAAGCTGAGAGAGCGACGCACGGGTTAAATCCAAAGCGATGCTTTTCAATCATACTCCGAGAAACGACGGAACACGGGAGACAAATGCAAGGTAACGAGAACGAGAGCGTTCAAGCGGCGTCAAAGGGCAGCGCAAACGACGCCAGAAACCTTGAAAAATTGCGCGCGGAACGTTTGTTAACGATTGATTTAGAGCTCCCAAAAAAAGGTAACGGAAGGTCAGCGCGCGAATGGCAGACTGGAATCATAGAATGTTGCCTAAAAATGAATAGACAAGTGTAACTTTATTATGGACAAATGCAATCTAAAACAAACGCGTATTCGAACGCGACTTCTTTGAACTTCCGATAGCGGTCAGTCGCACTAAAGTGACCGGCGCTCAAATCCGTTTTCAGTAAAATCCGCGCCTCTTCGTTTTCGCACGACTCGCGCATGCGCACGGCGTATTTCGCGCTTTCCCAATAGGCGACGCGAGGGTCGTGCAAACCAGCGGTTATGAGCACATCAGGCTTGCGAGATTTTCGAATGTTTTCCATAGGAGAATACGATTTCATGTATTCGTAGTATTTGGAGCAGTTCGGATTGCCCCATTCTAGCCATTCGCCCGTGGTGAGAGGAATCGACGGGTCGCACATGGAAACCATAACGTCGACGAAGGGCACGCCGGCAACGACGCACTTGAATAAATCAGGCGCCATGTTCGTGACCGCACCCACAAGTAATCCACCGGCAGATCGACCAGAAATCGCGAGCGTTTCGGGAGAAGTCCAACCACTCGCGCATAAATACTCGCCGCAGTCGATAAAGTCATTGAAGGTGTTCATTTTATTCAAATATTTTCCCTGCTCTTCGTACCAATATCTGCCGAGTTCACCACCTCCGCGGATGTGCGCGACTGCGATAGTGACGCCCCTATCCAACAACGGAACAACGGAGCGATCAAACGCCGGATCATTTGAAATACCGTACGATCCGTATCCTTCTAATAATAATGGTCCTTGCCTTTGTCTCTTACCTTTCTTGTACGCAATCGACACAGGGATTTTCGTTTGGCCGTCTCTGCTCGTGACTTGGATTTGCATCGTCTCGTAATTCTTTTCTACGAAACCTTTCACGGCGGTTATTTTCTTCATAACTTTTGTTTGCGAGTCCATATCGAATTCATACACAGTTCGAGGATTCACCAAAGATGAGTGCGTTAGCAACAGCTTATTCGTATCATAAATTTTGTTCGCGCCGACGCACGATAACGATGCGGATGCGCGCGAAGGATAAACAACACTCGCGGCTGGCCATTCAGATCGATACCAGTCTGAAATGCTGCTATCGTCGTCGCTATTCGAGTCCTCGAGTCGTAGCACCCAAACTTGCGTAAATCCATCTTCTCTGCCATCGATAACTATGTGATTTTTAAACGTCATAATGCTTTCTAAAGTCCGCTTCTCGCTCCACGGAAAGCCTTTTCCTTTCAAATCCGTCCAGTTTTCCATCCCGGGTGTTTCTAAGCTCGTGACTTTCAAGTCAAAGTTGATTTTCTTACCGAGTTGATTCGTTAACACGTACAGTTGCTTATTGTTTCTGCTCGGCTCGACGTAATATCGATGATTATCACGCCTTTTCTCCACGAGTCGCGGTATCTCGCTCTGAGACTTTTTCAAATCGAGGAGCCAAATTTCGTTAGTTTCCGTGGATTCGCTTTCGAGAATAAGGAAGTTGCCGTTGTCGCTTTTACCAAAGCCAATATTGTATAACTCGTCGTCTTCTGAAAGCAAACATTCGTCCTCGGACTGCGGGGTACCAATGTTATGTCTCCAGACTTTGTTAGGTCTGTGCGCATCGTCCATAGTTGTATAAAATAATTGACTGTCGCCATTCCAAGAGACCGAACCGGTTGTGCCTTCCAAAACGTCAATCGGCATCTCCTCTCCAGTTTTGACGTTTCTCACTTTAATTCTGTAAGTCTCGTACCCTGTTTCATCAACGCCGTAGGCTAATAAATTATGGCTCGCTGACATGTTAAATCCACCGATTGAACAGTAGGACATTTGTTTCGCGAGTTCGTTCACGTCCAACACGATGGTTTCACCGCCACCTTTGGTGGTATTCGTTCTTTCTTGTCGACAGACGATTGGGTAGGATTTTCCTTTCACCGTGCGGACGTAATACTCAAAACTATCACCCCATTGAAATTTAACGTCCACATCGGTCTCCTCGATCGCTTTGACGATTTCGTTGTACAGATCTGTCTCTTTTTTTTTCAAGTGTTTCGTGTGCGCTTCCGTGTATTCGTTCTCTGTTTTCAAGTAAGAGAGAATTTCTTCGTTCTTTCTATCGTCGTCGCGCAACCAGAAAAGGTCGTCGTTGACCTTAACCGCTGGATCCATGGCATTCTCGCCTCTATTCTCGCCGGGAACGATACCGAATGATACGGCGTGATCGATTCGCTTACACACAGGCTTTGGAATATTCATAATCTGTTTTGAATTAGTAACGCCGGCTTCGCTTCCTCCTCCTCCTGACACTGATGCT
>Ga0209305_1002501_pt1 | contig 10689 bp, 10 predicted proteins | sample COGITO_mtgs_1103_FD_184792 | JGI IMG/M metagenome (GOLD analysis project Ga0209305, IMG submission 184792) | Pelagic marine microbial communities from North Sea - COGITO_mtgs_110321 (SPAdes) (version 2) | ecosystem: Environmental > Aquatic > Marine > Epipelagic ...
CACACGCATAGTTCTCTCTCTCTCTCTTTCTTTCAATCGTTATATGTTCAACTCCTTCGCCGCTTTAACACGACAACAAATACAACAACAACAACAACATTCGCAACACTTCTCGTGCTCGTCGGTAAAGTCGATTCGAACCGAGAGCGCGACGACTGCGGCGGCATCTCGAGGTGTTGCGACGTCTACCAAAACGTTCGTTTCGAGAACAATAATAACGAGCACATCGTCATCATCGATGGCGCCGTCGTCGAGATTGACGAGAACTCGATCCGCGCAGTTAGCGTCGGACGTTTTAGCGGCTGGGGAATTAGACACCATTCGAGCGTTGAGTCCAACGAGAAGAGGAGGAGGAAAAGGAGGGAAAATCACGACGACGAGAAGGACGACGACGAGAACGAAGAGTAGCGCTGCTGCTGGTAAAGAAGACGAAGCGGCGAGATACGGGTTGACAAATTCTGCGTCTGGGTTGACGATTCCGACGATGTTAACGCTCGCTCGCGTCGCCGCTATTCCGGCGTTTGCGTATATGTATTATCAGACGACGGCGTGGTCGGCGCCGGGATGTTGCTTCGTGTTCGTCTTGGCGGCGATTACGGATTGGTTGGACGGGTACTTGGCGAGAAAGTGGAACCAGTCCTCTGCTTTTGGTGCTTTCTTGGATCCTGTGGCGGATAAGTTGATGGTTGCGTGCGCGTTGGTTTTGTTGTGTTCGTTAGCGCCGAAAGGCGTGTCGCATCCGTACTTGGTCGCGGTGCCGAGCGCAATCATCATCGGGAGAGAGATTACGATGTCCGCGTTGAGAGAGTGGGCGAGCGCGAAAGGCGGTGACGCTCACAAGGCGGTGAAGGTGAACAACCTCGGGAAGTGGAAGACGGCGACGCAGATGGTTGCGATTTCGGTTTTATTGCTCGTGAGAGACGGGGTGCCAAAGGCGATGGAAAGTTTCCTTCCGAAGATGTTGGCGAGTGAGTTGACGAACGTCGGCGTGGTTACGTTATGGGTGAGCGCGGCGTTGGCGGCGTTGAGTTTATACGTGTACATGGCACCGGTTCTAAAGTACATGTTGGAGTAAGTTAATTTTAATACAAAAGTTATACGATTTTATGAACGAATAGTCTATCCATCTAAAACTATCTAAGATGCTACGAGTAGTTATGCTTTTAAGAATTTTCCATCTTCCCGTTGATGATCTTGAAGATTTCTTCGCCGTTCACTTTGTCGTGCACACTAACGCCGCCGCGAGCGAGGCGGTCGGGGTGAAACTTCAACAAAGCTCTGCGATAGGCTTTCCGCAACTCGTTCGTGCTCTTCTTATCTTTCACCTCCACGCCGAAAACTTCGAGCGTTTCCCCCAGCGATAAGTTTTTGACGACTTTGTCCCACTTTTTGTGAAACTTATGCCTAAACTTCAATTCGATCTCGCGCGTGTGCTCCTTCTCTTCCTCGGCTTCTTGAACCTCGAGGATGCGCTCGGCTTGGCGACGGATGAGAATTCGTTTCTTTTCAGCTGCTTCTTCCTTTGGCGTTAACGACGTTTTCGCGGGAACGGCACTCGTCTTCATCTTCACTTCGGACAAGTCGAAAAGACTCGCAGACGAGGAAGACGGCGTCGACGCCGTCGATATCATATCGTCGAAAAGATCTTTTTCGTGGCTTCGCGGCTTTTGTTCATTACAGTTGGAAGAAGAGGGAGGAGCTTTCTTCTTGGCTTCGCCTCCTCCGTTTGATGAAGAGAAGAAGTCAAAATTGATGTCATTCGCGGAAGCGGAGTCGGTGGACGCGCTGAAGAACTCCTTCTCCACGGAAGAGAGCGGTTTTTTACCGCCGGCGCCGCCGCCGGGCGAAGTCATCTTCCCTACATTTCTGAGTAAATCGATTTGTCGCACGTCCACGTCGTTTCCGAGCGACGCGAAGAACGCCTCGTCGTCTGATGTTTGCCGCGACGCGCCATTAGTAGCATTATCGCTGCTACTGTTTTTTACGATGAATATTTTCGCGCAATCCTCGTCGCCGTCGCAATAAACGCCACCGCGTAACAAGCGACACGGAACCTCCGCGTACGAAGATAAAGCTTTGAAAAGAATCGCACGTTGCTTTTCCGCACCGATACTTAAATGCCCGATGTGTACGACGCAGCTGGCGTTGATTTTTTTCAATTTCGTTTCGTCACGCATCGCAGTCGCGCGGATAGAGAAGGCTTTCGTTTCAGTTTCGCACGCACCTCCTAACCGATTGGAGACGAGCATCGCGAGAGCCTTTGCTCTCGCGAACACGTCTGAAGGGTCTTGCGCGTGTATCTTTCTCGCGAGCTCGTCCAAAGAGTTTAGAATATCGTCCGACTTTCTATCCACTACGTAAGCGATGGCATGCTCCTCGTTCGGGGTATCGTTGCTTGCACCTTGCTTCCTCAGCGACAACAACTCCCCCAAATCTGGCAGCGGTGCGTCCTCGCCGCCGAACAGAAGCGACGTCGAGCTGTTCTCGTCTCGCCAAAAATCGTAAAATCCATCCGCGTTTTCATCCAACACGTCAAATTCGGATAAACATCGCGTCAAATGAAAGCGAGCGGCGAATTTCCGACCGACGGAACGTCCCGTCGACGCTTCCAATGCGGCGGCGCCCGATGCCGTCTTATTTACATTCGCCGCCTTCAGACGAGAATTAATATCGAGGTCAGAAACGAGCCTTTGAATTGAATTCAATTTCTCCCCGTTCGCCGCTTTGGACATTTCGCTCGCTATTTTCATTAGTTTCTCTTCGTCTTCGTCGTTTTCATCGTTGCTATCCCTCGTTCTGCTATGACTACCACTGTTGTTACTACCCGACGCCGCAGCAGCCGCCGCCGCAGCAGCCGCATCCCACGCCCTCCGACTCTCCTCCATCGCCCTCCTCGTCTCCTCTTCGAACCGTTCGTCTTCCCCTCGCGGGTACGCTCTCGCAACGCCTACTCCTTCATCTTCTTCTTCTCCTCCTCCTCCTACCACTCCCTCCTCGCGATCCTCGCGGTGATATCTCCTCATCGCCTCCTTCTCGTTCTCTCTCCGCTTTCGAATCCATCGTCGATGTCTTCGCGTTCTCGTCGGCGCCGGTTCGCCCGCGGCGGCGGCTTGGGCGAAGAAGTCGCCGACTTCCGGTACTCGACCGTTGATTCGAATCCCCGCTTTCGCCGCCGCCGCGAGAATTTCTCGTTCGTCTTCAATCGATACCGTCGCCCGTGTTCTCGGAGGCGGTCGATGTTCGTACAGCGGCGGCGGATTATTAGTATTAGTATTCCGAGAGCCCCCTCCTTCCCCTCCTCCCTCGCTCGCCGTCGCTGTTGCTCCCGCTGTTGCTGTTGCTGTCCAATTAAAATCCTCATCTAAGCTCTCGTCGTTGGCGTACCGGTTCCGAAAGCTGTCGTTTTTATTCGCCTCGCTCGACGACAGTCCTTTCTTCTTGAATAATCCTTTTGAATTCGTCGTGAGTTAATGGTGTTGTTTTCATCGCGTCGTCGTCGACAGCGGGAGACCAGGGAGAAAGGGAGAGAGAGACGCGTTCAAAGCGCTTCAATTTCACACGACAGACAGAGAGAAAGAAGAGGAGGAAAAAGGACGACCAGCGGCGATTCCGAAGACGACGACCGAAAAGACGAAGGGACGAAAGGAAGACGCACCTCTGACGACGTCCATGACGTTTTTAAAATCGAGAAGGCGACGACGCTTTGGCGAGAGAAAGCGCAAAGTTGGAATATCTAATCTCTGGGGAAACCGGCGGTCGATTTCCGTTACAAAAACGAGACACGAACGCTCGAGAGTCGTCGCAGAGTGAGAGCATGTCTCACGGCACGTTCGACGACGCGCCTTCGTCTGCGAACAAGAACAACGACTCGAGTGGTTTTGGTTCAGGAATGAACATTTTCGGCGCGAACTCGGTCCGCGAACGACCTCAGTCCGTGTCCTCGTTCCAAGACATCAACGCCTCCAGCACGTTGGATGAATCGATTTCCAAAACGTTCAAACGCGACATCGATCGGATCGTCTCGAACGTGAAGAACGTGCTCGACGCGAAGCGAGTGTTTTTAGGGAACAGGAGGAGTAGCATTGGGGAGGAGAATAGTCAACAACAACAACAACAACCGTTGCGCGATTGGGATTTATACGGTCCTCTGATTTTCGTTCTCCTCTTTGGCGTGTGTTTGTCCTCCTCTGCGGGCGGAGGATCTTCTTCAAAGACAAAGTCGGACGCGGGAACGATATTTTCGGTCGTGTTCGCGACCGTCGCGTTCGGGGCGTTCGCGTTGACGCTGAACGTGAAATTTCTCGGTGGGAAAATCATTTTTCTCCAGGCGATGAGTTTGATCGGGTATTGCATATTCCCGCTCGATATGAGCGCCGTATTGTGTTGGGTTTCCGCGAACTCCTGGTATCGGTTCTTCGTGGTCGGGTTAGGCGTGACGTGGTCGTGCGGAGCGTCCGTGCCGTTCGTGAGTGCAGCCGTCGTCGAGGAGAGGAAAGCGTTAGCCGTGTATCCAATGGTGCTGTTGTACGTGACTTTAGGTCTGTTCGCCGCCGTCGTAGTTTAATATATTTCTTCTACTCTTGTACCATATTTCTCTTTTCCACTGTCTTTTTTTTCTCCATGCAATCACATGCGAGAATAATATATTCGTTTTTATATAAAGCTTTCATCAAAGATATACCACCCCACCACGCGAGCGAGAAAGAGAGAGAGAGCGCGAACGATGTCGGGAGTGACGACGAGAGCGCAGAAAAGAAGGATCGGGGAGAGAGATTCTTTGTGGGATTTGATCGTGAATAACGACGATATTTGTTTCCAACACATTCTTCCGAGATTGAATGGGACCGATCTTAAATTCTTGTACGACGTGAATACGGAGACGAGAAAGTTGATTAAGAGATCGTCTCGCGCGGGTGATTTGAAGAAGGTGTTTAAGGTCAAAGAGATGTCGTCGATATCGACTTTGGAAGTTGCGTGGGAGCATAAACCGAGTTGGTGGAGAGAAAGATATTTCTGCCGTGAAGTTGCTGGAACGAATAAACTCGAGTTGCTCAAGTGGGCGCGAGAGGAGAAAAAGTGTAAGTTGGATGAAGATACGATTAATGCGGCCGCAAAACAAGGTAATCTGGAAATGATAAAGTATTGCGTTGCAAATGAGTGTCCTATCGGTACGTGGGCGTGTGCAGAAGCTGCCCAAAACGGTCATCTCGAGGTACTCAAATACTTACGCGAAGAAGCGAAAGCGCCTTGGACTTGGACTTGGGGAACTGCCTCAATGGCGGCTTTAAATGGTCATCTTCACATACTCGAATATCTTGTTGAGCGTAAGTATGATCAATATAACGAATTTTCGTGTTCGAATGCAGCCGGGAACGGCCACTTGGACTGTTTGAAGTACTTACACGAAACCGCCAAAGCGCCTTGGGACGAGTACGCCCTAGAAGGAGCGCACGAGAACAACCACCCCGAATGTGTACAATACCTCCTCGACAACAACTGTCCTTTACCAGATGGTTGGCGATACGAGCACGGGGAGTTACACGTGCCAGAATCAGAATCAGAATCAGAATACTAACTTGTAATAACACACAGAGAGAGACACGCACACAAACTAAATAAAGCGCTTCTTAAAAACTCACTCTTTTCGATACATGAAGCAAAAAAGCAAAAAGGCCTTCGTTTTGAGCCGCAGAAACACCAACCGCTTTTTTCGCGCGTTTTCACCTCTTCTTTCCAAGGACGAAGGAGAGCCACGAACCCGTGAATTTTTTTCACCTTTTTTCCATTTTTCAAGCCACTTTCGCGTCACTTTACCAGCACAGACTGCACCTACACTCACACACACTTACACGTAACAATGTTTTCTTTACAAACCATCAACACCTGCCAAAGAGTGGCCTCGTTCAAGCTCGCCTCCACGTCGAAGCGATCTGCTTCTTCTTCTTTGAGAGCAGTCGTCGAGCCGAAAGAAAACGGGTCCATGGACGAAACCGTCGCCGACGCCGTCCAATCCGCGGAGAAGGCGTTCGAAATGGCGGACGCGACACCGGCGGGTGAACAAGCGCAAGCGCCGAGAGCGATGCAAGCGATGATGTACGTTTACTCTACATTCTTTCACTCTTTGTCCTTTTCGTGTTGTTCTCGATGATGCGCATCTGATCTGCGCGCGCTTTGCACGGAAAGAAAGGTGAAGTGACGTGGACTTTTCCATTAATCAATTTCCGTGATGACGTCAGAGGAGCGTTTGTGGTGCCTCGGTGGCATTTTTTCTCTGTGCTTCGTAACACTCTCAAGCTCTTATTTGTCGATATATTCCTCAAAAGACTGACCAATTTCACTTCTTTCCACTCGTATTTCTCCAAACATGTTCTTGTCTCTCTCATAAAACAGCGACCCCGCGGATGGTTCCGTCGCCGAAGCCGCGCCGCTCGGGAACGACACGCAACTCCTCGACGACGCCATGAAGGTGTTCACGAACCCGACCGCGATCGAGATGATCAACGGCCGCGTCGCGCAAATCGGCTGGATGGCTGCTTTGTACACCGAAATCACCCAAAACAAGTCTTTGTGGGGACAAGTGTTCTCCACGAGAACGTTTACGTTGGCTGACGGCGTTTCGGATACGGTTACGTACCCGGGCGCGGGTTTGTTCTTGGCGCCGTTTTGCGCCGTCGTCATCTTGGCCGCCTCGTTGGCGCCGGTGTTGAAGAAGTCCAGTCCGGACGGAGTCACCGCGCCGGGCAACACCTTGGGCCCGTTCAGACCGGAAGCGGAATTGACCAACGGGAGAGGTGCCATGGTCGGTTTGGTCGCCTTGGTGTTGGCCGAGAAGTTTACCAACGGCAACCCGTTGTTCTAAAAAATCTTCCGCGTAAACACGCACGGGAAGAGAGAAGGACAACAAAAAGCGCGTTTCGGCGCGATTCTTGCAGAGCGAGCAGAGAGAAAGGATATTTAGAAAACAAGAAGCATATATACATTTTTAGAGAGACAAAACTTGTAATTTAATATAAACATCATACTTACGTCGTGTATATCTACAGTACCATATCTTTCACTTTGAGAAAAATCATCCTTCGTCACACAAAAGAACACGGACGACGAATACCAATACTCGTTAGAGATCGCTCGCTCGTTTTCTGATGGCATCAACAAAATCAACACTCCTTTCGTCGGGAGTTGCGGCCTCCTCCTCTGCCTCCTCCCGCATCATCCGCCGCTCTTTAACGACGAAAAACACGTTCCGAAACGTCGTCGTCACTTCCCGGGGAATACTCCTAAACGCTTCTTCTTCATCATCATCTACGTCATCTAAATCGTCGAGAACATCGTCATCATCATTTGCAGAACAAGAGGAGGAATTATGGCTCGCGTTGGGATGATTTTGGACCCCCTCGGAAACGTTTCAATCCATTCCGGGGGTTCTTTCCGTGACCGTCGGGTACGCAGGCGCAGAAGGGAAAAGTGATACCAAAAACATGGACAGAGCGGTGACGTATCAATCGGTCTGCAGCGGGGACGGGAACACGGAAGCGCTGAAAGTACGATTTGATACCACTAAAGTGACGATAGAGGAACTGTTGGACGTGTTTTTTGCCTCGCACGATGCCACGCGGCGAACGGCTTCGGCGCAGTACGAAAGCGCCGTCTGGCCGCAAAGCGAAGCGCAATACGAAAAGGTGCGGGCGTACGTCGAGGCGATGAACGAAAACGCGATGATGAAGCAGAGACGACCAATTGCGACAAAGATACGAAATCCGAGTAAAACTCGATTCGCAATTGCGGAGAGGTACCATCAAAACTACAACAAGAAGAACGCGTATCGTCTTTCGGCGGCGTTTGGCGTGTTTTTATTGAACTTGCAAGCTCCGGACTCGTTCTTCTTGCAAGAGCAGTTGAAAGTTCTCCTCGGCGCGGGAGTGGTTTTATCCTCGTTGGAACAAATGTTACCGTTTTACGATCGAGTGTTGGACGAGTTAGAAGGGAACGTAAACAACAACGGGAGTAGTTCCAAGGACGCCGACGAGTAAAAGACATTGTTCATCAAAGTTCGTTTCCGAACTCTCGCGCCCGCAAAGCCCGCTCCCGCGACGACGACGCATAGATTAGAAGATAGATTTAGAACCAAACCCACCCCAAAAAAAGAAAAGAGAATAGAGAATAGAGAATGAGCTCTTCTCAAGGAGTTTCTGCTGCTGCTGCTCCTGCTGTTGCTCAGTTATAAAATGTATGCGTGTGTGACGTCTGCGTTTCAGGTCAAAGCGACTTAAAGAGTACATCTCTCTCGCTTCCGCGCAAGTACCGATAATAATTATATACATTTAATACTATTCAGCAATAACAGAACATCCAAAAGCACGTGATAGTCGTTCTTCAGCGCTCGTTGTTCCCATGTTGCTCGGCGACATGTTTGCAGCAAAAACTCAATTTTCTCTTCAATTCTTCAGTTCTTTTCGGGAAAAGAACTGCACAAAAAAAAGGTATTCTCTCGCGCTTGCTGTTTGCGCATGCACACGACGCCTTTTTAAAATGATCACTCACAGTTGGAGTTGTTCTTCGACTGTTGCATCTTCTCTCCTTTTACCACCGCGCGGGGCGAGGACGACCACGACCAGCTGTGCTGAGAAGTTTTCTTCTCCATCCGCTCAAAGGCTTATCTTTTGTCGGGAAAAACAATCGAGTGAATCTTTGTCGAGTTTTGGAGGAGATCGAGGGCGTTTACGAAGCAGTTTTCGGTGTCGTCGAACGCACCAGAAGTGCGAGCAGCAGCAGCGAGCGGGTTTTGTGGCATCCGCGGCGGCCTCGTCGTCGTCGTCGTCTTCTTCGATGGAGATGAAGATGAAAGATTTCAAGTGCAAATTGACCACCTCCATCATATCTTCAACGGTGTCTGAATGCGTCTCTGAAATCGAACACCTCGCAAAAAGGAGTAGTAATAACAGTCGTCCGGATATCGTGGAGTTACGCGTGGATTTTCTGGAGAAATCGATTCGGTCGGACGAGAGGAAAATGAAGGAAGCGATCGGACAGTTGGTGGAGGCGTGCGAGAAGGTGGCGAAGATTCCGTGCGTGGTGACGTTTCGACCGACGTGGGAAGGCGGGCAAGACGACGGCGACGAAGAGACGCGACTGCGATGTTTGTGGGAAGGATTTCGAGCGGGTGCGACGTACGTGGATTGCGAGTTGTTAGCCATCGAGCGGTTCGCGAAGGCGAAGCCGGACGAGAGAGACGGCGTTATCAAAGGACCGGGGCAGATGTTGATTTGTAGCAGTCACGAGTACGAGTTGACGCCATCGTTGGACGTTTTGTTAAAGGAAAAGTACGAGAAGATTCGAGCGAATGACATGTGCGACATCGCGAAGATCGCGTGCGTGTGCCAGGATATTAACGACGTTGGACGGTTGGCGAAGGTTTTAGAAAAAGCGAGAGGGGATGGATATCCGTGCGCGGTTTTAGGAATGAGCGAACACGGGTTGATTTCCAGATTGTTAGCGACAAAGCTCGGGAGTTATTTAACGTTTGGGAGTATTCGCGCCGGATTCGAGTCGGCACCGGGGCAGCCGACGTTGCGAGATTTGAGCGAGTTGTACAGGGTGAACACTTCGCAAACGAGGGAGACGAAAGTTTTGGGCGTGATGGGGAACCCGATCGCGCAGAGTAAATCGCCGCAGTTGCACAACAAAGCGTTGATTAGCGCAAAGGTGGATGATAAGTGTTACGTGCCTTTATTAGTGAAAGATTTCGCGGAGTTTGTCGAGAATGAGAGTTTGTTTAACAACAAAAACAACGATTGGGTTGGGTTTTCGGTGACGATTCCGCACAAGGAATCAGCTTTGAAATTTTGCGGCGAGAACGTCGACCCGGTGGCGAAACAAATTGGAGCGGTGAATACGTTGGTGAGACAAAAAGACGGATCTTTTCGCGGGTACAACACGGATTACGTCGCCGCGATTGGTGCGATTGAAAAGGCGTTGGATCCGACGATTCCTCGAGACGCGGCAGAAACGACAGATTCGAAGGCGTTGAAAGGAAAGACCGTGTTAGTATTAGGCGCGGGAGGCGCGGCGAGAGGGTTAGCGTTCGGTGCAAAGTTTAAAGAAGCCAACGTAGTCGTTGCGAATAGAAGTAAAGATAGAGCGGATGCATTGGCGGAGGCGTGCGGTGGTACGTCAATTTCTGTCGAAGACGTCGCGAGTGGGAATTTCGGGGATTTGAAAATAGACGTCATCGCGAACACGACGTCGTTAGGGATGGTCGGCGAGAGAGTAAATGAAACGCCGTGCCCAAAAGAAGCTATTAAAAAATCTGGCGCGGTCGTCTGTTTCGACGCGGTGTATAACCCGCTCGAGACGAGATTGTTGAGAGAGGCGAAGGAGTGCGGCTTAACCGTCGCGAGCGGGTTGGACATGTTCGTCGGCCAAGCGGCGAGACAGTTTGAGTTGTTCAACGAGGGTCAAAAAGCCGATTACGCCGGCATGCGCGAAACCGTCTTGAACGCTTCGAAAGGTAATTGATCTGGCGGCGGCGGCGGAGAAAATATGTGCATTTGGAACGTTTTCGGCTTTTTTTTTGTTGTTGTTATACAATGATGATGATACAAGTATTAGAATTTTACATAATGACCTCGGCGACGATTGCCGACGAAACCATCCTTGGCGATTCGTTCGCTCCTTCTTCTTCTTTTCTGC
>Ga0209305_1002502_pt1 | contig 10686 bp, 7 predicted proteins | sample COGITO_mtgs_1103_FD_184792 | JGI IMG/M metagenome (GOLD analysis project Ga0209305, IMG submission 184792) | Pelagic marine microbial communities from North Sea - COGITO_mtgs_110321 (SPAdes) (version 2) | ecosystem: Environmental > Aquatic > Marine > Epipelagic ...
AGGCGTTTCGATAAAAAAAAAACACAAGTGGATCAGAACAAATCTCAAATCGCACTAGTAATCACCGCTCATCCCGGCCCTCGCATCATCACCAATCGCGCGCGAAATCATCAGGAAGACAAGAAGAACATTAAGGATTCGATTTTTGTCGTCGTCATCGTCTTCATCATCATCGAAACATCTTCAAAACGACTAATATTAATCCCCTAATTTTTACTCCGCGTTCCAAAAACGAAAAAACACACCTGGGAGGCACGAACGCGTTTTCGCCGTCGATGCCCCCGCCGTGCGACCCGGGCGCTTGCGCGTACGCGTAGTCGTCGAAGTCGAAACTTTGCTCGTGCGCTGGTTTCATCCCGGTCATTTGCGAGGACATCTTTTCTTCAATTCAATTCGCGCGCGAAGCCACTCGTAGTAGTAGTGTCGTTTTTTAGATCAGAGAGAGAAAAAATACGAGCGTTTTTCAAGAATGCATGAAGAAAAATTTCTTCATCAAAAGGTGGTCAAATTTTTAGACAAGTCGATTATTGTAGACAAGTTTGATTCGTTGTTCGGTATCTGCGATGAATGTACGACGTGTATGCGTGTACTTTTAGAACTACAAATGAGCTAATGTTGAGTACGCATGTGCCTTCTAAAGTTACTAGATTGACGAAACTTCATCTCGCAAGCTTCACATTCATACGGTTTCTCGTTCGTGTGAATACGCATGTGGACTTTCAAAGTACTAGATTCACGAAAACACCTCTCGCAAACCTCACACTCATACGGTTTCTCGTTCGTGTGAATACGCACGTGGTTTTGCAAAGTACCAAGTTGACTAAAATGTCTCTCGCAAAAATCACATTCATACGGTTTCTCGTTCGTGTGAATACGCATGTGGCTTTGCAAATGACCAAGTTGACGAAAAGCTTCATCACAAACATCACATTCGAACGGTTTCTCGTTCGTGTGCATACGCATGTGGTTTGTCAAATTACCAGATGTAGTAAAACGCTTCTCGCACACATCACATTCGTACGGTCTCTCGTTCGTGTGAATACGCATGTGTTCGTTCAAACTATGAGCTCGAGTAAAACGCTTCTCGCACACATCACATTCGTACGGTTTCTCGTTCGTGTGCATACGCATGTGGTTTGTCAAATTACCAGATGTAGTAAAACGCTTCTCGCACACATCACATTCGTACGGTCTCTCGTTCGTGTGAGTACGCATGTGACTGGCCAACTTGGATGGATATCGAAACACCTTCTCGCACACATCGCACTCGTGTTGCGTTCTCTTTCTCTTCGATCCTTTCCTAAAAGCAGGTTCTTCTTTTCGTATCTGTTCGTCCATTTCATCATCATCATCATCATCTGGTATTTGCAAACACACCACCACCGGTTCTTTAACTTCTTCTTTTTCCCTAAACTCTTCTCCCTTCAAAACCGTCCTCGCATTTTCCGCTCGTTTAGGATGCGGATTCTTTCTTCGTCCCATACTTCTTCTCCCGTTGTTGATGTTGTTGCGTTACAGTTGTACAGTGAAGTTTTTAGATACAAAAAAGACATCCAAATCTGCACAACGAAAGAGAGTTGTGTACGCTCTACTCTTCGTAGTCGTTTAAACGCACACTTTATGCGCCGAGGAGGAGGATTAGGAGGAGAGAACAACAAGGACGACGAGAATACTACCACTACTACGAGTACTACTCACGACGAGCGGCTGTTACTGAGCAAAACAAACAACACCAATGCGAAGGTGATGATGAAATTTCCCGTTAAGAAACGAGCGTTGAACACCAAGAAGAACAATCGAGTCGTTCGATATGTGCTCGTTTTTTTACTCGCGCTATTCGCGTTTCGGATTTTCTTTTTAACGGAAATCGGAGAGTTTAATGGGAAGGAAACGAGGAACGAGACGAGGACGAAAGGAAGCGGTGATCGATTGGTTTTGTTTTTGAAAGATTTGGTTTTGGGCATTCGGAGTAAAGATGAGACGAGTTTCAAAGCGCCGTCGTCATCGTCAATGGATTCGATGGAAGACGATTACCAAGACGACTTGAAATGGGACGAAAACCTCGAGCAAAATCTCAGCGAGAAGCAAGAGGAGCGAAAGTTAGAAGCGAGGGAGAAACGGAAGCAAGATCACCTGTTGGATTTACCGTCGAAGAAGTTTCGACTGGGGACGATAATACCGGACGTGAATTCCGGCAGGTGTCGGTCGAGACACCCGCCGGATTTCTTTAAACGGCAGATATGGAAATCGTTCGAGTTGGATCCGAAGAACGCGCCGTTGAACGCGAGTTTGATTGAAGAGGCGAGGAAGTGTTTGGTATTGGACGTCGACGATACAAATGACGACGGCGAGGATGACGGTACGAACGCGATTCAGCTGACGAAGTCGTTTTTAGAGAAATTACCGTTAGTGCGAGGATCTAGGGTGATGAAGATGGTTTTGGAAGGGGACATTCCAAACGGCGTGTCGCCGAGGTTGGAGATTCCCACGGAGTATTTGGACGACGGGTTGATTGGACGAGCATTTAGTAGTAGTAGTAGTGGTAGTAGTAGTAGTAGTAGTAGTAGTAGTCGCAGTAGTAAAGAACGGAAAGAGTTCCCGAGATTTAAGACGTGCGCAGTCGTCGGTACGTCTGGAACGTTGAAGGAAAAGGCGCTAGGAGAGCAAATAGATAAACACGAGGCGGTTATTCGAACAGATTTAGGACGGACAGTTGGATTCGAGAAAGATGTAGGCGCGCGAACGACGTTTGATTTCGCCGCGGCGAACGATTTGCGCAATTTGGTTTCAAACAAAAATGCCTTTGCCGGTCGCGAAGAAGACGACGACGTGGAACCAGAAGACGATAGCGAGTTGGAGAATGAAAACGAAGGCGCAAAAATGCGAAACGCGAAACGAAGACGACGCAGAAACGCGTTACATCCGCAAACGCTCGAATCGATCGTGGCGAGAAACTCGACGATTGTTTTACACGAACTCTTCAGTCGCGCGGCATTGAGAGGTACCTACCCTCCTTTCATACGCGCATTCGAGCAACTTCGTCGTTCTGAAGAAGAGAAAGGAGGAGTAAGAGTAGACAGCGGTGGTGTTCCTTCCGTTGCTGCCATCGAACCTCGCCTCCTCGTCCGCATCCTCCAAACCTTCCACCGAGTCGCCAACGCGCTCGACCAGAACTCCCACGAAACCGGAGCCCCATCCGGCGCGAGAGATATCTCCTCCTCTTCTCGCGCTCCAATATCCATCGTCGCCACTTTATTCGCGTTACAAATTTGCGACAAAGTCAACGCGTTCGGGTTAGCGCCGCCGTTAGCGGTTCAATCCTCCTCCTCCTCCTCCTCTGGTAAACTCGACGCCTCCTCTTCCGGCGACGAAAAAATTGGACGAACGCGACCGACGTATCGAAACTACTGGGACCGAAATTTCGCGCACGTCGGGACGTTAAAGAAACACGGCTTAAGAGATGCCGGGTGGGAAGTCGCCAGAGCGATCGGCCAGTGGCCGTGTTCCGGAGGCCAGTTGCGCGTCATCGATCCGAAGCCCACCGTGAAAGAATAATAGATTTTTTTGTAAAGCAGAATTGAAAATCCATATCTTTCTCTTCACAAATAAACGACTTTTCGCGCGCGCGCGCGTATTATTATTACATCATCACGAGAGACCTCTAAAGAAGAAGAACAGAGCGACGAAGACCTCTCCATCGTCTGAGTTAGTATTATGACTATCATCATGTCTTCTCTTTCGCATCGTACTCTTCCTCTTCCTCAAGGCTTGGGGAAACAACAACAAAGATATGGTCGGGAGAAATCATCATCATCCAGGCGGCAAAGACGAGCGGCGGTGAGCGCGATAAAATCATCCTCGCCCTCGTCCTTTATCCCAACAGAGGTTTCAGAGTTCATCGAACCAGCGGCGATTGAAATGGCGAGAAGAGTCCAAGTGGTCGAAGTTCCCGTGGAAGGGAGAGAAAAGAACGTCATGACGTCTTTAGTGCAAAGCGAGAAGCGAGAGGACGCGAGCGACGAATACCATCCGTTCGTTTTACTGCACGGATTTGATTCCTCGTGCTTAGAGTATCGGAGATTGTTTCCAAAGTTGGAAGAAAACGGCGCAGAAGTGTACGCTTTGGATTTGTTAGGGTGGGGGTTTACGGACGGTTTGGACGGGGGCGTCGGGGACTATTCGCCGGAGGCGAAGTGCGCGCACTTGTATGCGTGGTGGAAACAGAACGTGAATCGACCGATCGTTTTAGCCGGGGCGAGTTTAGGTGGGGCGGCGGCGATTGAATTTGCGAGTCGGTACCCGGAAGCGGTCACACGGTTGGTTTTAATCGACGCTCAAGGTTTTATCGATGGGATTGGACCGATGGGAATGTTGCCGACGCCGATTGCCAAAGCGGGGGTGGATATTTTGAGAACGAGATGGTTGAGGTCCGGGGCGAATAAGATGGCGTATTTCGACCAAAAGTATGCAACAGATGACGCGCAAAACGTCGGGAGATTACACACGCTTTTACCGCAATGGAACGACGCGACGTTGAGTTTCATGCGATCCGGCGGGTTCCGAGTCGTCGAGAAGATTCCGCAATTGACGACGAAGACGATGGTGTTGTGGGGAAGAGGCGATAAGATTTTGGAACCTGAAAACGCGGAGAGGTTTGAGAAAGAAATTCAAGACTGCGAGTTGGTGTGGGTGGAAGAGAGCGGGCACGTTCCGCACCTGGAGCAGCCAGATTTTACGTGCGCGCAGTTGTTGAGATTCGGAAAGAAATAAAAAAAAGCGATTTGTAAGATAAAGCCAGTATTTATTCATGATCATGATCATCATCATCATCATCATTAATTCGGGACGCTACTACTACTACCAGCATTCGTACCGTCCTCGTCGTCGTTCTCTTTCATCAGCATAAAGTTCATCGCAAATTGCGGCGTCCCGTTTTCCGGTACTTTGAATATAGAATCCGTCCCGTCTTCTCTCGGAAAAAGGTCCAAACCGGGCATCATCCACATTTTACCCACATACACGCCTGGGTATACCTCGCGGATCTCGTCTCGAAACTTGCTAAACTCGTGGCCAAATTTCGAATAGTTGATACCGATTGCTGCTTTGCCATCAAAAATCGACGTCGCGTCGTACTCTACGTCGCCTTTATACAACTCGATTGGTTCGTTTAAGCCAAGTAAGGCGTTCACGATTGGGCCGTAGCTGAGCTTGATTCGGTTGGTCACCGCCGTCGTCTCCGACCCGTCGATTTCATCGACCACTTTCTTGAAACACTTACCCCGCCAGCTGTTAAAAGTCAAAGTGCGTCGTATGCCGTAGAACTTTGCTATCGTAGTTTTCCAGTCGTTCCCTAGAATACATCCTCGATAACATCCGCTCGGAATGTCCTCGCCGTCCATCGGGAACGCCTGCACGTAACTGTCGTCGAACGAACTTTGATTAAACTCTCTCACGAACGCGTCCGAGCGACACAACGCATCGTGCACGGAACTATCAATCTCCGAGAAATCATCCAATCCGTGTTCAATCCTCGCCAATCCTTTCTCCGTGGACAGCGCGTTCGCCATCCTCGTCAGCGTATTCGCAAACTCGCTTTCGGAATTTGTCTTTGGCAAAGTTTGATGTTTCTCTTCGATTTTCATCTCTTCGATGGCTGCCGTTTCGGCACCCCGTGCGCTGATTAAATCGACGACGTAATTCCACGCGAATTTAAAAACTTTTTGGTTCAACGTCGACGGCGGCGGCGGCGGAGGTAACTGGTTATACGGACTGTTGGGTGTGTTCGAGGCACCTCCTAAGAGTTTCCTTGTCGGAAAAACAGAAGGAGTTGTTTCTTCCGCGCGCGAGAATGTTGAATGCGTCATCAACGTCGCGAAAAACAAAAAGAACACGCGCACATTCACACTCATTTTAACGAATTCGAAGTCGCGAGATAAATGTCGCAATGTCGCGTAATACGGAAGGGTTCGGTGCGTGCGCAAAAGTGCCGCTTATTTTTTGTCTCTCGTTTCCTCGAACTTTTGTTTTACAGCGGCCGCGTGTGAGTGTTGTTTTGCATTTTTTTCTCTTTCCTTTCCCCATTACGCGTAACAGAAAGAGAGAGACAGACGGACGAGAAGAATGTCTTCCCAGCTCCGAATGCGCACGACGACGACGAGCCAGGCGCACCCGTCTCGCTCGAACAAGGCGAAAAACCGCGACGCGCCGAGAAAGCAAAGACTCCCTCTCGCGGAACGATTGGAGTTGAAATTAGGGGTTTCCGTCGCGGAGTTGAACGGAAAAAGAAGTGTGCTCGAAGGCGGCGAAGCTTTGCGACGACGACGCGCAAAGTCGAAAGAAAACGCGCAGATTTACGTGCGATACGACAGCGAGAACAGAGGAGGAGGTGTTAGTAAAGAAGACGATGATAATGGTTCGTCGTCGTTTGAATACGACGAAGAGAGAGGCAAAGCGATTTTACAACGGGTACTACAGGAGGAAAATGAAAAGAGGTATCCGAAACAGCTATCGGACGCGTGGTTTCGGAAACGCGTCGCGATGGTCACCGCGTCGGACGTGGGAGGGATTCTTGGTTTGGAAAAGAGGAGAGATATGACGATGGATAAAATTATGGAGAAGAAGTTTAAACAGAGAGAACGGTACGAGGAGATGGGTGACGACGGTCGCGCGAATCGAATAGCGATACCGCCGGCGATGAATAAAGTGCCGGCGACGAAGCACGGCGATTATTACGAGGAAATCGCGATAAAACATTACGAGGCGATTACCGGCGAAGTGTGCATTCCGTGCGGTTTGAAAACGCACGACGATGGAGAATATTGGTTTCTAGGCGCGTCGCCGGACGGATTGACTGAAAGCGGGAAGATCGTAGAGGTCAAGTGTCCGTACACGCGAAAGATTCAACAGAAAACAAGATGCTTGGAACACTATTCGCAAATCCAAACGTTGTTGGAAGTTTTTGATTTGGAAGTTTGCGATTTCGTCCAGTTTAAACCGGCAGGTAAAGGTACCGGGCACAGCGGCGACGTCTCGAGACCGAAGATGTTGATTGAATGCGTGAAAAGAGATCGCGTTTGGTTTGCGAATCACTCGAAGGAGTTGGTGAACGCCTCGAAGAAACTCCCGATGCCGTTGTTGTAAGAAGAAAGGATGTATAGTATTAGCCGGTCGTTCTCCATTGTAACGAGTTAGATTGTTGTATGCCGCGTGTTGTACTAGTACCTAGGTATTTTATCGTATCGTTACAAATTTTACAGTTCATCCTTTTCCTTCTCTTCTCGAAAAATCGGGCGAAATTCCGCCGGCGAAGGCGCTTTCTTGACCGCTTCTCTTAATTTTTCCGTCGCGAAACGACCTGCGCGGTCGTCTTTGGTATATTTAGTCCCTTTCATAACCGATCCAGTCCAGAACATGGCTCGAGGAATGACCTCTAACTTCGCGCCGTTTAATGTCAATCGTGAGAGAATCTCCCACACGTCGTAGCCATCCGAGTGACTTTTGTCGAATAAGACCAAACCGGCGTGATTGATTAATGAGTTTAAAGTGACCATGAATACCGGACCGCCCATGCAATTTCTCGTCGTAGCGACTGGAAATGCCGCGCCTAAGAACGGTTGAAATTGGCGCATATTCGCCGAGGTTAACTTCCGGATATCCGCATCTTCGGCGAGCGCAGAGGTCCCGTCGTAGACGTGCGCGAACGAGGTCACAACGTTCGCATCGAACCGAAACAAAGCGGATTGAAACACGCGCAACGCGTGCGGCTCCAACACGTTCCCGGCATCCACAAATGCAATTTCGCTGAAGCCATTCTTCTCTCGATTCAAAATGGCCGTTTTGAATGCAAAATTACGACAGACTGCCAACGAGGCGCCAATCTTTTCAACCACACTCAAATCGTAATCGAGATTTTTGCTGTCTTTGTCCACTTGATGAAACGCTGGGTTCCGCTCGCTCGAGGTGCACACGACGACAGCTTTCGGTTTCACGTGTTTCTGTTTGGAAATGGATTTTAACGTTCTCGCGAGTTTCTCGTCCACGTCTCTCGTGGCGACAACGATGAGTATGCCTTTGGAGACGTTGTGCGCTCTCATATCGACGATGTCACGAACCATCTCGGATTCCTCGGTAATTTTCTTCATTCTCCGAAGAACTGCGGCGCCTGGGGAGGAGGAAGAAGGTGAAGATTTGAGCATCAATTCGCGCGACATGGCCACATCTTTGTGAAACTGCACCCATCTCTGTTCGTTTTTGATGACATCGACGGTGCTTTCAAAGGCGTTCGTAACAAAGCCGTGGTCTAAAATCTCTCTCAACTTTTCCGACAACGCGTTGACGGAATTTCTTGGGAACAAAATGTCAAACTCTTTTTTTTCATACTTGCTTAAAACAACGTTTGTTCTTCGCTTCACGAGCTCAGGCATACCACCGGCGTCGGAAGCGATGAACGGCGCGTTCACGCCGAACAACTCAAACACGCTCAACGGTGAATTTTCCACCAGCGAAGGCAACACCGCCAACCGCCTCTTTCCTTTCTCGAGTAAATACCGCAACGCTTCCGCGGAGTTCTTCTCCGTGAATACGTTCACTTCTGTCACTTTTGCTCTGTTTTTCTCCTCTCGCCACGGACGCGAACGACGCTCGACGAAGCGTTTCGACGGTTCGCGATCGATTTTGTTTCTATCGGAACCCAAAAAAGTGACTTTGAACGGTTTCACGTCGAGTTTACGAAGTAAAGCGTCGATGGCGTCGCAGAACAAAATAACACCTTTTCGCGTTTCCAATCGTCCGAAAAAGACAAACTCCTGAATTAATTCGATGGTGGCTGATTCTTCTCGTTCGTCTTCATTGTCGTCCGTTTCTTTCTCTTTCTCTTCTACTGCTACTTCTACGTTCTCTTCTTCTATTTTCTTTTCCCCCATCAGCGCGCTCCTTAACCAAGACGTAATCTTACCTGCTATGGATTCCTTCACATCTACTCTCTCTCCTCCTCCTCCTCCTCCTTCGCCTATACTCGTGTGACCCAACCGATCTCTGACGTACTTCTCCACGTCCAGCGCCTCTCTCACGGCTTCTTTCGCCTCCACCGGCAAAACGTACGGCTGCACGAACGCGTTCTCCGCCAGCGTCCATCCCGCCTCCCCTTCCATCCAATCTAACAAATACTCGCTCGGAGAGACGACCACGTCCGCTAACTCTACGCTTTTCATCTCTAAAAAATGACTTTCTAAATCCTCCACTGATTCAATCTTCTCCTCGTTCGCTTTCCGCGCCCAAAGCAACGGCCCGTGCGTCATCACCATCAACAACGAGTTCTTCAATCCTAAACCGCTCTTCTTGTGCAACAAACTGTAATACCCGACGCCTTGCCAATCCGCAAAATGTATCACGTCGAACGGTTTGTTCGTCTTCGCTTGTTCCAGTAAAATCCAATCTAAAACCGCGTAAGAGGTTGCGGCGTGATACGTTATCCCGGAAATGCGGTGCGGCGGGAGCGGAACCAAGTTTACGTTCAACCGATCTTTGTAATACTCTTGCCATTGCGTAAACGGATCCTCCGCGCGTCGTCGCCGTCTTTTGTCGTCGTCGTCCTCTTCGTCGCGCAACTTTTTATGAATCTTCCCGTGTACTTTTCGTCCTTGCGTGTACACTAAAGTCACGTTAAAAAATCTCTCCTCTTTTCCTTCTTCGTCTTCTTTCGACGATAAAACGTTCGCCAGGGAGGTATAAAACGTTCCAATCCCGCCGTTCGGTACGAGACCGGCAAACTCCGAGCAGACGATCAACACGCCGCGAGATTTTTCCTCTTTGCTCAAAATTGGCTTAAAAGAATCATCATCTCGTTCTCGAAGATGAGAAAACTTCTTCTGCTTTGCTAAAGAAGATTCTCCCTCTTTTTCGCCGCCAAAGAAGAAGAGCGAATCATCAGATACACGCTCGTTGTCTTCTTCCCCCGAGAAGAGCGACGATAACGCAGGAAACGACGGTCTTTTCTTCTCATCGTCTTTGTTCTCGGCCGATGATGCGAACGATGATGATGATGACGATGAGAACAGAAGAAGGTGCAGAAGAAACACTTCAAGGAGAAAAAAAAGGCGCAAATGCGCTCTTTTCATTTCGCAAAACCACCTTTTGCCGCTTCTTCGCGACACCGACAACAACGCAATACCAACAACAACAACAGCGACGGCTTTTTCTCTTCAAACTTTCTCTCTTCTCCGATGATACATAAATGACGCTTTTAGTATTATAATACTCTCTGTGTATTAAATATATCGCATTCGTGCAAATGTGTTTTTTCGTCTCTTCTTTTTCTCTCAAAGTTTTCTTTCTCAAGTGTCTGTCAGTCTATCTGTCTAATTAAATTCAAATTTTTCTTTTCCTCAGATTTTTTTGTTCGAAGAAGCTCTCCTTTTTAAAAGAACGAACACGAGAACGCATTCCTTTGATATATTAATAGAGTCGTTTCTCTCTCTGTCTCTCTCTTTCTTCCTTGCTGTCGTCTTCTGTTGTTTGCTCTGCTGTTTTATTATTAGTATTCTGTCGTTGTTCGTTTTTTAAACGAAAAGACGCGCTGTGTGTTGCGCTCTTTAGTAAACGATGGAGTGGGCGGCATTCAACGAGAACGATGATTCGCAGCGTCGCGAACGCAATCGGCATCATCATCTTCGCGAGGGAGACTTTGAC